>Ga0207134_1004_pt1 | contig 82531 bp, 82 predicted proteins | sample Alteio_BWMinHeat_12_FD_153527 | JGI IMG/M metagenome (GOLD analysis project Ga0207134, IMG submission 153527) | Enriched cells from forest soil in Barre Woods Harvard Forest LTER site, Petersham, Massachusetts, United States -... | ecosystem: Environmental > Terrestrial > Soil > Temperate forest >... | reverse complement strand
AGTAAGCATATCGAGTGCTCCATCTTTTTTCCTGGCGGCAATATCATCTGCATGAATAGTATTTATTAAACCTTCTATACCTACAGTAAACTTGGCAGAGTTGTAGGCTATAAAACCTTTTAACATTGTGCGATCATGGTGCCATACAGGTGTCCAATTAAGTCTCTCATAATCTGTATATATATCCACTACAAAGTGTTTGTCAAAAAAATGGGCAAATACATCTCCATAAAGCCATTTAAAATTATCGTTCTCTGGTTTTGCGGTTTGACCGTTACCTACCATCAGGTTATATCCAAAGTTGTCGTTGCCAGGAAAAAAAATCCCTTGTATAGCGATACCAAAATCATATGATGGTGTTCTTCGGATATCGGCGACAGTACGCTCTATAGATCTGTAACTCCATACTTTATCAGTTAATAAAGAGAAAGATGGTGTAGGCTGTTGCCCGATAACAATATCGGTACCCGGAATGATATTATTCCAACGAATGTTTGCCCATTTTATATAAGGAGCAAATTTATTATTCTGTAACAGATCACCTGATGAGAAATCATCTTCTGATGAAAGTAGCAGTTCGGTCGAAAATTTTTTACTAATAAAATAATTATAGCCTAAATAGATTCGACGAAATTGGAATGCATTCCTGTCTTTGGGAACACCAGTATATTGGTTTGATCCTCCTCGACCACCACCAATGGAATCTGTATGAGCTTTATAGTAAACATCTCCAAACATCTGGCTCCATATTTCACCATGAGATTTGAATTGATTCCCCAAGCTATTATCAGATTCTTTTTGTTCATTTATTGGTGCATTCTTTTTTTGTTTTAAACTATTGGAATCGAGTGTATTCCCTTTAACAATATTAAATAAGATGAAAAAGATTATAGTTAATGATTTATATAACATGATTAATTTGTTTTTTCGATTAATAAAAATGATTATTCAGATTTAATGCATAAGCCATGTTGTCCACTAGGGACAAATAATGAATCTGGAATAATGCATCTTTATTAAAAGATTAGAATTGCCTTTCATTGCTTTTGATATTATACTTGTGACATATTTTTTTTCTTGTTACAAAATCACCAAAATGTTCACCCAGATTCCTATTGTGTTTAAATGATCTGAAAAGCGCATCCAGCTCTTGTAATATTTCCAGTTCATTAAGATTGTTTTTGTAAATTTTATTTAACCTTTGACCACTTCTGTCGCCACCCAACATCATGTTATATTTACCATATGCCGTACCTACTAAACCTATTTCAGCAATGTATGGACGAGCACACCCATTGGGGCATCCTGTCATTCTTACAATGATATCCTCATTATCTAAATCATATTTAGATATTATGGGTTCAATTTTTGTTATTAGCTCAGGTAAATAGCGTTGCCCTTCTGCTAAAGCTAGTGGGCAAGTATTAAATGCAACACAAGCCATAGCATTTCGTCTGATCAATGAAGCTCCTGAAGTACGCTCGATAACATTATATTCTTGCAATATTTCTTCTATCTGCGTTTTGTCTTCAGCTACGATATCACTTAAAATAACATTTTGATTACACGTAAATCTAAAATTTGCCTTACCTGTTTTTGCCACTTCTAACAAAGCTGTTTTCAAGAAAGTTGTTCCTTCATCCAGAACCCTACCATTTTCTACAAAGACTGTATAATACCATTTGCCTTCATGGTTTTGTTCCCAACCATAGTAATCTTTCCTTTCTGAGAAATGGTATTCATGAGGGCTTTCCAGCTTAAAACCAATACGTCTTTCTAATTCTTCTTTGAACCAATCAAGACCATTATTATCAATAGTATATTTTAAACGTGCAAGCTTTCTATCACTTCTATTGCCAAAATCGCGCTGTATTGTCAATATCTCATAAACAGATTTAAGCAGATTCTCTTCATTACCAACAAACCCAATTACTGATGCCAGTCTTGGATATGTATCTGGGTTACCATGAGTAGTTGACAAGCCTCCCCCTATAGCTATATTGAAACCTAACAGCTCATTATTTTTAATAATTGCTATTAACCCAATATCGTTGGCAAACACGTCTACATCATTATTAGGTGGTATAGCGATACCAATTTTAAACTTTCTTGGTAAATAGCGATCCTCATATAATGGATCTTCTTCTGACCTATCTTCTATTTTTTGCTCATCAAGCCATATCTCATAATATGCTCGTGTTTTTGGCTTTAACAATTCGCTTATCTTATCTGCATAGCTAAATACCTGCTCATGAATAGCTGATTGCTTAGGGTGTGCCGCACATAAAACGTTACGATTTATATCTCCGCATGTAGCAACTGAATCAAGCGATGCTATATTGAACGACTTAATTGTTGGTTTTATTTTTGACTTTAATATCCCATGCAGCTGCACTGTTTGTCTTGTTGTGATCTTTATAATTCCGGTTGAGTTTTCACCAGCTATATTATGCAAGGCAGCCCATTGTTCCGGTTTTAAAAATCCTCCCGGTAATCTCAGTCTTATCATGAATGAATAAAGTCTTTCCAATTTTTTAGTAGCACGTTCTTCTCTTCTGTCTCTATCATCCTGTTGGTACATTCCATGAAACTTAATTACGGCCTGGTCATCCTCACTAATAGCACCTGTGATCTTATTTTCAAGACTTTCTCTTAATGTTCCCCTCAAACCATTGCTACCTACCTTTATCTGTTCTATTGGGGAAAGTTTTTGCTTTTTGCTCATTTTTATATTGTTTAATAAACGTCTTTAAAAAATCTGTCATTACTCTTTAATATTTCTAGATATTCAACGGATTCACTTTCGGATCTGCACCCATGTATTTTTATGACCTCAAGAATGGCATTTTCAACATCAAAACTCATAGGATATTTTGAACCACATATATATATGTATGCCCCTTCTTCTAGCCATTTATAGAACTCAGCTCCATTATCTATTATTCTGTCTTGGATATATATTTTCTCTTTCTGATCTCTAGAGAAAGCAAGACTTACATTTGTCAACAATCCTGTTTCAGCCCATTGCTGGATTTCTGTTTGATATAAGAAATCTGTTACGAAATGCTGGTCACCAAAAAACAACCAGTTTCTTCCATTAGCTCCAATAGCATTTCTCTCATATAAAAAAGACCTAAACGGTGCTATACCTGTACCCGGGCCTATCATAATGATATCTTTGTCATTGTCAGGTAGCCTAAAGTTGTTATTCTTATGTACAAAAAAATTAACATTGTAATTGATGTTTTGATTGGATAAATAGTTAGAACATAAGCCAAAATTTAGCTCTCCATTTATTAAAAATTTGTCTTTAGAAACGGTTATGTGTACTTCATCACTATGGGCTGATGGAGACGAGGATATCGAATATAAACGCGGGGAAATGGTATTTAGTTCAGTAATAATATTTTCGAACTGAGCAGGGCTATTTACAGGGTAAATGTTTAATAGATCAAATAAACCGATTTTTGTTTCGGGAATAATCTGTTGTGTAATAACTCCGTATTTTTTTACAACAGACGGTAATAAATAGGTTATGTTAAGCTTCTCGTGCAAAAGACTAAATATGGTTGCATCATTACCCTTGTAATCAATTATTTTCCCCCTGTCCACACCTGTAATGTTTATAATAGAGTCTACCAACTCAATGGGATTATTTGGAATAATACCAATAGAGTCTCCAGGAGTATATTCCACACCCTCAGTTACTATTTCTATATGATAAGTTTCTTTGTTTGAGTCTGTATCATTAAGATTCACATGACCAACTATATTCCCATTATATATCCGTCTTATATTTTTACTTTGTTCTTTTTTTAACGGGGGCAATGTTGGTGAATTAACACTCCTTAAAGCTGCCAACGCATTTTCAAACCATTCTGTTGCTGCTTGCTCATAGGCAACATCACACTTTATTATTGAGGCAATTCTTGTACCACCTGCCTCTTTTAATTTCAAATCAACATCATCTCCAGTTTTGCAAAATAAGGGGTAGGCAGAATCACCTAAAGCGATAACGCCAAATTTCAAATTAGGTACTGAGAAATTAGGACTATGTACATACTCATAAAATCGTTTCGCAGCAGTGGGCGGTTCTCCTTCCCCTTGTGTACTTATAACAATAAAGAAGTTCTTTTCTCTTGCAATATCAGTAAACCTGTATTGTTCGAGGTTTACTAGTTTTACATTTGTTATATTTCCTTTTGCTAAGGTTACCAACTTAGTCGCTAAAGATTTAGCATTCCCTGTTTCTGTCCCGTATGCAATTGTAATCCCACCAATAGTATTATTTATTTGATTGGATTCCTGAATTTCGATAGGAATACTTTGTGTGTGTGCTATTCCGGAAAGAAATCCGTTTATCCATACCAATTCTTCCTGCGAAACACTATCTAATAGCCTTTTTAGTGTTTCCAATTTTGATGTTTCAAGCATTTTCTAAATATTTATGTGCTATAATAAATGTTCCTTGTAGTTATACTTCCTACTATTCAGATCTCTGAAGTAAGAAGCATCCTGTTCACTATTAGGTTGCCAAGCGAATCGATCATAGAGATCAACAACCTTTCCTATTATAATAATTGTTGGTGAAGTATACGTTTTATCGCTTTTGGCGGTAAAGTCATTGAATGTATAAATAGCTATTTTCTGATACGGAGTTGTTGCTTGCTCTATAACCGCAATAGATTTCCCAGTTACATGATGTTCAGAGAGATGCTTTATAAATTCACCAATATTGTTCCCTGACATATACAAGACAAGCGTATCATTTGTCTTTGCAAGGTCTTGCCAATACGCCTCCGTTTTCTTTACTTTGTTATGGTATGTCAAATACCTGACAGAATCTGCATAACCCCGTGCGGTCAAGGGTATACCGCTGTAAGCAGATGCACCTGATGCCGCTGTAATACCTGGTACTATCTCATAAGAAACATGATATTCATTTAATGTCTTTAGCTCATCTAAAACATTTGAATAGGTCGCAACATCACCTCCTTTTAGTCTTACAACTAATTTATTTTTGAAAGCATGTTCTACTAATAATCTATTTATTTTTTCTTGGGGAACTGAATTCTTAGAATTACCTTGTTTACCTACAAAAATTATTTCTGCCTTTGGGTTAGCATATAAATTTAATATCTGCTCATTTACAAGTCTATCTGCCAGAATTACATCTGCTATGTTTAGATAATGAATTGCCTTAAGCGTAATAAGATCAGGATCTCCCGGACCCGCACCAGCAATAATTACTTTTCCTGGATACATCTTTATTTGTTTTTAGTTTATTTTAAAAAAGCCCTTCGATTGATAAATACCTTTCGCCCGTATCATAATTGAAGGTTAATACACTTGATCCTTTCGGAATTTCTGCTAACTTTTTCCCAACTGCTGCTAATGCTGCACCTGTGGAAATACCAGTAAGAATACCTTCTTCCTTTGCTATACGTTGTGTATAGGTAAATGCATCCTCTTTGGATACCTGTATTATTCCATCAAGAATATTTGTGTTCAAAATAGATGGTATAAATCCGGCACCAAGTCCTTGAAGTGGATGAGGCGCAGGGCTTCCACCACTTAAAACAGGTGAGAGTTCCGGCTCTACTGCATAGATTTTTAATAAAGGGAACTTCTGTTTCAGAACTTCAGCAATACCTGTTATATGCCCACCTGTACCTACACCGGTTATTATGTAATCTAATCCTTCTGGAAAATCGTCGATTATTTCCTTTGCTGTTGTAGTCTTATGAATGTCTGTGTTTGCTGGATTATCAAATTGTCTTGGTATCCATGAATTAGGTGTGGCATTTGCCAGTTCATTTGCTCTTTCAATTGCGCCTTTCATGCCCTTTTCTCTAGGTGTAAGCTCAAAAGATGCTCCATATGATAGCATTATCTTTCTACGTTCAATACTCATAGACTCAGGCATTACCAGTATGAGCTTATACTCTTTTACAGCAGCGACTAAAGCCAGGCCAATACCAGTATTCCCTGATGTAGGTTCAATGATCACACTATTCTTGTTTAGTAAGCCTTTATTTTCGGCATCCTCAATCATAGCCAATGCAATTCTATCCTTGATACTGGCTCCCGGATTATTTTTCTCCAATTTTATCCAAACTTTATGGTCGTGTCCAAATAAATTGTTGATACGAACATGTGGTGTATTACCAATCGTCTCTAAAATGTTTTTTGCTTTCATTTTTCTTATTTTTTAATGTTAAATGATAAAATTCAAAGGTTCCAGTAAAGGATTTTTCCCTTTTACTATAATTTCACTTTTATGGTAAACAATAGAATAAGGCTCAACACTGTTTGTCAGCCAAACATTTCCACCTATAACACTATTGTTGCCAACAATAGTCTCTCCTCCTAGTATTGTAGCTCCTGAGTAAATGATTACATTATCCTCTATCGTGGGGTGCCTTTTTTGTCTTGCGTACTCTTTAGCCACATTGAGAGCTCCTAATGTCACTCCCTGGTATATTTTTACATTATTTCCAATTACTGTAGTTTCACCAATAACAATACCTGTACCATGATCAATAAAAAAAGGCTTGCCAATTTTTGCACCAGGGTGAATGTCCACCCCTGTTTTACTATGTGCATATTCTGCTAGCAACCTTGGGACAATAGGGATGCCTTGTGTATATAACTGATGTGCCAGTCTGTAAATGGCGGTTGCAAAGAAGCCTGGATAAGCTACGAGCACCTCTTCTATAGATTCCGCTGCCGGGTCGAAATTGATAATCACATTTGCATCACCTAGTAACGTCTCGTAGATGGATTGCAATTCATCAAAGAATACAATTTCTTCTTTTATTACTCTTTCTTTCTCATGAAGCACATCAAATAAAATAGCAGAAAAAGTATTTCTTAATTGGTTTAGAACTACATCTAAGCCATCGATTGTATTGTTTTCTCCTTTTTGAGGGATAAACAAAAAATTGAAAATATTTTCAACAAAATCATACAAAAGTTTTTTATCTGGAAAACTCGAAAAATGATTATTGCTTCGTTGAGAGAGTAGTATTATAAATTCCTTATTCATAATAAATATTATTGTATTAGCAATGCCGCTACAGTTAAAAAATTTGTTTCATCAATCAGTATGGCGCTGCCATTAGCCTTATTGTCTGAATAGCAGTCTATTGCTAAAGACTCCGCTGTCCTTATCGTAATCCTCGCTACTTCATTAAGGTTTATTTGATCTGGTGTGTATATCTTATTTAGTGTATTTACATCTAATGCATACGATATTTCTTGAACCAGCGCTGTAGTGAGTTTGCTATTTATTTGGAGCAAGTATCTATTTCCTATTACTAAAGGTTTACTATCCATCCAATTAAGTAATACATCAAACTCCCGGGAAACTCGTATTTCTTCATCTTGCTTTACTATTATATCCCCACGGCTAATATCAATATCATCTTCAAGAGATAATACAACACTCTGTAGAGCAAAAGCCTCTTCCACCTCCTGCCCATTGACTTCAATAGATTTTATAGTGCTTGATAATTCATTGGGTAAAACAAGAACCTTGTCTCCTTTCTTATATATACCACTCACTATTTTTCCAGCATACCCTCTGTAATCGTGGTGTTGTGTTGTTTGAGGTCGAATTATATATTGAATAGGCAGGCGTGCATTTTCTAGATTTATACTATCAATTAATTCTGTGTATTCTAATATATGAAGAAGTGTTGGGCCGTTATACCATGGCGTTTTGCTTGATGCATCTACTATATTATCACCATACAAAGCACTAATAGGGATATACGATACATCTTTCAACTCTAATGTTTTTGCAATAGCTTTATATTCATACACAATTCTCTTATACACATCCTCAGCATTTTCTACCAGGTCAATTTTATTAATAGCGACAACAACATGAGATAATTGCAGAATAGATGCTATGATAGAATGACGCCTTGTTTGTTCCGTTATACCATGCCTAGCATCTACCAATATGATTATAAGATCTGCATTAGAAGCCCCTGTAATCATATTTCTCGTATACTGAATGTGCCCAGGTGCATCCGCTATTATAAACTTGCGTCTTGATGTTGAGAAGTATTTATAGGCAACATCAATAGTTATGCCTTGTTCTCGCTCAGCTCTTAACCCATCAGTTAATAATGCCAGATCTACATTGCCATTTGCGGCATTTTTACCAGTGCGCTCTATGGCTTCAAGCTGGTCAGATAGCACACTTTTAGTGTCATAAAGCAAACGGCCTATCAATGTGCTTTTGCCGTCATCTACACTTCCTGCAGTTATAAAACGAAGAATATCCATTGTTTTTTTATTTTTATTTTTTAGAAATAGCCATTTTTTTTTCTATCCTCCATTGCAGCTTCTGATACCCTGTCATCGATCCGGGTTTCACCACGTTCACTAGTGCGGCTTATACTTATCTCATGTATTATATCCTCAACTGTAATTGCATCAGAAGCTATTGCAGCAGTGCATGACATGTCTCCGACTGTACGGTAACGCACTGTTTGTTTGACAATTAGATCTTCGCTACCCAGTCTTATAAATGGAGACACTGCAATTAAATGATTTTCATACTCTATAACATTACGTTCGTGAGCAAAATAGATTGAGGGTAGTTCGATCTTTTCTCTTTGTATATAATTCCATACATCTAGTTCGGTCCAATTACTAATAGGGAATGCTCTTAGGTTCTCTCCTTTATGAATCTTGCCATTGTAAATGTTCCACAATTCCGGGCGCTGCCTTTTAGGGTCCCATTGCCCAAACTCATCTCTTACTGAAAAGATCCTTTCCTTTGCCCTGGCTTTCTCTTCATCTCTTCGAGCACCTCCTATGCATACATCAAATCCAAACTCCTTAATAGTATCTAACAGTGTATATGTTTGAAGTGCGTTGCGGCTAGCAAATTTCCCTTTTGGTTCAGAGAGATTCCTTACCCTAATAGTATCCTCTACCTTTCTTACTATTAGTGTTTCGTCAATATCCTTAACTAACTTATCTCTGAGATCAAGTGCTTCAATGAAATTATGTCCTGTATCTATATGCAGTAACGGAAATGGGAATTTACCTGGCCTGAATGCTTTAAGCGCTAAATGGACAAGTATTATAGAATCTTTACCACCGCTAAATAATAATACAGGTCTTTCAAATTGTCCTGCAACTTCTCTAAGAACATGTATTGCTTCAGTTTCCAACTGATCTAAGTAATCAAATTTATATTTTGTCATATCAATATTTTTTTATCGTTTTATATGTAATCCACATTCCTTTTTATCATTATCCTCCCACCACCAACGACCGGCACGAATATCTTCGTTCTCCTTAATAGCTCTTGTACAAGGGGAGCAACCTATACTTGCATAACCATTATCAGACAGTGGATTATAGGGTATTTTATACTTCTGTATATACTCTTTTACATCTTCTGTAGACCAGTTTAAGAGCGGATTATATTTTATGATTTGATTCGTTTCGTCCCACTCTATCAATGAAGTCTGCTGTCTGTTAAGAGAGTGCTCTGCTCTTATTCCTGTTATCCACACAGCATTATTTTTTAATGCTCTCCTTAAGGGTTCTACCTTTCTTATTGAGCAACACTCTTTTCTTTTTTCAACCGACTGGTAAAAGGCATTGGGACCATTAAGATTCAGATAGTCTTCAAGGGATTGTGCATCAGGATGATATGTTTTTATGTGAATACCATAATAAGTATTAGTAGCTTCCCACGTACTGTATGTATTGTCGAATAAACGTCCTGTATCTAATGTGAATATTTCTACCGACGTTTTACTTTTAGCAATAAGGTCAGTTATTACCTGATCTTCATTACTAAAACTCGTTGAGAATGCAACTAGGTCTGGGAAATGTTTCGAAAGAATGCCTAAAGCACTTTCTATATCCAGAGAATATATCTCTTTAAGTAAAGACACAGCAGTGCCTTTAAATACATGTGGCATGTTTTATAGATTGAAAAAAATAAAAGAAATAATGATTTTCCTAGTTTGGAAAACAAACATTTATGGTCTAATAAAAACCAAGTAGTAATCTCAACAGACGTTAATTGAGAACTTAGTTGCTACAACAACAGCAACAGCAGATGATACAACAACATATAGCCATGCCTGTTGCAGATATGCAAACATTTGAGCGGAGATTGGCGGCTAATGTTGTTAAATTTTTCATTATAGTTTTTTTATTGTTACTTATACATATCACTTACCATGAGATTGGAAAAAAAGAAGCATCCGTTAAGGGCATAAAAAAAGCACCTCAGAGTGGGTCAGAGATGCTTATTATGTAAACCAATTGGTTGATATTATTGCATTTGACTCATCTGTCCTAACTGTTGTCAGGATGGAATTAGCACCATTTTCAGCTAATATAACTGAACGGTTGCTAAGGTTTCTTCGGACCATTATCCTCTACCTTTCTTGATAAGCGATATCTTAAAGAACTGATGCAAAAGTACAACCAATTTTCATTCTACCAAATTTTATTTTATTTTTTTAGTATTTTGAAAAACATAACCACCAATATTAAATCAATTTCAAGTAATGCTGGATATAGGTGTATTTTTATGCGAAGTCTTATATTAATGTATTACTATGAGCTTACCGTAATCAGTATGCGCATCCGTTTGTATGCTATATAGATAGGTTCCATCAGGTATGTTATGTGTGTCGATATGTAATATAGAAGTACCTGCAGATACTGTACCATTATCGGCACTATATATTGTACGTCCGTACATATCAACCAAGGTAATGATCACATGTTGAGCGAACTGGAGATCAAGTTTTATATTGACGACTGACATAGCTGGATTAGGGTAAATTGTTGCTTCACTACTGCTTTCAACCGCACCATATACAGAAGTTGGCATTTGAAAAATTATATTAGTACATACTTTGTTGTTGGTTAAATTGGCATCATGTACAGAATCAGTAGTGCTTCTATTAAGGTCAATGGCTATGGCACATAAACTATGTGGCCCTGCTGTTGGAAAGGAGGCCAATGATAAAGGAACATTTATGTTCGCACTCGCTCCAGATGCGATCGGAGAACTGATAGCACTGGCTAGTTCTTGATATGTTTTACCAGAATAAATCACATTTGTATATGAGGTTGCACCGTCCATTATAAAGGCAAAAACCAGCGTATCTGTCGTCTTGATCACATCAGAGCCATGATTAGTAATTGTTGCGGTAAAATTAAAGGTATGTGACCCGACAATAGTTGTTGTACTATCTGGTGACGACATAGCTAAAGACAGATCCACATTACGCTGAGCAAATGCGCATATTGAGATCATAGAAATGCATGTAAGTAATAATGATTTTTTCATTTTTAATATTTTAGGAGTTACTATGATAGAGAAAGCCAAAAACTATCTCCACGTTATCTTTACAAAAGTAATTTTATGAAAAATCGTATCTGGTTAACTCATGTTATATACTGTTATTTAGTGTTAACGCATAAATGCTATTAATAAAAAAGGAAGATCAATTAGTTAAGGTGATCGTGATCTAATGCTGCATCATTGTACCCCTAATCTTTTTGCTGTTTTTCTGGAGATATGTGTCTCAGCTTATCAAAACTTGCTACCAACCCTTTTATAATTGAAGAACTAAACCCTTGATGCTCCATTTCATTAAGGCCCATGATCGTACATCCTTTCGGGGTAGTTACTTTGTCTATTTCCCGCTCAGGATGAGCATCTAATATCATTAATAATTCAGCGGCACCTTTTACTGTTTGTGCAACGATGGAAAATGCTTGCTTACTGTTAAACCCTATTTGAATTCCCGCTTGGATATTGGCTCGGATATACCTCATGGCAAAAGCTGTTCCACAAGCACCTAAAACAGTTGCAGCATCCATTAGCGATTCATCGATCATGATTACGTTCCCTAAATTGTCAAAAAGATCATATACAAAAGCTGAATATTGCGGATCAATTGTATCAAAACATATGCAGGTCATACTTTGCCGTACAGCAATAGCCGTATTAGGCATTGCCCGGCAAAGAAAAATATCCTTAAGCAAATATTTACGAATATCACTTATACTAAGCCCTGATATAGTACTGACAACAAGCTGGTTAGGCCGAAACCTAAGCTGTTCAAGAAGTTCTGCAGCATGGTACGGTTTTATACAAAGAAAAATTACATCTGCCCAATCGACAGCCTCTTGATTGTTGTTTGAGATTTGTACACCTTTCTCAGCTAAATGGTCAAGGGTAGACACATTTCTTTTAGTGACTTTAAGTTGTTCTGGAAGGATAAACCCAGTATTTAAAATTCCGGAAGCTATAGCAGACCCTAGATTGCCTCCTCCAATGATGGTTATTTTTTTCATATACTTACATTTTATTTGGTTGATATAACATTGCAGTGCAAAGGCAATTTTTATATTCTTTGCTTTGAAGAATAGGGAAATTGGAGCATGTCTTACAGCTTTGCCAAAATTCAGGATCAATAGTAACCGCAGCATAGGTAACAGGATTATACCCAAGCTTTGAATTTATCTTCATTACTGCAGAACTAGTAGTAAGTCCAAAAAGTCTTGAATCCGGATATTTATTTTTGACCAATTCAACGATAGCCTCTTTGATCAGTTGAGCAATGCCGTAGCTCCTCCAACCGTCTGCAATAACTAACCCGCAACTCGAAACGAACATGCCATTTTCCCAGGTATGGAGATAACAAAATCCTGCCCATTCTCCCGAATCAGAAAATGCGATTATACTTTCACCACTTAATATCTTATCTTCAATTAACTCCCTTTTCCTTTTACAAATACCATTAGCAGGATCACTAGCTGCCTTATTAATATGATCAACAATGGTATCAGTATAACATTTGTCTAATGTACAGGCTACCCGTATACACAGCTCGTTTTCGGACATAAAATTTCTTTAAATACAATAAATAATTTTGCAATAAATTGAAGAAATTCACTGATAGGAGGCCCGTGTTTAAACACTGGAAAAGGCGCCTACCAGCATCTAGGAGCTGGAAACGGAACAGGCAATACATAGCAGACAACGATATATCGTTGAATAGAAGAAATGATATTTTGCTTGTAGACTGCCATTAAAACAAAGCGTAATTACAAATGTAAGAACTCAAATTTAGAATTTATAATAAAAGTGTAAGATCTTTCTGTAACAATATGGTTTGAATGATCTATTTATTATCGGTCATGAATCATCATTTAAAATCTGCCCCCACAGTTACAGGTTTCCAATGTTCCAGACTCTCTGACATTTCAGTCAGCTTGTTTGAAGCGCGGTTATATGCATCATTCCCTAGAAACAAACGCACTGGCGGCTCCGACCTTTCTGCTAATTCCATAAATATTTCCGCTGCACGATCTGGATCCCCTGCCTGTTTCCCGTCCAATGATAAGTAACGGTCCTGTGTATTTTTTACAGCTTCATAACCATCTATTTTAGAACTGATTAGTGCAAGTGAGTTTTGAGTCAAAAATCCGGTCCGAAAGCCTGATGGTTCGACTACAGTAACCCTAATTCCAAATTCTTTAACATCTAGCGCAATCACTTCGGAAAAAGCTGCCACCGCTGCTTTGGTAGCCGAATAAACAGACCAGCCCGGAGCGCCTACAAAACCAGCCACCGAACCAATATTAATAATATAGCCCGATTTTTGCCTGCGCATTACTGGCATGACACTCTTTACAACATTTATTGTTGCCAGCACATTAACATTAAAGATGTTCCGGATATCCTGCTCTGCTGTTTCTTCTATTGTGCTAGTCATTCCATAACCGGCGTTATTAACCACTACATCAATCCGTCCGAATGATGCCAGCGTTTGCTGTATGGATTCATCAATGCAATCTAGGTTGTTCAAATCGACAGCCAGAGGAAGAAAACGGTCTGTGTCTATCAAGCCGACCACCTGACTCAGCGTATGTGCGTCACGGGAGGTTGCTGCAACTCTATAGCCGTTTTCAAGCAATTTTTTAACAAGTATCAACCCCAGCCCTTGAGAGGCCCCTGTTACATACCATACTTTTGACGTGTTCATGATATTATGTTTTTATATTCTATTTTTTATCAGGTAGTTGCAAATGCAACTACCTGATAAGTTATTTCTTGTGAGTATATTATCTTTCTCCAACAACACCCATACTACACTGTTTATGCATGATATAGCCATTCGAAATACAAACTGGTCAAGATCCCCGATCATTATTGGTAAGAAACACTTATAGTAATAGGAACGCTCAAGGCTTTTGATACAATACAATTTGCTTTAGCACTTTCTGCAATTTCTTTAAAAGCTTCGGCGGACAAACCGTCAATCAATGATGCTTTCAAATCCAAATGAATGCCAGTGATATTAAGGTTAGTAAAGTCTACATCGAGAATGGCTTCGGTACTCAGATCGTTGGCCAAAAAGCCTGCACGTTCAAGGGTTGCACTTACTGACATAGTAAAACAGCCTGCGTGTGCCGCAGCTATCAATTCTTCGGGATTTGTACCAATACCAGACTCGAATCGTGTTTTAAATGAATAAGATGTTTGGTTAAGAGTAGTGCTTTGAGAAGATATTTCCCCTTTGCCATCTTTAAGGTTACCATTCCAATGCGCTTTTGCTGTACGTTTCATTTTATTGTTTTTATTTGGTTAAAAATTAATAAATCTAAATAGTAGTTATCTTGCACTCAATGACTGGCTACTGCATGTTAGCGATATGCGACTCCCAGGAATCAATAGCGCTAGTTGTTTTTTGTTGTCTCCGGTTTAAAATGGTCAAAGTAGGCCGTAGTTTCTTCCAGTACAGACCTCATCAGCTCACTGGCTTTTGTATGCTTCAGCACAGGGGTTATCTGGCCGCACCAGAATAAGATCATATCCCATTTTTTCTGTTCAATGGCGGCTTTTCTTAATTGCGATATAAACTGTGTTTGAAGTGGGAATGGCAAGAAACCTTTTTCCTTGTCAACCATATCCTTTGCAATGCGGCTAGTTATACCTCTGCCCAATCTGCCGGTAAACGCACGTGATAAGGTAGTATAATTAGCCGCATCCGAAAACAACATCTGTTTGTGAATTGCTGTGGCATTGGATTCATCGGTTGCCAGGAAAGCAGTACCAATCTGCGCAGCATCGGCACCAAGCGCTAATGCAGCAGCAACACCTTTCCCGTTAGCGATACCACCTGCAGCGATAACTGGGATTTTTACTTTTTCCTTAATTAATTGTAGCAATACAAAAGTTCCTGTGGTGGATGATTCTGAAGGCGCAAGAAATGACGGACGGTGTCCGCCCGCTTCAAAACCTGACGCGATGATCATGTCAACACCAGCGGATTCTAAAACAATAGCTTCATCCAGCGTGGTTGCAGAGCCAATGGTAACAATGCCAAGTCGGCGGCATTGTTCCAGAATATCAGCAGAAGGGATACCAAAAATAAAGCTGAATATTGGTGGTCGCTGGTGCAGTATCACCTCAACCTGGTTTTCAAAGCGGGATTTAAACGGTCCTGGTTTTTCGGGCAACTCGATCCCCAACTCGTAAAAATAAGGCTTGAATAAAGACTGAGCTTGTTTAAACTGCTTGTCTGAAACTGAGCCATCAACAGCATCGGTGTCTGAAACCCATAAGTTGATATTGTAAGGCTTATTAGTTGCCGCTTTTATTCGTTGATTCACTTCAACAATCTCCTGCGGACTTAATGTATATGCCCCGTATCCCCCAAGCCCTCCTGTATTGGACACTATTGATACCAGTTCAACGGATGACAACTTACCGCCAAATGGTCCCTGAAGAATGGGATATTTGATACCCAGTATTTTCGACGCTTTTGTTTGATACCACATTGCTTTACAATTTATTTTGAGCGGTCTAATTCTGTCAGAAAAACAGTTTCAATTTTGTTATTTATAATTTTCCCTTTTACAAACTCAAAAAATGCATTGGCATGAGGCGAAGTTTTATGCGATTGAAAAGCTTCATTGTTTTTATAAACTTCATAAACAACAACTGTTTGAGGGGAATCCTTTTGGGTATTCGCAACAAATTGTTCACAGCCTATTTCTTTGTTGCTCGCTATTTCCATAGTCTTCAAAGCTCCTTTCACTTCTTTTTCAAACCTCGGAAGGATATGAATGGTAGCTATCAGCAATGTTTTAATATCAGCAACTGGTGTTCCAGTTGACTTTTCGCCAGGGGTTTGATCAGCTATATCGGAAATCATTTTGTTGACCAGCAACCAACTGCCATCAATCCTATGAAAAGATAAAAACTCGTGATAGACAAAATCATACATTGTCACCTTTATTTCTGCAACAGCGATTGAGTTTACCACACGGATATTTAAAATTTCTCCTTTGAAAAGTTTGCCTGATTTTTTTGGGCTTATACGGTTCTGAACACCGTCGAAATACTGTTCCAGCGTTTTCGCATACGCTTGACCTTTCACATCACCAAAGAGCAGTGTGCCAGGATAATAGATAGTGCTTAATAATGTTGTGTCTCCTTCGTAAATACCTTTGAAATAGCGGCTTTCCAGAAGTTGGGAAATAACAGCTATACTTTCTTTTTGCGTTTCCATTTTAGTTTTGTTTTGTGCTTTTAATAGTTGTAACGTACAAGATAAAAATGCGATTAATAAAACAGTTTTCATATTAACCCAGATTGTGTCCAGCTCCTATACCACCATCTACGTTGATAATAGCGCCTGTAATAAAATTACTCTTCGCAACTGCATAAACCATTTCTGCAATATCTTCCACTTCACCTACACGGTTGAGCAAATGTAATCCTGCAGTTTGATCAGCATTTTCACCGTGCATAGGGGTGCGGATCGTACCAGGCCCAATCGTATTCACCCTGATGTTATCTTTCCCAAACTCGCCTGCCAGATGTATGGTTAGTGCTTGGGTTGCTCCCTTTGATGCCATTTGTGCAGTAATTGGTATTCCTGCAAGGGCATGATTGACTAATGGCGTGCCAATATTAATCACTACACCACCGTTTTGTTTTAGCATTTGAGGAATAATGGCTTGTGTGGTGAAGTAAGTGCCCTTTAGGTTTGTATTCAGAAAGCGGTCGAGGTAAGCTTCGTCCACTTCGAGGAAAGCCTTGGTTTCAAATATGCCAGCGTTGTTCACTAGTACATCAACTGAACCAAATTTTTCAATGGCAGTTGCTAAAAGTTTCTCACCGGTTCTTTTATCACTTACATCACCGGCTACCATAGCCAGGTTTTCGCCTGCACCCAATTCCAGATAAACTTGCTCCAATTTTTCAGCCGTTAAGGAATTGATCACCACATTGTCGCCTTTTGCTAAAAAATGACGAGCTACACCTTTACCGATGCCCGATGAGGCACCTGTAACTACTACTGTTTGTTTTTTCATTAGAATAATTATTTGTTGTTTATTTGTTTTAATTGGCACTCATCAGGGATATGTGTTCTTTTAATGGCAATGAAGTTCATGGTGTACGTTCACTTTATTTCTACAGACAACTCATGACAATTTCACTTATTTTTCTTTTCAGCTGTTATACCTTTTTCTCTCAGGACAGACACCTGTTCTCCGGCATGACCCCAGTCGTCCAGGTCATATTCCTGGATTACCACAAAAGTTAATTGAGGGTCTTTATTCAATACATCACTCACCAGATCGGTCACCCCTTTGATCAGAGCTTGCTTTTGTGCTCTTGTAACCCATTCACGGGTTACTTCTATTTTTATGTATGGCATGGCTTTGCTTTTATGCTGAAACAGTTTATCAGGCCTCTTTAGCAGTTACACTTATATCGAGTTCAAAATCATTATAGATTAGTGTGTCACCCAAATTCTGGAAGAAATTGCCTGAGCGGAATTTCATTTCATATTTGGTACGGTCGATCACCAGTTTGCTGGTTGCTGTTAATTGATCTCCTTTAACATTAACAGTTGCGTCAAAATGAACAGGGTGTGTAATGCCTTTGATTGTCAAATTGCCTTCAACATGGCTGCCCGATACCGACGTGATCTCTAATGTAGCTTCCGGAAATTTTTCACTTGCGAAGAAGTCATCAGAAGCCAGGTGGCCTGCAAACTGTGCGTTTGTCGCAGGATCGGTCAGGTCCAGGATTTTGATAGATGTAGTATCAATGATAAATTTGCCACCAGTTAATTTGCCATCAGTTAATATTAATGAACCTGCTTTAACAGCGATGTTGCCATTATGTGCACCAGTTACTTTTCTGCCAACCCAGTTAACATTACTTTGGGCGCTTACGATCTCAAAATTTTGTTTTTCCATTTTCTTTGTGTTTAAATTATAAACCAAAGTTGGGCAGGAAAATTCATGTAGCTGCGTGACCTAGGTCACATTCTGACGAGAGAGTACTTTATGTGACATAAATCACATTTCAGGCTTGGTGTAATCGGCTAAGTGTTTCTCTTGAGACACCTAAGTATGCGGCAATCAGATTTTTAGGAACCATATTATATAGTTCCGGATATAGTTTTAGAAGTTCTTCGTAACGATATTTTACATTATTATTCATAAACGATAACAGTCTTTTATTCGCAGCAACATATCCTTTATTGGTTCGCCACCGAAAAAAATGTTCGGCATTATGAAGTTCATTACATAGTTTTTCCCTATCGTCATTGCTAAGGCAAAGAACTTCTGTATCAGCAATACAGTCAACGCTAATCGTGGCCCTTGTGTGATTATACAAGGCATTGTAATCGGAGGCCCACCAGGTTGGCATTGCAAATTGAAGAATGAACATTTTCAGGTCATCGTTGATAAAGAAGGATTTTAGACAGCCGGAAATCACGAAATATTCGTAATCGACTACACCACCTTCACTGATAAGAACCTGCCCCTTTTTAAAACTCTGATTTTTAAAAAATGAAAAAAAATAATCGAACTGCTCATCGGTCAGCGAAGCTAGTTTAGCAACATGAACTTTTAAAATTTCTTTGGAATCCATTGCAAATATTAAGTTAAGTTAAAACTACAAGAGGAGATTCTTGGCCTTGATTTTATAAAATATGGTTTGAATGATCTAACAAAATTATCTTTTCTATTCAATTATTAGTTTATAACCCATGGCCCGTATATTAATGATCTTTATTGACCCATCTGCAGAAAGACATTTGCGGATCTTGGAAATAAACACATCCAAACTACGACTATTAAAAAAATTATCATCTCCCCATAGATCAAGCAGCGTTTCGCGCCTGCTGAGTATCCTGTTCTTAGCTGTTGCCATACGATAAAGCAATTCTCCAGCTCGGGGGGAAAGCTCAGTGATTTGGTCACCAATTTTTAATTCAAGCCTTTCGAAGTTTAAAATATATTTTCCAATATTTACTATTTTGGCTTCATAAGATTCTATGGAGTTCTTATTCAATAGTCTTTTCATTCGCACAATGAGTTCTTCAACACTAAATGGTTTTCTAACATAGTCATCTCCTCCTATCTCAAACCCTTTTATAATATCCTCAGTAAGTACCCTGGCAGATAGAAAAATAATAGGGATAAATATATTGGTGGCACGTATCGTTTTCACCAGCGTATAGCCATCAAGCTTGGGCATCATAATGTCAATAATACAGATGTCAAACTGCTGTTCCTTGAACTTGTTCAACCCTTCCTTTCCATCATTGGCCCATACAACAATGAAACCCGCTTTTTGAAGCATCTCTGTTGTAAGTTCGCCGATGTGACTGTCATCTTCGAGGTATAATACGTGTTGTTTAGACATCATACATTGTTAATTTTATTTCCATAATTGTACCTTCGCCTTCAACCGAATATGCTACTCGTATACTTCCCTTGTGTAGGTGGATAACTTGTAATACAAAACTTAATCCTAAGCCATATCCCATTACATTATGCACATCCTGTTCAGGTATACGAAAATATGGTTGAAATATTTCTCTAAAATATTTTATTGGCATGCCTTTCCCATTATCGATCAATTGTATGATCTGTTTATTTCTCTGTTTTTTTGTGACAATTTTTATAAGCGGGTCTGTAGTAGTATATTTTATGGCATTATCAATAAGGTTAAAAAAGACATGTTGCATTTGTTCATGGTCTGCATATATATAAGCATTATCAGGAATTCCGGAAACATCAACGACTGCCTTTCTATGTTCTAATTGTAAATGCATACTTTTTATTACTTCATCAATGAGCAGCCTGACATTTACAGGTTCGCGATGTATGCTCACATGTTGTTGCTGTAACCTTGCACTGGTCAATATTTTATCTACAATATTAGAAAGTTGATGCAATCCTTCATAAATAATGGAGACATGCCTCCGCACTTCTTTAGGGTCGTCCTGTCTGCTATATTTATCCAGAGATTCTGTAGCGAGATATAGAGTAGAGATAGGTATTTTCAGCTCATGGGTCATGTTATTAGTAAAGTTGGTTTTGCTTTCCAATAGCTTTTTACTTTGTTTGTCCGTCCTTATTATAAATATCATCGTAGCGATAAAAAGCAACTGGTAGAATAATGAAAAAACAAAAGCTCCATACATCTTATGCAATACGATAAGATTCAGATGCCTGATGTGTACTTGGAAAGTAGATCCAAAATTCAGTTTTGCAAGTATAGGCTCTGTATTATTCTGGTAAATAAAACGCTTACCACGAGGATATGATATGAATTCATTTTGAAACTGATGATAAACAATAATATTCTCACCTTTTGTGCCACCAAGCTCAGGCATATTATTACTTAAAAAGTAGTAAAGTACACTATCATAGTTGTTGTCTCCGAAAAGAGTTGAAAGATTTGTCAATGTTAAAGAAATTGAAGACAGTTTTGAATATTCTTGCAGATTCTGACTACTCATCTTGGGGAGAGTATCATTTATGTCGGAAGGGCCTTGTTTGACAGCAGACGCTAAGTCCATATATATACTGTCATTTTCACCAATGATCCGGATACTGCCTGCAAGCTGTCGTAAAGTAAGAGTCAGTGTTTGTTTTTGAACTTTGTTTTCTATATCCTTTAAGAGGTGATTCTTTTGAATACCATAGTTGTCATATAGCCAATAGGATTGGAATACAACAACAAAAAAAACCATCACCACATAAAGGATGAGCCTGTAAAATGAAATAGTCTTCATGTATTTAAACATAAAATAACAGAGGCTTTACTGATCGTTAATTCAGCACTTTACATAAAAATAATGACATATGCGACAATAGCCAGAAGCATTAACACTAAATAACACTATTTCGCTTTGTGATAACTCATCCCGAAGAAAATAAAAAGCAATTTTGCCTTAACAATTAACTCATAAAATTATAAAAAATGACCAGATCAAACTTTTCGAGGATGGGTTTGCTGAGAAAGCTGACCGCGAAAATTGCTCTTGCCACGTCAATCGTGGCTACTGTTTGTCCTTTTACGTCCTATGGACAAGTCTCTGATCCGACAAAGTGTGGATTGGACCTGGTGAACCAGCAAATAAAAACAACCAATCCTAATTTTGATTTGCAGTTGGCAACAACTATTTCAGAGTTACACGATAAGGTAGAACAAAGTTCGTTGACAAATGCTGCAGCAAAACCTACTAGTGGTGTTCCATATACAATACATGTGGTATTTCATTTTGTATTGGACTCTGCCCAGGTTATTCAACTTGGCAGGGATACAGGCATACAGCATCGCATTACCAGTCAATTGCTACAACTAAATACAGATTGGAATGCCCGGAACCCAGACAGTATAAAAATACCTGTACCTTTCAAACCCCTCTATTCTAACATGCAGGTAAATTTTGTTCTTGCTACCAAGGACCCCAACGGTAATCCTACTCCTGGTTATGAAATAAAATACACCAATAAGCCCAGCTTTGATCTACAGACTGGGACTACCGGAACACAATTAGCGTTTAGTGATGCCAAGTATACCTCTGCAGGTGGAACTGATGCATGGGACCCACAAAAATATTATAATGTATGGGTGCTAAATATGACACCTGCTGGTGTATTGGGATTTTCCACTCCACCACCCCATCCGCCTTATGACTTTTTTCCAGCTGCAGAACAAGGGTCATGTATTTTTTATGGAGCATTCGGTCGCAAGACATACCCAAGCCAATATTTCACCTATGTACAAGCAACCATGGGCCGCACACTAACACATGAATCGGGCCATTTCTTCAACTTGTTCCATACATGGGGTACTGATACTACCTGCAATGATGATGATGGTATAAGTGATACTCCTTTACAAGGAGGTCCTACACATAATGATTCTCCAACATTCCCAGTACTGGATAAATGTTCTCCAAGCTTTCCTGGTATTATGTTCATGAATTTTATGGATTATGCTATAGATACAGCACAATGTCTTTTTACAAAAGGGCAAACAGCAGCAAGTCATATAGAACTTGAACCAGGTGGATTACGCTATTCTTTAACACAGTCCGCAACAAGTATTACCAATATAAATACGAGAATAATCGCAACAATATATCCTAACCCTGTACAGAACATTTGCATAATTGAGCTTACAGGGAATGATGTTGCCATTCTTTCTGTAAACGATATTGTTGGACGTACTGTACAGGTTATTGCTGTTAATGGGGTACAACGATTGAATGTCGACTTTTCAAAACTGTCAAAAGGCACCTATTTCATCAAAATGCTGAATAAAACAGGACAACTATTAAGAGTGGACAGGATAATAAAGGAATAATCAGCAAATTGTACATAATTATTGGTTCTTTAAGCAAATAGCTTCGCAATATGCGGGGCTCTTTTGCATAGAGAACTGAGTGGAGAATGAAAAATGTCATATTGATTTACAAATTATATTTTTATATCACAATTCAATTTTCGTGTGATATGGCACTATTCTCTTATCAAAATAGAAAAGCATAAAACTTATTAATAAGAATATATGAATGGGTAAAAGTATAGAATCATGCAAATCTAGTACTAGGCTGTAACTCCAGAAGAATCCTTAATTAATCTGGCAGTCCAATCTTTGTATCATACTTCAATTCAGACATAATAAATGTGCTTTGCACATTGGAAACATTTGGAAGTGTAGATAATCTTGTGATTACAAAATTTTGATAAGCAGCCATGTCCTTAATAACAATCTTCAACGAGAAGTCATAATTTCCTGCCACATAATAACATTCGATTACCTCATCTAGTTTTAGTAAGGATCTTTCAAAATCTTTAAGCTTATCATGACTTTGTTCTTTAATAGAAATTTGGCATAAAACTAATAGGCCACGATCAACCTTTTCCCTGTCAATAAGAGCCACGTATTTTTTGATAACCTTGAACTTCTCCAATCTCTTTATGCGCTCATATGTTGCTGTAAGCGATAGGCCTAAAAGTTTAGCTATTTCCTTATGAGTAAGTTGTGCATTCTCTTGAAGAATCATCAATATTTTCTTATCATTAGCATCCAATGGAATCATATTTTCGGATATTAAACATTTTAGCAACGCAAAATGAAATATTTTCTAAAATTAACGAAAATACCTATTTTATTTTCCGTATTTATAAATTTTTACAGATTTTATATTTAACAGATAGTAGCTTTGAAAAAATATGCAGAGCGAAATATTGGGAACTATATATCAACCTTTCAATGCAAAAGAAAAATCTGCCTTGCGAGTAAAAGTTGGCTTTCAGGGAAGTCTGGGTTCTTTTCACCATCAAGCTGCTGATGTTTATTTCACTTCCGGGAACAGTGATGTAATCCCACTGGAAACATTGCCGGAACTATTTAATCAGTTAATAAGTGGTACAATTGATTATGCAATGCTTGCTGTTGAGAACACAGTATCTGGATTTATCCATACGAGCTATGCAATGTTACAAAAGTATAATGCAAATATTCTTGGCGAGGTATACCTTCCTGTTTGTCACTGTCTCCATTGCTCGAAAAATGATAGACTTGGAAAGATTGAAGAGATTCATTTGAATTCGATGGATACAGCTTTAGATGCAACATACATTACTGAAGAATCAGCAAAAGACATAGATGCAATAGCTAGAATTCAAGCTGCTGAAATATATAACTTACAGACTTTGCAGAAACGTATTAAAAACAAGCCATGCAATTTCATAAGATTTGTTTGCCTAAGCGTTGATGATATACTGGAGTATGATTTAGAACTTCTTTCAAACTTAAAAAAAATAAAGGCAACACTTTCTATCAGTATAAAAGAATTGCAAGATGAGCTTCCTCAACTCCTTCACCTTTTTTCCCGATATGGTATTAGCGCTAAAGTACTAATACCAGTGATGGAACAACAAAATTGTCACTTATATAAATATTGGGTAGACGTTATTAGTGATAATGTTAAACAGATTTTCGAAGTTGTTCATCTAATCAATAATATTGATGATAAAATAGAAATAATTGGAATTTATGAATCTAAATCTTAACATCCTATATTGTACCAACTATCCGAAAATCATATTTGATGAGAATTATTTCTCTAAAAAGTTACCAATATTTTTTGTGGGAAAATATACGCACAATAGAACCCTAGTATAGCATTATATGTTAATTGTAGCATAAAAGGATTGATATTTTGGTTTGGCACACATATATGGTGGCATTAGAAGTTGTTACAAAATTGTGATGGCAGATTTTTATATTTAGAAAACAGTGAAAATTCTCATTATAAACGGACCAAACCTGAATTTATTAGGTTTAAGGGAGCCTCAAATTTATGGAGCTCAATCATTTGATGCTTACGTAAAAGAACTAAAGCATAAATTTGCTAACGCGGAAATAATCTATTGTCAAACAAATAGTGAAGGGGCAATCATTGACGAATTACAAAAAGCAGTTTCTGGATTTGATGGAATTGTATTGAATGCAGGAGCTTATAGTCATACTTCGATTGCCATTGGCGATTCAGTTAAATGTTGCACAATCCCAATTATAGAAGTTCACATTTCAAATATTTATTCGAGAGAGGATTATCGCCATAAATCATATATTTCAGCATATTGCAAAGGCGTTATAGTAGGATTTGGATTATATGGCTATTCGCTGGCAATATCTTCACTTATTCATTTTCACAATTAGATGAAGATATTTATTACAGGTTTTGCTGGGTGCGGAAAAAGTACTTATGGTAGATTTCTAGCAGATTGGCTACAGATGGCTTTCATCGATCTTGATGATAAAATAATCGAATTGGAACAAAGATCAATTAACGAAATCTTCTCAGAGTCAAATGGGGAAGCTCTCTTTCGGAATATTGAAAGTCAACATTTAAAAAAAATCATACAAAGTTTTGAACATTTTGTGATGGCAACAGGTGGTGGTACTCCCTGTTATCATAATAATATGGAATTGATGAATTCTGCAGGAACCACTATTTTTTTAGATGTCTCAAAGTCTGTTTTGCAAGAGAGGCTTCTGCAATGTGGCACAAATAGACCTCTTATCAAAGATTTAACAGATGTTGAACTCAAGCAGTACATAGATGAGACTCTATTATTTCGGTTGCCCTTTTATTCTCAGTGCAAAATAAGAGTATGTCCTGAGAAAATATCCATATCAAAACTTCTACAAATACTTGAAGCAGACATTAAAATAAAAAAATGAAACCTATTTTTGGTATAGTCGGTAAAGAGCTGACTCATAGCTTCTCTCCTACTTACTTTAACAATAAATTTGAAGCGTCATCTATCAATGCAGAATATAATGTCTTTCCTCTAGATGATATCGCAGATATAAGAAACCTTATAGCTTCCAATCCTCAAATCCAAGGGTTAAATGTTACAGTGCCCTATAAACAATCAGTTATTCCATATCTAAATGATATTGATCAAGATGCAAGACAAATAGGTGCGGTTAATTGTATCGAAATAAGAAATGGACAATTATTTGGCCACAACACGGATCATGTAGGATTTGGCAAAACGCTTGTAAAACTTAGTTCATTTCTCAATAGAAAGGTTTTAATTTTAGGAGATGGTGGAGCAGCACAGGCTGTAAAATTTTCACTTAAAACACTTAAAATCTCTTTCACGATTGTTTCACGAAGAGCCGGTAATAATAACATAACCTACCAGCAATTGAATGAGAACCTAAAAGAATACTCTATTATTATTAACACTACTCCACTTGGCATGTTCCCAAACATTGATAGTTTTCCTACAATTCCATACGAGTATCTCACGCCAAACCATTGTGCATATGATCTAATTTACAATCCCAAACAAACCCAGTTTTTAAAACTGTCGGGATTAGCTGGAGCGCATACTATCAACGGTTTTGATATGCTTATCAATCAGGCTGACTATAGTTGGGAAATTTGGAAAAACAATTTTAGAAATGTTTGAACTTGACAAACCTCACTCTAGGAAAATATAATTGACAGATCTTCGTCGCATAGCCACATGCAAAGATCATGACTACTCTCAGAAAGATAAATTTTGTTAAAAAAATCCCGCTCGGTGGCGGGATCAATATTTAAAAAAAAAGAGCTTTTATTATTTCGTGAATTTTCGGATAGCAACCACACTGTTTTGTGAATTCATTAATCGTACAAAATAGATGCCTTTAGGAAGGTTCTCGATATTGATACCTGCACTGTTGCCAACTACTTTATAAATGCTTTCCATTTTACCTATCAGGTTATAAATGGTTACTGTTTTAACATCTGCATCAGCATTAAAAACAATATTCACCTGACTGCTGGCAGGGTTAGGATAAAGAGAGATATCATCTTCTGTTTTATTAACATTAGAAACTCCTGTAGCCCACCTGGTAACTTTATACCAAACATGCTTATTGTAACCGGAAGCAGAATCAGTCAAGGAGAACTCAATGTAGTAGGTACCACTTGTAGTAGCAGTAGTCAAATTCATTGGCAGATCGAAAAGAGCGGTAGTGCCTGCATTGATAGGCAAAGTAGTATTAACCTGAGGTGTACCTAAACCACCCCATAAGTTTTTAGAAAGGTTATAATAACAAGTATTATTATCACAAGCAGCTATCAGCGTAATCCAATCACTTGGAAAATTACTGCTGGCTACCGTCCATCTAACCTTGATAGAACCCGTAGATGCCGGATTAGTAATATTATTATATCCCGGAGTTGAAGAAGCATTGTTCAATACAACAGAGACAGTATCAGAAATAACTGTAAAAGCCTGAGCATCCACCCTGGAAGTCAATAAAGAAAAACAAGCTATAAATAGTAAAAACCTTTTCATGCATACAAGTTTATTCATATGTAAGTTATTATATTAAAAAATCTATTCAAAACGGGCCATCATTAAAATGTTAATACTCATTAACGGGAATACATACAATAAAAAGCCTCCCAAAACATCAGAAGGCTTTTTATTATTCACAAATTACTTAACTACACTTAATTGCTGATTGATGCTACCAGTTGTAGTTTGAATTTTAACGTTGTAAATGCCAGAAGCATAGTTAGCTGTGTTCAGATCCATTGTTTGTACACCAGCATTCATATGAGAAGCTGTAGTGTAAACTACGCGACCTACCATATCAGTTACTGTTACATTCACATCAGAAGCCTGATCTAAGCTGAACCTTACATTTGTATTATCGCTAGCAGGGTTAGGGAATAAAACGAATTCATTAACACCAGCGCTAACATTAGATACACCAGCAGGTAAAGCAGACAATTCACTGTTCAGGATAACACCATCAGAAACACGAACCAACAAAATGTTGATCTTAATGTTCTTTTGGTTCCAACGAGCAGTTAATGGAATGTTGAAAGTATAGTTGTAAGTGCTGCCAGAAGTCATAGATGTCGGTAAGCTACCAGCCACACCTATTGGTTTGTTGCTTGCATCTTCAGAAGCAGAACGAGCTACGAAATCATAGGTCATTTGAGTACCAGGTATCACACTAGCTTTAGATTCAAAACCACCCATAGCACCATAAGAACCACCGGCATAATAGTTATGCTGATCCCAGCCATTAGTAGCACCATCAACAAAACCTTTAACACCGCTTTCTGTTACAACAGCAGCAAGACGAATATCACCACTCAGGTTAGTAAGAGGAGAAACAGTTATAGTTGTAGTAGCTGTATTACCAGATACTGTAGGTTTTGTCATTGATATATTAGCGAATGCGAAATAATTTTTCTCATTAGCATAATGTGTAAATATTGAAGAAGGATCATCAACAGCACGACGATCTATAAAGATAGAAGGGAAGCCAGTGAAACCAGGAATTGCAGAAGTCATGTACTGATCGTAATACGTAGTATTAGAAGATGCAAATGACATAGAATCATTATTATGTACAGCTATCTGAGCAGCAGCGTTAGGATACATTTTGCTGAAAGAGTCCATAAAAACGGCACCACGTACGCACCAACCGCACCATGTACCAGTAGCTTCTTCAAACACTAATTTTTTGTTACCCATGCTTGTTACAGAAACTATTGTAGCAGGCAAAGTATCGTTAGCTGAATTAGCATCACCAGCAAGTGTTACCCATATTGGAACATTATAAGAAGCTGTAGTAGAAGGAACAGTATAAGCTGTAGTGAATGCAAAATTGGCAGAAGTAAATGGAGCAATTGTAGTACTAACCGGCATAGTTACAACAGTACCGCTGTTCTGTTTGAAATTAACAGAAGCAGATGTAATTGGGTTATAACCATTGTTGAAAATAGTACCGCTAAGCGTAATGCTACCACCAGCAAGAGAATATGCATTGAAGCTTGTTGATACCGGAGCAACTGCAGTAACAGCAGCATCAGCAGCACTTGGCTGGAATACTTTTATATTATCAACAGCAACACCACAAAGATGATCGTTATTACCATCATAATAGAAGAATTTTAATTTCAGGTTAGACATACCTGCATATGCACCCAGATTGAGGTAATCTGACTGCCATTGTGCTGGCGTAGAAACAGCCAAAGCTGATTTCATGCTATCAAGAATTGTCCAGGTAGTACCACCATCAGTGGAGATAGAAACAGTAGATGCCTCAGGAATTCCTGTACCACCACCACTTGTTGAACGATATACTTTCAGGAAGAAGTAATCAAAGCTTAAATAAGCATTTGTATATCCTGAAGGGATGGAAAAAGTAGGAGAAGTAAGCACCGCATTTCTATTATCATCTGCTGTAACAGCAGCATCATTAACCATCACATAATTGGTATGCGCCGGTACAGTCCAAGTATACCAAGCAACAGTACCAAAATTTGTTTTCCAACCCGAACCGGCTGAAGTCATAGACCAACCTGTAGGTAGGCTGGGTGTGGAGACAGATTCAAAGTTCTCGCTGAAGGCCGTTTGAGCAACGCCATTTACAGCAAAACCGATCAAGGCTACTCCTAGTGTAAGTAAACTCTTTTTCATTTGTAGTTGATTTTAAAAATTAGAAATAATAAAACTAAAATTCTGTCATTATGCAACTTCTTTACATTAAATTCAAAAACATGATCATTTATGCGTCTCCTGATACGTCGCTAAAACATTATCCAAGTGCTTAACAAACTTATCAACATCAGGATCATAAGAATATCCCTTGTCAGCCAGCTTATTACCTTCAGCATCTATATAAAAATAATATGGCTGTGAATTGGATTCGAATTTAGATGCCTGCAGATCCGCATTCTTATTTCCTAAAGTGGTCACCTGTGAATTCAGGTCTTTAGAAAAATACTGTTCTCCCCTCGGCAGTTCTATCCTGTTCATATCACAATAAAGAGAGGCAACAATAAAATTCTCCTTCAACCTTTTCGTCACTTCCGGCTTGGACCATACCTGCGATTCCATCTTACGGCAATTCACACAATTGATGCCTGTGAAATCAAGCATAATAGGCTTTTTCAATTTCTTAGATGCCAGAAGTGCTTCATTATAATCATAGTATGTTATAAGACCCAGATTCTTAACTACTTGTGGCTCGTATATTTTCAGTTCATTTACATAGTGCAGAGGTATCATAGACATTTTGTCCGGTATATTTATATTGTTTTCTGATGGGGAAGTTTCATTTTTACTTGCATTTAATATAAAATCCTGTGTACCCAATGGTGGCACAAAAGCACTTACTGCATTCAGTGGAGCCCCCCACATACCAGGTACTAGATACACTGCAAATGAAAAGCATACAATAGAAAGGAACAGCTTAACGATAGATACATATTCCTGTCCATAAAGATTTTTTGGGGAGACATCATCATGAGACAGTTTGAATTTGCCCATAAGATAAAAACCAAGCATTAAAGCCAATACTACCCATATAGCTATAAATATTTCCCTGTCCAGCAATCTCCATCCCATAGCGAGGTCTGCATTGGACAAGAATTTCAAAGCAAGCATTAATTCAACAAAACCGAGTACAACCTTTACCTGATTCAGCCATCCACCTGAACTCGCCATTTTATTCAGCATTCCCGGAAAAATTGCAAAAAGTGCAAAAGGCAACGCCAACCCTACAGAGAAACCGAACATACCCAATGTCGGACCTACTATACCTCCTTTTCCGGCCAACACCAGCAAGGGGCCAACTATAGGTCCAGTGCATGAAAAAGAAACAATAACCAATGTAAGTGCCATAAAAAATATACCGCCAAAACTGCTCAGACCTGCTTTGGAATCTGTTTTGTTCGTCCATGATGAAGGCAACGATATCTCAAATACTCCGAGGAAGGATATACCAAATATTACAAATACAGCAAAGAAGAACAAATTAGCTATCCAGTTCGTAGACAATGTATTTAAAGCATTAGCACCAAAAAAGACCGAGATCAACACTCCAAACACTGTGAAAACAATAATAATAGAAAGCGAATATTGTATCGCATGTTTGATACCCTCAGCTCTTGTTTTACTCCTTTTTGTAAAGAAGCTTACAGTTATAGGTATCATAGAATATACACAAGGTGTTAGTACTGCTAATATACCTCCTCCCAATGCAGCAAGAAATAACCATAATAAAGATTTGGTTTCTCCTTTGGTCTTTTCATCTCCATTATCTAGTTTATTATTTGTTGTTACCACTCCATTAACTTTGACACTCCTGTCAGGTGTATTTATAGCCTCAGCTATTTCATGACTGGTATCAGCACGGCCTGCTATACCAATAGCAGTACTTCCTTTAACATCCTTTATTTCTATTGAATATGGAACCTCCTTAGGGCTAAGACATATCGAATGTCTATTACAGGTTTGGTAAGAGTATGTACCCTTTATTTTGGTATCATTATATATAATTGCCTTTTGTATATAGGTGGCCTTACTCTCTATATAATAATATGTTCCGACTACAGTATCCTCTTGGGTTATTATCTTTCCTTCTTGTCTTATCTTACCAATAAGTTTTATATCCTTGTTATTGTTAAAGGTGAATGAAGGTGTTATTAATGAACCATCCCCGCCAGGTTTTAAAGAATATACATGCCAAGGAGTATCTATTGAAATATGAAAAAATATATTGTATTCATTACCTCTTATTTTCTTTGCTTCAAGGGTCCAATTAGTAGGGTCCTTGAACATCTGTGCAGATAAATTTTCAAAAATAAATATGCTCAATAAACCGAGCAGCGCTGGTTTTAGCAGGTTCATTATTGTATGATTTTATTAGTATTAGTATTATTATGATTTAAATAAATATTCTTTAATATCGCCTATCGGTATCTACCTCCTTTCTATCCCCCTTAGTTAGCCCCTTTCGATTGAGAGGCAAACATATAATCATCACATGTCTGACATTAATATTATTCTTCAATTTTCACATTGGTGCGTCTATCATTTCTCGTTTATAATTTTCTTTTACTGAATTGATATTTGTTCCCTCCAATCTTTTCTCCGTCACCGATACTCAGACCTCCCTCATATTTCCATTCAACTTAGTTATATCATTTTTATAAAATATGAAGAATAGTATCTTTAAAATTTCATACTAGTCACTAACATATAGACTTCCCACTAACGTATAGACTTCTATTGTAAATTTAGATATTGCCGATATTAATAATAGTCATTTGCATAATTTCCATAAATTGAATTGTTTTACTTAAAATAACTAGCGTAATCTATAGTTTTTTATAAAAAAAATCACTAATATTGTATGATTTTAAAATTGACTTAGTTTTAAACCATGGCAACTAATGAATTAGATCTTACAGACAGTAAGATCTTGACAATCTTGCAAAAAGACGCAAATGTTTCTATTAAAGAGATTGCTTATCAAACCCATAAATCAATTGCCACAGTTCATGAGCGCATCCGTCGTTTAAAAGAGCAGGGCTATATTTTACGCACAGTTGCCATTCTTAACAGAAAAAAAATCAATAAAAGCTTAATTGCCTTCAGTCAGGTTATCTTAAGTGGCCATTCTGATAAAATACTAAGTGATTTTACAAATGAGGTTGTAAAATTCCCTGAAGTCATGGAATGTTTCCAGATGACAGGTAGATCTGACTTCTTACTTAGAATAGTAACTAATGATATGGAAGAATATAGTCAATTTTATAATCATAAATTAACCAAACTCCCTAATGTCAATACAGTTCAGAGTGCATTCGTAATGTCCGAAAATAAAAGTGATACAGCTTACCCAATATAAAAACAAGATCAGTATCGCTCACCATTAATAGCATTTTAGCTTTGGACATGGTTTATCAAATAATCACATTATTTTTTATATTGACTTACATTTACAAGAAGGAGATATCGAACTGTGAATATTTTATTTTTATGTTTCGCCAACCAAGTTGTCCTTAAGAAATACTAAGGATTATTATTATCAACATTGAGTCTATTTATTTAGAGATAATTCATTTTCTTATTTCTTTTGTAAAAACATTACAAAATGTCATGAGACTACTGATCTTTTGAGATAGAACAAGATCTGCACGAACCAACATGATGAGAAATTCGTGCAGCACTTGTTTCAACAATATTATCCAACATATGTATAAGCGAAAACAGTCTGCCCCTTTGTCCTTGATATTGAGATTATAAACAAGATAAATATCGTTCACCACGGTCGGCCAATACTGTAATAATATCCCCTTCTATCTTAGGGTATTTATCTAGTAATCTTTCGCAACCTAAAACGTTTGCACCTGAACTTATTCCAACAAACAATCCATTTTCATTTGAGAGTCTCCTTGCTCTTGCTTTAGCTTCTTCTGTTTTTATAATGATAATATCATCTACCTCATCCAGATTAACAAGGAATTTGCTCCCATCACCTATACCTTGTATACCATGTATACCTGGTTCTCCACCACTCATTACTGGAGACTCGGCTGGTTCGACTGCTACTGTTTTCATAGAAGGATGATATAATTTCAAACGACGTGATGTTCCCATCAGAGTTCCACCTGTTCCCGTACCTGCAACAAAAGCGGCAATTTTATGTGTGTGCTGTTGCAGTATCTCTAGCGCTGTACCTTTATAATGGGCGTTTACATTCAAAGGGTTACTAAATTGCTTGGGGTTAAAATAACCTTTATCCATTGCTATCTCATCTCTGAGTCTAATTGCCTGGTCGAAATCGCCGGCATCCACTTCAATTAATTCTGCTCCATATAATCTAAGCATTTGCTTCCGTTCATTACTCATATTACATGGCATCACAATTTTTACCTTATATCCTCTTTCTGCACCAAGAAAAGCAAAAGCTATTCCTGAATTTCCTGACGTTGCTTCTATTATTGTATCCCCTTTTTTTAGGGTCCCATTTTTTTCAGCATCATCCAAAATAAAAGTCGCCATTCTATCTTTAATAGACCCACTAGGATTCTGACCTTCGAGCTTTGCATATATCCTATCAGATATCTTAACTAAAGGTGTTTCCCCAACAACACTTGATAATTTAATTATTGAATCATTTTCGATTTCGACTAACATCGTAATAGTTTTAAATTAATTGACCTTCAAGACAAAAAATATTATTCAAATAAACTATGTTTGCTTTTATATACGGAACTAACCAGTTTCATTTTCGCATTCAAATAATAGGTTTCTATTGCAAATTTCGACATTACTGATATTAATAGTGGTTATTACATCAATATCCATAAATTAAATTGTTTTTATTAAAACTATTAGTACAATCTCCAGTTTTGTATAAGAAAAGCAAGTAATCTTGTATGATTATTATATTTACATAATTTTAAACAATAGGAGCTAATAATAGATCCATTACTCATAAGATTCTGATGATTGATTTAGCAAAAGATAAAAATATATCTATCAAATAGATCACTCTAAAGCCCATAAATCCATCGCTAACAATAATTCATGGGAATATCTGTTGTTTAAAAGAACAGAAATATACATTATGCACAGTCGTTATTCTTATCGAAAATCAATAAGAATTACATGCTTCAGTCAATATATTTTAGCAATCATGCTAATAAAACACTAAATGATTTTACAATTATCTGGGGTGAATGTCTTCAACTTCTATATTTTATTTGTGTTTTTTTGTGTATTAAAATATTTGAGCTACATTTGCTCCAACAAGAAAATGAACACAACAAAAAAATATTTTTCCTTTAATTATTTTTACTTTAAACAGTAAGAAGAGGGAGGATATTATATTAAAATATAAAAAAAGGCCTTCCTGATATGGAAGGCCTTTTTTATGAATTAAATTATGATACAAACAATATATTTTTTTTATTATTTCTTTTTTCTGGATCCCCAGAGAAAGTGACTCATATTGCCAAAAAGCAAAGGGCCTTTCTCACAAGAAGGGCCCTTTTTTTATGCATCATTAAAATAAAAAAATGAAACAAACAATAGCAATACAAGGAATAAAAGGAGCTTTCCACGAAGAAGCTGCAATTAAAATATTTGGAAAAGAAATTGAAATAGAGCCATGTCTAACTTTTAAAGAGTTAGCCGAAAAACTTAACAACGATGAAATTGAATTAGGTATTATGGCAATTGAAAATACTATTTCAAAAACTATTCTCGATAATCTAGAATTGATTCGACAATATAATTTTCAAATTTCAGCTGAGACTTATTTACGTATCGAACAAAATCTAGGCATTGTAAAAGGCGCAAGTTTCGATACTATTCGCGAGGTACAGTCTCATTATATGGCCCTTAACCAATGTCGTGATTATTTTGAAAAGTACCCACATATTCATCTTGTCGAATCTGCTGATACAGCATTAAGCATCAAAGAGGTTGCAGAAAAAGGAAGTCTGGAATTTGCTGCTATCGGAAGTAGACTAGCTATTGAATATTATGGGCTAGAATTACTTGATACAAGTATAGAAACAAACAAAGAGAATTACACTCGCTTTGTTCTTGTTTCTAAAAGGCCAAATGTTCCTACAAATTACAATAAGGTAAGTTTAACTATTACACTTCCTCACCAATCTGGGGCATTAGCGAAAGTATTGAACAAGATTCATCAATGGAATTCCAATCTAACCAAAATAGAATCAGTACCAATTGAAGGAAAACCCTGGGAGTATAGATTTTATTTGGATTGTATTCTTCCTGAAATTCCTGATAAAGGTCAGATGATTGAATCTCTTAAGCCAATTACAGATGAATTAAAAATATTAGGTAAGTATATTTCAAAAACTGAAGAAAGATGATAGTAGAAGAAGCAAAACGATTGAATAATATCCAGGAATACTACTTCTCTCATAAATTAAGACAGATTGCGGAAATGAGTCGTCGTGGGGACAAAGTTATAAATCTTGGAATTGGAAGCCCAGATCTTGATCCGGACATGAAAGTTATTTTGGCTTTAAATCATTGTGCTTTGGAGACAGGTATCCATGGTTACCAACCTTATAAAGGAGTACCTGAGCTTCGAAAAGCTATAGTTGATTGGACAAGTGACCTATACGATATTCAATTAGATGCTGAAAAAGAAATTCTCCCTTTAACGGGATCGAAAGAAGGAATTATGCATATCAGTTTAGCATTTGTAAATGAAGGAGATATTGTATTGGTTCCCAATCCGGGTTATCCAACTTACGCATCTGTTTCAAATATTGTTGGAGCAAAAATTATAACGTATGATGTTTCTCCTGATCTAGGAATTGATCTGGAACAAATTGAAAGAATTGTCAACAATTATAAAATCAAAATGATGTGGATAAATTTTCCTCACATGCCAACCGGGATTAGAGCTGATAAAAGCATTTTAAAAAAATTGATTGAAATAGCAAAAAGTAAACAATTTCTATTAATAAATGACAACCCTTACAGTACCATTTTAACAGATGAACCAGTAAGTATATTTCAATTAAAGGAGGCAAAAGAAGTTTGTATGGAATTAAATTCATTAAGTAAATCACATAGTATGGCAGGATGGCGCATTGGTTGGTTAATTGGGAATGCTGAGCTAATTAATACAGTATTAAAAGTGAAAAGTAATATGGATTCAGGAATGTTCCTACCACTACAAAAAGCCGCAATAAAAGCATTAGAAACAGGGAAAAATAAAATTGAAATAATCAATGAGGAATATAAACAGCGGAGACTAATCGCCTGGGAGATATTTGACTTGTTAGAATGCAGTTATTCAAAATCCACCAGTGGAATGTTTGTTTGGGGAAAGATTAAACATACAGAATTACTTTCCAACGAATATTCAGAAGAACTCTTAACAAAAATAAAAGTATTTATTACACCAGGTTTCATTTTCGGTAGTAATGGGGAGCATTATCTACGAATTTCATTATGTAGTAAGCAAGAAATATTGCAAGAGGCATTAAAAAGAATTAAAACACAATTAATCAATAAAAACAAAACCATATGTTAAGTAAACTAAAAGCTTGGCCATCATTACAAGAGAAGAAGCCAATGATCATTGCAGGTCCCTGCAGTGCAGAGACAGAAGAACAGGTCCTTCTTACTGCCCATGGATTAAAAAATAAAAATATCAATATTTTCAGAGCCGGTATTTGGAAACCTAGAACACGACCTGGTAGTTTTGAAGGTGTTGGGAGTATTGGGCTACCTTGGTTAAAAAGAGTAAAACAAGAAACAGGTCTTCCAATAGCTATTGAAGTTGCAAATATAAAACATGTTTATGAAGCACTCAGAGCCGGTATAGATATATTATGGATTGGTGCACGTACAACAGTTAATCCATTTGCTATTCAGGAAATAGCGGATGCATTGCAAGGTGTTGACATTCCTATACTAATTAAAAACCCCGTTAACCCAGATGTATCATTATGGTTAGGGGCTATTGAACGCATAGAGAAGTCAGGTGTTTCAAGAATAGGTGCAATTCATAGGGGTGTCTCACAATTTGAGAAATCAGTTTACCGTAATAATCCCGAATGGCAAATGGCTTTAGATCTGAAAAAATATCTACCGGACATTTTATTAATTAATGATCCGAGCCATATATCAGGTAACAGAGAATTAATATCGAAAATTTCGCAACAAGCTTTAGACATGAAATTTGATGGTTTGATGATCGAAACACACATTAATCCAGATAACGCCTGGAGTGATGCCGCTCAACAAATTACGCCGGAGCAATTGGACATCATATTAAATCGTTTGATCGTAAAAACTGAACAGCCAGAAGGTATTGAGTTAAAAAACATTGAAGAATTACGTAAATCAATTGGTTATATAGATGAGCAATTGATAGATCTTTTGGGTTACCGAATGAAAATAGTAGAAGATATAGCTCTTTTCAAAGAACGAAACAATATGACTATTCTTCAGGAAAATCGCTGGAATGAACTAGTGAAAAATCATATTGAAAATGGTGCTAAGAAAGGATTAACCACTGATTTTATCACTAAAGTTTTCAATGCAGTTCATCAGGAATCCATTGAAAGGCAAAACAATCTAATAAACAAATAACCATATGAATGTTTTTGTAATCGGAATTGGGTTAATAGGTGGATCAATGGCTATTGATATCAAAGATAAATACAAGAATGCCGTTATATTTGGGATTGACACAAATGAAATACACTTAAAAACTGCGTTGAGATTAAAGATAGTTGATCACACTGCTGGATTAAAAGATTTGTCGAAAGCGGACATTGTGATTGTTGCACTTCCTGTGGATTCAACAATTAATGTATTGACAGAGGTCTTGAGCAAGATACATGATCAGGCAGTTGTATTTGACGTTGGCTCTACAAAGCAACTTATTTGTGAATCTTTGAGTGAGCATCCCAAACGTAAGAACTATGTGGCAACTCACCCAATAGCTGGGACGGAATTTTCAGGACCAACCTCTGCGATTGCAGGTTTATTTAAAAATAAAACAAATATTCTATGTGAAATAAAGAAAACCGATTCAGTGATACTCAATAAAGCAAAAAAAATGTTCAGAAAACTTGGAATGAAACTTATTTATATGGACCCCGTTACACATGATAAACATATTGCTTACTGCTCTCATCTTTCACATGCATGCTCATTCATGTTAGGAAAAACCGTGATAAAAAAATCAAAAAATGAAAAAGGGATCCTGGATTTAGCGGGTAGCGGATTTGCCAGCACTGTAAGACTTGCAAAAAGCTCACCTGCAATGTGGACACCCATTTTTATGCAGAATAAAGAAAATCTTATAGAAGCATTGGACGAGTTCATTGCGAATTTATATAACTTCAGACATATACTTATTTCAGGCGAAGACGAAAATCTATATAATGAGATGAAAAATGCAAACAGAATAAAGCAAATCTTAATTGATATTGATAATTAACAATTGGCAAAACCCAATGACAAACTATTAAATCTATAAAGTTCCAGCCCATGACTGAAATTAAATGTCAAACCTATTCAGTTTTTATTGATCAAGATATTTTTAAAAGTATCAATACTTTTTTTAAATCGAATGAAAAGGAATTTTCCGAAATTTTCATTCTACTTGACGAACATACTTTAAAGCATTGCTACCCTATTATATTAGAAAAAGTAGACGCGTTAAAAAAAGCACAGATTATACAAATAAAAAGTGGTGAAGAAAACAAAAACATCGAAACATGCCAACATATTTGGTTACAGCTAAGCCATCATGGCGCAGACAGAAAATCACTTATTGTCAACCTCGGAGGAGGCGTAATAGGTGATATGGGTGGTTTTGTTGCATCCACTTTTAAACGTGGAATTGCTTTCATAAATATTCCCACTACACTTCTATCACAAGTTGACGCGTCAATTGGAGGAAAACTTGGAATAGATCTGGACCATCTGAAAAATGAAATAGGACTTTTAAAATTTCCAAAAGCTGTTTTTGTAAATTCAACCTTTTTATCAACATTACCAGATAGGCATATTTTATCTGGTTTTGCGGAAATAATTAAACATGCGTTGATCCATGACAGTCTCTATTGGCAAAAAATAAAAGGTCTTGATTTCTTAAATACATCTGAACTATACCCAATCATCGAGACCTCAATACAGATTAAGAATCAGATTGTTTTGGAAGACCCAACGGAAAATGGAATAAGAAAATGTTTGAACTTTGGCCATACAATAGGTCATGCATTTGAAAGTTATTTTTTAAGATTACCATGTAAGGATCAATTATTGCATGGTGAAGCAATTGCAATAGGAATGATTTGTGAAGCTTTTCTATCAAATGCAAGATGCTTCCTTTCTTTGAATGAATTGATGGAAATAACAAATTTCATCTTAAGTAAATATACTCCAGTTGATATATCGCATATAGACCATTTTGAACTAATAGAACTTATGTTGCATGACAAAAAAAACATGAAAGGAATTATAAATTTTACTCTTCTTTCTTCTATCGGGACAAGCAAAATAAACATGACAGCTGATATAGAACTTATTAAAGAATCTCTTGGTTTTTATATTGAACAATCCAAATTCATCCAATAAATGATAAAGCTAACTCACCCTACCAAAATAATAGATGGTAAAATAAGTATAACAGCCTCGAAAAGCGAAAGTAACAGAGCCTTAATTATTCAAGCTCTTTGCGAAAAGTCTTTTATCATTACAAATTTAGCAAATGCTCAGGATACACAAACTCTTCAGGAAATTTTAGTTGATTCAAAAAACAAAACAACTGACAAAAATGAACATATATATAATGTAGGTGCAGCCGGCACTACAATGCGATTTTTGACAGCTTTTTTTTCAGTAAAAAAAGGAACATACATACTTACTGGTAGCGAACGGATGAAAAAGAGACCAATTGGGATATTGGTTCAAGCACTTCGAAAACTTGGGGCCAAAATAGAATACATGGGAGAGGATGGCTTTCCACCATTAAAAATATACGGCGGTGAACTACATGGTGGAAACATTGAAATAGAAGGAAACGTTAGCAGTCAGTTCATTACGGCACTATTACTTATCGCACCTAAATTAAAAAATGGTTTATCATTAAAATTGAAGGGATATGTTACCTCATCGCCGTATATACAGATGACACTGAAGATGATGGAAGCTTTCCAAGTTAAAAGTGTTTGGAATAATAACCAAATTGATACATGGAAACAAGATTACAATATTGAAGATAATGCTCAATTTACTTACAACATAGAAGGAGATTGGAGCGCGGCGTCGTATTGGTATTCAATTGTTGCATTGTCTCAAAAAGCCGATTTGGTCATATATGGGCTAAAGCAATCGAGTTTTCAAGGCGACAAGGCTATTGCAGATATTTTTGTGGGTCTAGGGGTTGAAACTATTTTTTTAGAAAATAAAATACAGTTAAGAAAAACACAAGTAGACATAAAAATGTTCGAATATGATTTTGTCAATTGTCCTGATTTAGCGCAAACTGTTGCAGTTGTTGTGAGCGGATTAAATATTCCTGCAATATTTAATGGATTACATACTTTAAAAATCAAAGAAACAGATAGGTCATTAGCGTTAAAAACCGAATTAAACAAACTTGGAGTTAATGTAGAAATATTAAACGATAATTCTATAAAAATTGCCCCATCACCTGATTTAAAAACTCCAAACTATATAGTTACATATGAGGATCACAGAATGGCAATGGCTTTTGCGCCATTAGCATTAAAGTTAAATTTCCTAGTAATAGCTAAGCCTGAAGTTGTAAAAAAATCATATCCCAATTTTTGGCATGATTTAAAACAGAACGGCTTCAAAATTGAAAACATTTAAAAATACATCAAAATATAATTTTAAATACGACTAATATGGCAGGCAATAATTTTGGAAAACTATTTTCATTAATTTCTTTTGGCGAATCTCATGGTAAAGCATTAGGGGGCATTATTGATGGTTGTCCTGCAGGTCTGGGCATAGATTTTGATTTTATTCAGTCAGAGTTAGATAGAAGACGGCCAGGCCAGTCAGCTATTGTAACACAGAGAGACGAAAAGGATAAGGCAGTTTTTTTATCTGGCATTTTTGAAAATAAAACAACGGGAGCTCCTATAGGTTTTATCATAGTCAATGAGAATCAAAAATCAAAAGATTATAATCACAATGTTGATGTATATCGCCCATCCCATGCCGATTACACTTATGATGTCAAATATGGTGTTCGCGACCATAGAGGCGGTGGTCGTTCATCTGCCCGAGAAACAGTCAGCAGAGTTGTGGCTGGCGCTATAGCAAAACTTATTATAAAGGCTTTTGGAATAACAATCAATGCATACACTTCACAGGTGGGCGATATTGAATTATTTGCGAGTTACAATAATTTAGATTTAACTAAAATTGAATCCAATGCAGTTCGCTGTCCTGATGAATTAACTGCGGATAGAATGATTAAAAAAATAGAGGAAATCCGTAAAGCCGGAGATACGGTTGGAGGAATTATATCCTGTGTAATCAAAGGGTGTCCAGTTGGTTTAGGAGAACCAGTATTTGATAAACTTCATGCAGATCTTGGGAAAGCCATGTTATCTATCAATGCGGTAAAAGGCTTTGAATATGGAAGTGGTTTTGAGAGTACAAAAATGACTGGTTCCATGCATAATGACGCTTTTATCTCAAACTCATCAGAAATTAAAACAAAAACAAATTTTTCAGGTGGTATACAAGGTGGAATAAGCAATGGAGAAGATATTTATTTTAAGGTAGCCTTTAAGCCTGTAGCAACAATTATGCAAAAACAGGAGACGGTCAACTCTAAAGGAGAAACCACTGACATACATGGAAGAGGCCGACATGATCCATGTGTATTACCCCGTGCAGTTCCTATAGTCGAAGCTATGGCTGCATTAGTTATTGTTGATCATCTATTACGTAATAGATCAGCAAAAATTGGATAAACAAAAAAGCTCAATATTTTCAAAGTAAAATTTTGAACGTTAACAAATAATCCTCTATTTTAAAACAAATCGAAACACCCCAAGACACCCAGTAGTACAAAAAAAGACGTCCAAACTTATTTATAAATAGTTTGAAGAATAGAGTGTTAGAACCAAAATCAAATAACTTTTATCTGCTTACGAATACTTTCTTCAAGCGAAATAAATGTTTCTGTCCGTTCAACACCTTTAATCAATTGTATTTTGTCTGTTAAAATAGACCTGAGATGTTCAGTATCTCTACAAACTATTTTAGCAAATAAACTGTATTTGCCAGTGGTGAAATGTAATTCAATTATTTCATGTATCAGTTTCATTTTTGCAACAGCATCAGCATACTCAGAACCTTTTTGAAGATGTATACCCATAAAGGCGCAAACAGTATAACCCAATTTTGTCTCACTAACATGCAAGTGGGAGCCTTCTATAATTCCAGCATCCTGCATTTTCTTTACACGTACATGAATAGTACCTGGAGACACAACTAACCTTTTGGCAATTTCAGCAAATGGAACCATGGCATCTTTAACCAAAATAGCAATGATCTGCTTATCCAGTTTGTCGATTATATAATTTGGTTTCATTTTAAACGGATCGAGTTAAATATTATGCAATATAATGAACAATATTTTAAATAAACTTCAATTTTATACCAATTTTTTAAAACTATTCTTAATGCAGATTATTTTTGTAAATACAAAAAAAAATAAAAAATGAGAGATATCTCAAAACTTTTAGTTGCTAACAGAAGTGAGATTGCCATACGTATTTTTCGTGCCGCGGCAGAGTTGAAAATTAAGACTGTTGCGGTATATACATATGAAGACAGGTATTCACTGCACCGTTACAAAGCAGACGAAGCATATCAAATTGGTAAGGACTCGGATCCATTAAAACCCTATTTGGACATTGAAGAAATAATTTCAGTAGCTAAACGAGAGGGGGTGGATGCAATTCATCCTGGATACGGCTTTTTATCGGAAAACGTAACATTTGCTAAGCGTTGTTGTGAAGAAAACATTTTATGGATTGGACCTGACCCCGAAAGCATGGCTCAACTAGGAGATAAAGTGGCTGCCAAAAAGGTTGCTATTGAGGCTAATGTGCCCATTATTGTCGATAGCAAAGTTGATCTCTCAGATTTTAAAACTGCATGGAAAGAAGCAGAAAGAATTGGGTTTCCCTTAATCCTGAAAGCAGCAGCTGGCGGAGGCGGAAGAGGTATGCGTGTTGTACGAGAAGAAAATATGTTGGAACAGTTTTTCAATGAGGCAAAACGAGAGGCAAAAACAGCATTTGGTAATGACTCTATCTTTATTGAAAAATTTGTTGAATACCCAAAACATATTGAGGTACAGATTTTGGGCGACAAGCAGGGGAATATTGTGCATTTGTTTGAACGTGATTGTAGTGTTCAGCGAAGATTCCAAAAGGTAGTTGAAATTGCTCCTGCTCCTACACTGAAAAAAGAAACTAAAGAAAAATTATATACTTATGCACTTTCTATAGCTAGAGCTGTGAAATATCATAATGCCGGTACAGTCGAATTTTTAGTCGACCCAGATGAAAACGTATATTTCATTGAGGTTAATCCACGCATACAAGTTGAACATACTGTAACAGAAGAAGTGACTGGAATTGATATTGTACGTAGTCAGATATTGATTGCTTGTGGTCATTCTCTATCCAGCCATGGAATTTCTATACAAAATCAGGAAAGTATCACCTGCAAAGGAATAGCCATACAATGTCGCATAACAACAGAAGATCCTGAGAATGATTTCAAGCCAGATTACGGAACCATTATTGCCTATAGAAACGCTGGTGGATATGGAATTCGTATTGATGAAGGAAGCTCATATGCAGGTGTAAAAATATCTCCATTCTTCGATTCAATGCTAGTGAAGATAACCGCAAAAGGTCGAACACTTAAAGGAACAAGTAGACGAATGCTAAGAACCCTACAAGAATTCAGGATAAGAGGGGTAAAAACAAATATTTCCTTTCTTGAAAACCTTATTATGCAGGATGCATTTCAAGAAGGAAAAATCACAGTAAATTTTATTACGGATAATCCGTCACTGACAAAAGTTAAAAAAAAGGCAGATAGTGGAACAATTGTGAATGGCAACCCAGATGTAAAAATCTGTAACACCGAAAAAATGTTCATTGCACCGAAAATACCAGATACCTCTTCCATTAAATCTCATCAAGAAGGAACCAAGCAATTACTCAGTCAGCTAAAACCTGAAGGTTTTTGTAAATGGGTGAAAGACCAAAAACAAATACTTTTTACAGATTGCACATTACGTGATGCGCATCAATCACTTTTAGCAACACGTGTTCGTACAAACGATATGCTACCTTTTGCAGAATCTTTTACAAAACACTTTCCTCAAATGTTCTCTATGGAAGTTTGGGGTGGTGCTACCTTTGATGTAGCTATGCGTTTTCTGCATGAAAGCCCTTGGGAGCGACTGGAAAAACTCCGGGAGGCAATGCCTAATGTTTTATTACAAATGTTGATACGAGGGTCAAACGCTGTTGGATATACCGCGTATCCTGATAACCTAGTTGCAAAGTTTGTAGAAGTTTCGGCACAAAAAGGCATAGATGTATTCCGAATTTTTGATTCTCTAAACAGTATTGACAATATGCGTACATGTATCGATGCTGTAATTAAAAATACTAATTCCATTGCAGAGGTTTCTATGGGCTACAGCGGCGATATAATGGACCCGAAACGCCCAAAATTCAACTTGAATTATTACTTGGATCTAGCAAAACGTATAGAAGATACTGGAGCCCATATTTTATGCATCAAAGACATGGCCGGTCTTTTGAAGCCTTATGCAGCAGAAAAATTGATTTCGGAATTAAAAAAAACATTACACATACCGATTCATTTGCATACACATGATACAGCTGGTGTACAATTGGCAACTTACTTAAAAGCAATTGAAGCAGGTGTTGATATAGTTGATGTTGCTTTATCGTCACTATCTGGTTTAACATCACAGCCAAATTTCAATGTATTGGTAGAAGTCTTAAAAGGAACGGGGAAATATCGTGAACATAATATTTCTTTATTGAACGCATATAGTAACTATTGGGAAAATGTAAGAGAATATTATTATCCCTTTGAAACTGAATTGAAATCAAGTACGGCAGAAGTATACCAACATGAAATTCCAGGTGGACAATACTCTAATCTTAAACCTCAAGCCTATTCTTTGGGTTTAGCAGACAAAATGGATGACATTAAACAGGCTTACAAAGAGGCAAATGAATTGTTTGGTGATATTATAAAAGTTACCCCATCATCAAAAGTTGTTGGTGATCTAGCTATGTTTATGGTGAACAGTAAACTGACAAAAAAGATATACTTGAAAAAGGAGCTACAATTTCCTTCCCTGATTCTGTAAAAGGAATGCTGAAAGGAGAGTTAGGACAACCCGATAATGGTTGGCCAAAAGAGTTTCAAAAATTGGTCCTGAAGGATGAAGCTCCTTTTATTGATCTTCCCAACAAACATTTAAAGCCTGTTGATTTTGATGCGGAATTGATTGAATTCAAGCATAAATTCAATGCGAATCTTCCATTAACTGAGTTTCTGTCTTACAAATTCTATTCTAAAGTCTTTGAAGACTATTTTAAAAACACAGAAAAGTGGGGCAATATCAGTGCATTACCTAGCACAGTTTTTTTCTACGGATTAAAGCCCAACGAAGAAATCTTAGTGAATCTGGCAAGGGGAAAAACATTGCTCATCAAGTTCCTATACAAAACAGAGCCAGATGAAAATGGATACAGATCAGTTTACTTTAAGCTAAATGGGCAAACACGCGCTATTGACATAAAAGACAACTCTGTAAAAACAAAAACTGACAAAAAACCCAAGGCTATAGGAGAAAAACAAATTGGAGCGTCTTTGCCAGGTTTGGTAAACAAAATATGGGTTAAGCAAGGCGATAAAATCAAAGCCAATCAACCGTTATTTACAATAGAGGCTATGAAAATGGAAAATACTATCGTTGCCAATAGAGATGGTATAATTGAGCAATTAAACATATCGGAAGGAACTTTGGTTGAACTAAATGACCTAATAATAACATTATCATAATATTCTTACTAATGTAAATTTGCTAATGCATCAATCAGAAAACTGAGTATGGAAACGTTACAGCTCATAATACCAGATCTGCCATTGAAAGAATATCAAAAAGATTACAAAACTATTATAGAACAGTATAAGCTGAATTTAATTTTCTTGATTACACCTCAAACTGACCTAGAGAGAATCAGGCTCATTGATGGTATTAGCAGCGGTTTTATCTATTTAGTTACCTCTTCAAATATAACCGGTAACACTACAACATTTAAAGAAAGCCAATTATCCTATTTAGACCAAGTTAGAGGCTTGGCACTTAAAAATCCAATTTTGGCTGGTTTTGGTATTTGTAATAAAACAAATTTTGATACCGTCAACAAATATGTAAATGGAGCCATTATTGGCAGTGAGTTTATAAGAGCTTTAAACAAGGATCCTTTTAATCTGGAATATTCTATTAAAAACTTTGTCAATTCGATACTATTATGATCATTCAACTAAATAAACATATTGAGTTACTGGATAAAACCAAAATCACTCAAGATCTAAACAGGTTAGGATTTGCTGTTACATGTGTATCCACTCAAAAAGCTAGTTACCTTGTTTGCCTGGGAAATAAAGAAATAGACATTCGGCTTATTGGCGGATTAAAAGGAGTATCAGATGTTCATATTGTATCCGAAAGCTATAAACTAGTTTCCAGAAAATGGAAATGTGCAACTTCCAAAATTAACATTAATAATGAGATCTCAATAGGCAATGGAGATTGTACAATTATGGCAGGCCCTTGTTCTATAGAAAGTGAGGAACAAATAATTGCGATCGTGGATCATTTAATCAAAAACAATATCAAAATAATGCGGGGTGGCGTTTTTAAACCAAGAAGTTCCCCTTATGCATTTAGAGGTAACGGGATCGAAGGTCTCAAATTGTTTTATAGTATTTGTAGAAAATCGAGGGTTCGCATTATAAGTGAAGTCATGGAAGTTTCGCAAATAGAACAAATGCATGACTATGTTGATATTTTTCAGGTAGGGGCAAGAAATTCTCAGAATTTCAATTTACTTGATGCATTAGGTAAAGTTAATAAACCTGTATTGCTAAAACGAGGGATAAGTGGGAGTATCGATGAACTATTGCAATCTGCCGAATATATTTTTTCAAGTGGCAATGAACAATTGATGCTATGTGAACGTGGTATTAGAACTTTTGAAAATAGCTATAGAAATACCTTTGACATTAACGCGATTGCTATCTTAAAAGAAAAAACACATTTACCAATAATCGCAGATCCGTCGCATGGGATAGGAATAAGGGATCATGTCCCAACTATCGCTTTAGCGGCAATGGTTGCAGGTGCTGATGGACTAATATATGAGGTTCATGAAAAACCGGAAGAGGCATTTAGCGATAGTCAACAAACTTTGAATTTCAATGAATCTACACAGCTCATACAGAAGATTCTAAGACTAAAAAACGCTTTGCAAAACATTATATAACATGCTTAAATTAATTTCATCAAATTCAGAAACAATTCTTTGTAGTCAAAGCATACAAGAATGGCTGAAACTATATCGATTAGGATGGTATAGATACAAACGGGATTAACTCATAAAAGATTAGCACAAATGACTGGATTTGCACCTACGACCTTGGCAAGGTGGGAAGAAAATATGACAACGTCGAGTTTGAATAATTTTTAAAAATTAAAGGAATTTATTTAAAAATGAGCTCTTTTTTTGTTTTGTTCGAGTAACATAATGTTTCCAAGCTATTCATTTCCACTAGCAATTGGTTCAAATCCAATCAGGTCGACTTGACTAGACTTTTACCAAGATTTTTTTCTTAGCCATGACATTTGGATCTTTCAAAGAATAGAGAGGTACCAGATGAGGATTAGACATTCTATCGACTAAATGTTATTCTGTCTAAACGATGGCGGTTATTCTCCTTTATCTAAAATTAAATAGTGTATTAAATCCCTTTACAGTTTCGAAGGAACAACCCCATACGCTTTTTTAAAAACAAACGAGAAATGAGACAAATTTTCAAAGCCTAGTTCTATATAAACGTCCGAAGGCGCTTTCTTTAGTTCTTTTATCATGTAATATGCTTCCCTTAACCTTCTTTGCAGCAGCCAGCGGCTCGGCGTGGCATGATAGATTTTTTCAAAATCCCGCTTGAAGGTTGCCAAGCTCCTCCCGGAGAGATAGGCATATCGTTTCAATTGCACATTAAAGTGATAATTCTTCTCCATAAACGCCTCGAGGTCGATCTTTCCCGGCTCGGAAAAATCAAAAAAAATATTTTTAAATGCCGGCAAAAGTTGCAGCAAAAGAAGAATGGCCTCCTTCTGTTTTACAAACAACAGATTATCCGCTCCCTTGTTTGTCAGTATCGTTTCATAAACCAAAAGTGATCGCATATAGTTGCCAATCGCCGACGATGGGATTTTCTGAAAAGCAGGAGAGGCGGTATGCTCATCTACTTTGAAACCGTATTCAAGGCTTATGTTTCGGAGGGTCTGCTGGTCAAAATAAATCGATATTGATTGATACTCCCCCGTTTCAGGCGGGCACTTGGTATATTTGACGAGATTGTTCCTTCGGCAAAAGTATATGTCGCCGGAATTGAAACTTAGGGTATGGCTCGTATTAGCAATCACTAACGTGCCGGAAATAATATAAACCAAAGTATGCTCCGGAACGAACTGCTCACCCTTGCTACTTCTTGAGAAGTAACACGAATATTGTATGGGCGGTTTATTTGTCATTTGTTCTATATTTTTCGGGAATATATTCGAAATTCGAAGTTACTAATCTTGCCTTGTTATTTTAAATAGAATGGTTTGCGGGGAGCAATGTGCATCCTTTCATCTATGTGTTCAGCCAGCCATTGGAAATATTCACACAGGAAAGGGTCGGGGCGTTTCCCGCGTGAATCCTCTATCATGACTTTATACTTATCCCAGGCAATCGAAACCAGCGAGCCGATCGTTTTATCTACGAGCTCAATATTAATAAGCCGTTCTGCGACAAGAATGCCGAGCGATTCCATTTCCTGTGCAAATTGTGTGATAATAATCCCTTCATTCGCGGGAAGTTTTTGCCATTCCTCGTGTGTAGGGGGTATATTGTGTGTGGTAACGTAATTCATGAGTTCGGAAAATTCTCTTGTATTGAAATTTCGCAACGCCTCCAGCGTAAGCCTTTCCTGTCGGTCGCGTGTTGCTGTCTTGACCTGTACTATGCCAAATACCAAAGCAATGATGGCCGATACGGCGAGCGCGATATTGGCGATAAGTGTGATTGTTTCGGAAGTCATATCCTTGTTGATTTAAAAAATGAAGAAATGCCGATTTAAAATTTGCTTTTACCTATTCGATGATAGCTTTGGGTTCAAGGTATTCTTCTAATCCTAAAACACCGCCCTCCCTTCCGACACCGGATTGTTTAAACCCTCCAAAAGGCGCTAACGGGTCATGGTTTAAGGTATTGATGAGAACCCTACCAGCATTTATCTGTGCAGCTACCTTCCTAGCTCTTTCCTGGCTGCCTGAGCTGACATAGGCCAACAATCCATAGATGGTATCATTTGCCATTTCTATTGCTTCCTCTTCCGTTTTATACGTCATGATGGAAAGCACTGGCCCAAATACCTCCTCTTTGGCAATACGCATGTTCCCAGTAACGCCAGCAAAGGCAGTTGGCTTAACGAAAAAGCCTTCACTCAATCCTTTAGGACGGCCTTCACCTCCAATGAGGAGTTCAGCCCCTTCCTTTTCCGCCGATTTAATATAGCTCTGCACTCGGTCATATTGTTTCTGGTTGGCCAAAGGTCCTATGTTTGTTTCCTCATTCGCGGGATCCCCCACTTTCAGCTCTGAAATTGTTGCCTTCACAATCTTCTTTACATCGTCCAGGCGATTTTCAGGTACAAGTAATCTTGTGCCGGCAATGCACGCCTGTCCATTATTCATGAAGCAAGCAGTAACAGCCATCGGAATTGCCTTGGTTAAATCTGCATCGTCGAGGATTACGTTTGGTGCCTTGCCACTCAGCTCAAGGGTAACGCGTTTCACCGTATTAATAGCTTCACGTGCAATAATTTTGCCAACCACCGTAGAACCTGTAAATGCTATCATGGCTACGTCAGGGTTTCTTGCTAGTTCGATTCCTACGATATCGCCGCGACCATTCACGACGTTGATAACCCCGGCAGGCAGGTTTGCCTCATGGAAGCATTCCGTCAATATTTGGGATTGAATGGCGCTGAACTCGCTCGGCTTGATGACTGTTGTACAACCCGCAGCAATCGCGGCAGCGAGCTTGATACAAATAGAACCTGAATTGGAGTTCCATGCCGTCAGTATCGCGGCGACGCCCAAAGGCTCATAGCGCACAACAGATTTTCCAATCGTCCGTTCGAAAGAATAACTTTTCAGCACCCCGATAAATTGCAGGAAGATTTCCGCAGCAAGTTGGTTAGACCATGCTGCCCTCTGGACAGTCGCGCCATATTCCTCGATTGTTGCGTCCTTTAATTCAGGAACTCTTTTAATTACCGCATCATGTAGGCGTTGCAAATATCCGATGCGTTCTTCAATAGTTGTCTTTGAAAAATTTACGAAAGCTGCTTTGGCCGCTTCAATGGCCATGCGCGTGTCCACCCCGTCACCAAGCGTGACATGCCCGATAACCTGATTAATGGTTGGATTGATGAGGTCGGAGATTTCCAAACCATGCGGTGTTACATACTGGCCGTTCATGTAGATTTTGTCAATGATTCTCATGTGGTTTATTTTCTCACAAAATTCGGCTGGAAGAAGCAGGAGTGCTTTGCTGTAAAGCTCATTTTGCTTTGTTTAAACGCTCACTGAATGGATTCTCTTGCTGTTGTGTTAGCAATAAACTCTGGTTAATGCTAAAAGGGGAAGACTTTGTTTCTTCTCCACCATCAATTATTTGAAAATCCAACGTACGACCAATTGTATATATATATTCCTCAATAACAGATGAATTATTGTTTCTTAAAACTATGCTTTGTAGCCTCTATCATAACATTCAGTTCTCAAAAGAGTACTGCTCAGGATTATACAGTATACCACTTATCCATAATAAAGGCAGATGAGCAAATATTTGTTAAAAGTCAAATCAAAGAGGAGCTAAATACCTACACCCAGATATTTGAGCATTATGATTTTGTGTTTGTGAGTGATTGTGTTACAGCTATACAAATAGCACTGTATGCAAAAAATGAGAAAGCGTTCTTGTATTTCGTAGACAAGGCCACCCAAAATGGGTTGATGCCAAGACACGTGCAGCGTATAACACGTAAAGAACAATCCCATTTACTAGCAGTATAAGGACATTATAATATATATACTATGGAAAGTTCGATAGTGCTGAGCGAACGGTTGTAATATCAATATATGCTATGCTACTAATTGATAGCGAGACTGGGTATTGGTTGGATTGGCTACAATCGTTTTATTGCAGTATAAGTTCGTTCCAAAGCGTTTTTAAAATTTCATGAAAGGCAATCCCTCTCTATAACTCATAAAGTATAAGTGTCAAAAATCTAATCTATATATTCACTGTTTTATTTACGCTATACAAAAGATTGAGAAACTAAGCCGTTTTTTTGGAGCCAAGTCAATGAATCAAGCACCTCTTTTTCGGTAAATCGTTTCTTTTTTTCTGACCAGCTATAGAATAAATTTAAAAGCTCTTGTTTTGCTACAATTTCATTTTTTGCAGACAGTTCTTTGAAGCAAGCAAATACTGTGGTTGCCAACTCTGTGTAATCAGTTTTTTTCGTTCTAAACAATTCAATTATAAACTGTATTTTTTCATTCTCTTTTTTGAAATAATTGTCGTAGTAGTGTTTGTAGCTTTCAGCATTTTCTAGAGGGATATACTTAGTACGTGTGATATTACCGTCTATCTGCTTTTCGACTAAAAACCATCTGTTTTTTTTAAATTCCTTGTCTATTGAATGCATGAACTTATTGTCAAAGGGACCAGCAGTTTGTTTCTGGTATCTATTCGTTAGATCCATCTCAGCGGCGTGTTCACATAAGTAAACTAATTTTTGAAACTTGATTCTTCCTAAAGATGGTTCAGCATATAGCTTCGATGCGATTTCCGCGGCTAAAACAACACGCTTGAAATACATATTTTTAGGTTGCTTTTCCTTTAATTCGTTTTCATACTGCTCTAATTGCTCCCTTTCATTATGTTCAGCGATTGAATTAGGCATGATATAGCCTGCAAGCATGAGCCCTTTCTCAAAATCTTCCATCGAGAAATTATTATTTTCAGTTTTGGTTGATTTCATTGATTGCTTTTTTAATTTTTTCAATGGCGCGTTGACGTATTTTGCGTATGGTATCCGGCTTAATATTTAATTCCTGGGATAGTACGCTTATTACATCATCTGGCAAGTATTTATTGTGCCTCTTATATTCAATGTCTTTAAGCAAAATTGCTTTTTCCTTTGGGTTGAGTTTTTTAAAGATTGCTATTGAAATATCTTTCTTTCTTTTTAGCCCCTCAATATCATCGTATGATTCGTGCGAAGAAATAATATCATCAAAATACGTTCTGTGTACAGTATCCTCTTTCTTTTCATTATTATAAAAGTCATTAAATAAATGTGTCGAAACTCTATTGAGATATATAATTACAGCCTTTTTTTCATGAGCTATTTTAATCCCATCTTTTTTGAATGATTTATATCTTCTGACCCGTTCAAATGTCTCATGAGCAATTTGCTGTCCGACATGCTGGTCAATTTTCCTTCTATTACAAATTTTTAGGCATTCTTTTTGAACATGAGGTAAAAATCTGTCAACGAAATGAGAGTATAAGACGTTGTCGTCAGTTGTGGAACATAATAATTCCAGCAACTGAACATCAGATAGCTGTACTATTTCAAAAGCTGTGTTCAATATCCGTTCTTATGAGGTGTACTTTAAAGCGTGACATAGATTAATGTCACGCTTTAAAGTAATAGTTACAGACAAGGTAAAGAATAAATCAAAAAAATATGATTAAAAAAACACTTTTATTTTTCTTAATGCTCGTGCTAATGGTTCCAATTGGGTGTGCACCGACACTTTCCTTATATGACCAGTACGCATACACTCAGACGACATCAATTAAAGTTGATGTTTTAAACTTAATGGATCTCGCAACTGAAGACTATCAATCCCACGTAAAAGATATCACCTCTGTAAATACAGAGATACAAAAAATGTATGAATATGATAAAGGTCGAACCAAGGACTCTCTTACTATTAAGCAATGGAACATTCTAGTAGATCCGAAAAACTTGTATGGTCGGTTCTTAAATGACTGGAAAACCAGTGGGCATTTGTCAGCCACCTTTATTGGCGACAAGAAGACCAACGTAACTGCCGCCTTTGATGAGATAGTTAAGTTAGAAAATGGGAAAAACAGAGCTAAATAATAACTAAATATAGTATGGGACAAATCAATTTTGAAGACATTTTTAATAGTTTAAAGCAAGGAGTGACTGGGCTTGTTCAAACTACCGTTACGGGATATGCTACCCAAGCTGAAGCCGATGGACAAGGCTTACTCAGTCAAATGAAGGCGAATTTGCAAACCTGGACAACTCAACTGCTAAATAACGAAATAACTCAAGCTGAGTTCACTGAAAACCTTGATGATGAAAAGGCTGTTTGTCAGATGGCGGCACTAACCCAACTCGGAATTGCTGAAGCAACATTAGATAATTTCAAAAGCGGAATATTCAGCCTTATTGAAAACACGGTCTTTGGCCTGTTATAACTCTTAAAACTCATTTTATTAATCAAAAACGCAAGAATGAAAAAAGAACATGTTTACATTGGAATCGGTATTAGCTTGTTGATTCTATTAGGCTATGCATTAAAGGATATGAAGCTCTATGAGGATTTTGTTACTGCAAAGAAAAGAGCAGATAAAGCATAACAGTTTATTAGTTTTGACGATTAAATTTTCGTATTTTTTAATTTCATACAATCTATCCCAATGGCTAAAAATCAGAATAATAAAATATTTGTAGAAAGACGTCCAGAAGGCGACTATGCTGTTAGAAAATCAGATTCAAAAAGAGCTTCTGCTATTGAGCCGACACAAAAGCAAGCCATCGAGCGAGCAAAGGAAATAGCTCCGGATGCAAAACCACACGTAGAACGCGTGCGGAATACTGAAACTGGTGGTCGCGACAAATGGCGTAATCCATAGAGAAATAAGCTGAGACATTTTACAAAGTTCGTATCAGCAGTTTTGAAAAATAAAATAGTAATATTGTATGTTGTCAAACTAAAGCGGACTTATTGTTAGATAGTGTTTCTTGATTTTACTAAGTTAAATTAAAAGTTTTTAGTTTTATTAGTGTAATAGGAGCTGTATCATCTGGGGATTCCGACTAGCTATCCTTAAGTGAAGTAATATCAAGTGTCAATCCTTAACTGCTTTTTTTGTAAATCGATTTTCGAACATAATACAATTACAATTGGCAAATGCCATTTTCTGAAAATATAAGCAAGTTGGTCATGCTAAAAACAACAAAGAACTTCTAATAATATTATTAGAAGTTCTTTGTTCTAATTTGAACTATAATAAAATGCCCATGTTGAATATCTATTGTATATCGCTTTTAAATAACCAACCGGTTGTTGTTCCATTCTCGGTAATATATGTCGCGTATATAAAGTCTCCCTCTGTTATAGTATAAGTAATATGTTGTCCCTTAACTAAAAATCCTTTCCTTCTTTTTTCAGGTTTTGGTTCACTATAAAAATATCTTTTTTCAGTAATGACAATTCCTATATGAGTTTTCTCTGAATTATCTGGAGCTAGTTTTGTTATGATAGCGCTATCTGTCTGTTGTGTAGGCGCTTTTTGCTTTAATTCGTTTATAGTGGTATCAATAACTTTCTTGTCTGAACTTATTGGTGTACTTGCTATTCTCATACTCTTTGCACCAGGTGTTATAGTTAATTGTTGATTTGTATTGTTTATTTGTTCTTTCCCAACTTCGTTAGTAGAATTTTTATCTAATTTGTTATATAAAGCAAAACCAGCACATATTAGCAATACAATCACCCCCCATTAGATATATAGGGTTCATTTCAACAAAAAAAGCAATGACATTTTTACCTTGCTTTCTACCTACAGCCGAATGGAACAATTCATTGCATATTACCGAGTAAGCACTTCTAGGCAGTGCTCATCTGGGCTTGGATTAGAGGGACAGAAGACTGCTGTTTTATCATATATGAATAACAGACCCATATTATCTGAGTTTACTGATATTGAGACAGGAAAAAATGACAATCGCCCGCAACTAATAAAGGCTATTGAATTAGCGAAACAAAATAATTCAATCTTGGTTATTGCTAAATTGGATAGACTACCAAGAAACCTCACTTTTATATCAACCTTGATGGATGCCAAAGTGAAATTCCTATGCTGCGATATGCCAGATGCCAATGAACTTACTATCCATATATTCGCTGCTCTTGCACAATGGGAGCGAGTCCGCATCGCAGACCGCACCCGTACAGCCCTGGCAGCTCTTAAAGCAAGGGGTACCATTCTCGGCAAACCTGAAAAATTTACACAGGAGGCAAGGAAGATGGGTCCAATAAAATTAAAACAAATTGCTCTTGAAAACCCGAACAATCAAAAAGCTAAGAAGGTTATTAATCTATTAAGTAAGAATGGCAAAAATCTGCGGGAAATAGCAATAGAATTAAATGAGGCGGGGTTTAGAACATCAAGGGGTAAACAATTTGGACCTGAACAAGTAAGAAGGCTTGTTAGTGCATAGGTAATCATTTTAAGAAGGCATACAACATCATGAAAATAACTATTCAACATCAATCAGAAAAAACATACCACACATTTAGTGTTGTGGATCCTAATAAACTTACAGGCATTGAAGTATGGACTATATGCTTAGAAATGAATATTACGGCAATTTTAGTGAATGGAAATTATTATCACTTTAGAACTCATTCAAGAATGAATTCCTTATAAAATATCTACGAATTATCAAAACCGATAAATATTTTTATTTGCATGCATTTACATTATTGACATCTGCTTCAATAAGAGGAATTATATTTCTATATTTTTAAACATTTCAATTAATGTTTTCAATTTATTTTCATCTAAAGGTTTATTTAAATAATTTTTAATGTACGGATTCTCATCTGCTTTTTGTTTGTCCTCATCATGCACAGACGTAGTTAGCATTAGAATTATACACTTCTTCTTTATTGTTTCTGGAAGATGTGTGTAAGCATCCAGGAATTCAAATCCATTCATTTCCGGCATATTAATATCCAAAAATATAATATCCGGTAACAGATTGGGGTCAGAAATATTTTTATTTAAATATTCCAGTGCTTCATTTGCAGATTCCATTATTATCACATCTTCTGCGAAAGCGTATCTATTGATAACGCGTTTGGCGACATATAGATCCATATCATTATCGTCGACAACCATTACTTTTTTGAACATAATTTTAATTGTTGTTTTTCTGATTAGGGACTATTACAGTAAATGTTGTTCCTATATCAAATTCGGATTCTATTTGAATAACTCCACTTAGTTTTTCAACTGCTTCTTTTACAATATAAAGACCCAAACCTGAGCCTACTGATTTTTTTGATATCCTGTAGAACATATCGAAGACTTTAGGTTGGTTTTCTACACTAATACCTATACCATTATCTTTTATAACTATAATAGCTTTATCACTATAGCATTGTATGTTGACTTCTACAAATGGATTGTCAGTTTTTGGATTGCTATAGCGAACTGCATTAGATATCAGATTGTTTAAAATAATAATTAGTCTACTGGTATCAGAATAAAAAACGTCCTGATCGTTGATCTTGATTTGTATATCAACATCAGAAGCTGCCGAAGCCATATATTTAAGATTGTTTTTAACATCATTTAACAGGTCTTTAAAATTTATTTCTTCTTTTTTTACTTCAAGTCTACTATTCCTTGAATACTCAAGTATATCAGCAATAAAGCCATCAAGCTTATGTACATTTCTCTTAACTAACTGGATATCATCTGCTATATTCTTATCAGTTGTTTCTACCTCAATTAGTCCAATTATACCCAGCATAGAAGATAATGGTGCTCTTAGATCATGTGAAACACTATATACAAAACGGTCAAGTTCACTATTGGACTTTTTCAGGTCTTCATTAGAAGCTTTTAATGCATCCTCATATTCTTTGCGCTTAGTAATATCTCTGAAATTGATGACAATACCTTTAATAACAGGATCATCAATAAGGTTGATACCTATCCGTTCTGTCCAAATTATTTCTCCATTTTTTTTATTGATTCTATATAAGGCAGTTTTGACCTGTCCCGGATTTGCTAATATGTCTTTAAAAAAAGATTCTGCAAGTAGTATGTCATCATAATAGACAAAATTGGTATTTGGTTCTCCTATTATATCCTCAGGCTTAAAACCACTAACACGATATATAGATTCACTTGCAAAAATAATATTGAATTTTTCATCAATAACAACTATTGCATCAGATGAATTCTCAATAAAAGTACGAAACCGGTATTCATTATCTTTTAAAGCTTGTTCTGCTTTTATCTTTTCTGTTATGTCTGAAGTTACGCCATCAATTCGTATCAGTTCTCCCTGTTTATTTAATGTAGGTGTGATTTTTGTCTCCAGCCATTTAATATCACCTTGTTTATGATGAATACGATAAGTATTTATAATCGAAATTCCTCTTCTCATCTCTGCATCTTTGGCCCAGATTATTTGCTTGTCTTCTTCAAGCACCACTTCTATCCATAAATTAGGATTTTGATAAAATTCAGTATCTGCATAACCATAAATATCTTTACATGAAGGGCTGATTTGGGTTATTTGATATTTTTTCATGTCCACAATAAAATAAGCTTCCAGCATATTTTCAAAAAGTGTCCTCAATTCATTATTTGCTTTTTTTAATTGCTGGTCCGCTTTTTTTCTTTCAGTTATATCCTGAACAGTACCTATCATTTTAATAGGTTTATTGGTAGTACTATCAAATATGATATCGGAACGTTCATGTACGATCTTTTCTGTGCCATCCGGTAAAACTATTCGATGTTCAATATCATAGGCCTCTCCTGTTTCGATAGATTTTTTAACTGCATCCTCTATTAGTGGTATATCCTCAGGATGAACTCTGGTGAAAAAAATATTATAACCAGCTTCTACGCTGCCGGGTTCAAAACCAAATATACGATAGGATTCTTCCGACCAATAAGTGGTATTGTTATTTAGGTCATCTAGGTTTATTAGGTCAAATTCCCAACTGCCTATGTGTGCTATTTTTTGTGAGGTTTCAAGATGGGTTGCATGTTTTGTCTTTTCTTGTTCTGCTTTTCGTCTTTTTTTAGTTTCTTCTTTAAGTATGTTGGCTATTTGTGACAATTTGTGAAAATCAAAATCAGAAATAGAAGTCTCTTCTTGTGTGTCGTTAAGAATGGCGAGCGATTCTTTTATTGAATTATACACAGCTTTATTTCCTTCTTCAGTTTCTTTTCTGAGCCTGTTATTTAATTCAATCATTTCCATTGAGCTTAACTCAATAGAACGTTCCAACATTTTACGGTCCTTTTCATAATGATCATATGATTCACTGATAACATTAAGAAGGGCTTTCACATTTTCAGGGACATCGTCTCCAGCCTTAATATACTTATCTATTTGTCGCAGTAGAAGTTTATTCATATTTTATTCTTCTGTCATTGTAGTGATCGTCATTGTTTGATTATGTAATTCACATTTCATTAAATTATATGATGGGGATATTTCTCCATACGAATAAAATCCTGTAATAGCAGTTTTATCTCCATAGTTAGCTCGTATAGCTTCAACCTCTTCTTCTATTCGTTGATCTAGTACTAATTTTCTACCTACACAACTGATAAGGATTGCAATGTCAGGACTATTGTTTTTGTCTTTTTGACTATTTATAGCCGCATTAGATGCGCCTTCTATTAATTTGTCAAAATTTGCTTTCATAAGTTGCGCGTAAGCCCCCATTGGCATATTCCCTGCAAATGTCATACTCTTTCCTTCTTCATTTACTGCAAGTATAGTTCTTACTATTTGGTGCGTTGATCCCGATGTTCGTATACTTAATGGAAAAAGAAGACCTGATCCAGGTAAGTCTTTAGCATAATCGCCTAAATACATTTTATAAATATCAAGAACAGGCTGATCATCTAGTTCATATAAAACATTATGTTCCGATCTGGTAATTAATCTCTCCACACCAAAGGAATCCCAGCCACCTACACTCCCATAATTAACGATAAGGGATTTCCCATAAAACCCTATTGCGACAATTTTACCTTCCGAGGGTATTTCATTTAACCCTACGAGGGTATTTTTGAAATTAGCGCCATCACCGGCAAGGCCACCTGTTATAATCGTATCTGGGGGTAAGAACTCTTGTAACCCCAAAACAAGATCACTTCCGTTGACCAGTTGGCCATCGGAAATAACAAGTACATTTACCAGCTCATGTCCATCAAAAACAGATGCTAATTTATAGCCAGCTTTAAAGCTATCAGCTGAATCTTTTATATTAATGCTTGCGGTTTTTAATTTTGTTTTCTCAAAATATATTGCAGTTAGAGAAAGGGTTTCATCATTTACATGCGTATCAATGATTTCCCCTGCTGTAGAATTCATGAGAATATTCGCATTAGGGTAGATAGCTTTTATGTTTTCATAATTTTTTTTATCTCTCAATAATGTAGTACTTCCAAAAACAAGTACAAGATTAACTAAGTGTGGATCAAGGTTGTCGGTTCTGATTGTCTCCCAGCCAGTGGACTGCGAATATGCTTTTTGTTCGATCCTCATATTTAGATGCTTTATAAATTATTCTGTCTATAAGATACAATTTTATGATACTTCCAGAAAACAGTTTTAAGTAAAATTAGATTTGAAAAACTATAGTCATCCATATTTGTTAACAAGTAAAGGTACTCATTAATGTATTCTATATACCCCGTATTTATACGGTATTTTTAGGACATTATACATGCGATTGTTCAGCATTTTTTAAATAACCAAAAGCACTATTCAACAATGGGTTCCTTAGCAACTGCATACTCAGTGCCAGCATGTTTTATTTAAAATTCTTTTTTTATAGCAGCTTTAAGGTCATACTGCATGAATTTTATTGGATTTGATTATTAACAACAATTCTTTCCCATTTGAATTGGCGGGCAGGGCACCGTGCCGTAGCTGCAAAAGACACAGCAATCACCTGACTTAGGCTTTAACCGCGTATGGCAATTTTTACATTCATAGAAAAACTGGCAGGCATCTGTTGGCATCGTTTCTTCTTTCGTATGACCGCAGACAGGGCATGTAATTGTTGATTGTAATTCCATTTTCTTTCTTTTTTTATGTAACCTGATCCTGTAGTAATCAACGCCTGAGGCGCATAGTAGCCCAAACATTCCTGTATACAAAAAAATAGTCCAGTACGGGGCATCTATGAAGTAATAGCTGTAGCAGATAATTCCAGCGCTTGGCAGCGCAATAAGCAACGGCCATACACATCTGTGCGTGCGATATGACAGGGACAGGCCAATCAGTGAGATCACTACAAGCCCCTGAAAGACATACATTGTCCAACCACCGAACAATTCAAAATTACCGATACCGAATGCCGTCAACAGAAAGCCAAACAACGGAAAACAACAGGGCGAAGCTAGTGCGGTAATGAAGACCCCAATTGTCCCGATTCTATCAAGTCGCACTTTCATAGACCACGGTTAGCGTAAATGGATATGATAGCTTTTGTTTGCATGAGCAATTATATTTGATATAAATATACGGATGTCTGCTTTGTTATTTAATTTTATATCTGCACCCCACATACACTGTTCGTCCCATGACTGGCCCCCATATGGTAGCCGCATCAAAATTGGGTCCGAAAGGATTGTCAGAACTTACGATGTCATTATGCTGTGTATAGTTTGTCAGGTTCTCTCCACCGAGGTAGATTTCAAATCTGTTGTTTATATCCTTGGATACCTGGGCGTTCATTTGTATAAAGGATGGAGAATAGGCTTCGGGGACATTTCCATTATCCAAAGCAGGTATTCTTTTCGTGCCGATCCACTGCAAGGTGTAGTCAAATTTCCAGTTCTTTTTTGTAACATACCCGATATTGATAAAAGCACGATTCCTAGGTACTAAAGGTTTTTCTTTGAGTACTCCTTCGTAGCTTGTCCGCACATCATACAGGCGATATGCCAGGCGCAGATCAAGATGATGGACCAATTCATAGTCTAATTGAACCTGAAAACTATTCGCAAATGACAGTCCTTGCAAGTTATAAAAGCTCACGACATGCGGATTTTCGACATCCACAACGACTTGGTTTTGAAAGTTCGTATAGTAATAATCCGCGCTGATTGAGCCTTCCCTGTAATCCCAAGTGAATTTCTGCGTAAGGTTTATTCCCGTATTCCAGGCGATCTCCGGCTGAAGCCCATAAGCCTTGTCATTGAATGAAGCTACAACGAGAAACTGGCGGTTACTTGCCATTAAGCCTATGTTCTCTGCAAATATATTAGCGGTGCGTTCTGCACGCCCTAAGGAAGCCCTGATAGCTGTTTTTTTAAATGGTGCATATCGTAAGTGCAGGCGTGGAGTAACAAATCCGCCATAGAGATTGTCATAATCCCCGCGAAGCCCAGCAACAAGGTTGAATTTTTCAAGATAGTTGTATGAGTATTCAGCAAAAGCACCCGGTACGATCTCCGTCCGTAAATATCGCTGCATGTTAAATTGCTCATCATAATTATCAACGATACCGCTAAGTCCACCTTTGATGATATGGTTCGTGTTGTTGATAATAGACTGAAAGATCAAATTGGCATACAAGCTTTTCTGTGTCCCGTCATAGTTCTGTGTACCATACATGGCATCCTGATTATGATAGATGCCGGAGAATTGCAATCCTACGCTCGTTCCCGGATGGTCTAGAAATATCCGTCCTATTTTTGCCCAGGCTTCTACGCGACGGGTATTCAGCTCAAATCCCCACGGATTACCTGCTATTTGTTCCATCCCTTTTTTATATCCCCATTGACCACCTGTGTTTGAAACATATATACCCTTGATTCCGCCTTGCATTTCAAATCCTTTCGGCGCCTTATAAACCCAGCGGTTAAGAACAATGATCTGATTACCTAACGGTTGGTCCAAAAAGCCGTCGTGATTTTGGTCTGTTTTCAACCACTGGGAACTTGTATGGGCAAACAAGTTAGACGATATTTTCTTGCTGAACTCATGACGGAGGATTGCATTTAATTCAGTCCGCCCTTGAGTGCTTTGATAAAAATTAAATAGGAATTTTTCATCTTGAGACGGTTTGCGGAGTTCCACATTGATCTGTCCCGCCGCGCTTTCATATCCATTAACCACGCTGCCAGTGCCTTTGCTTAGCTGCATACCCTCTATCCAAAACCCCGGCGTATAGGTAAGGCCTGTTACTGCAGCCAGTCCCCGGACATCCGGGATATTCTCTCGGGTAATGAGCGTATATGGCCCTGCAAGGCCAAGCATCATTATCTGACGGTATCCCGATACCGCATCAGTAAAGGCAACATCAATTGAGGGGGTTGTTTCAAAACTTTCGCTGAGGTTGCAGCAAGCCGCTTTCAGCAGTTCACCTTTACCAATATTTTCTGTTTTGATTGGCTCCAACATGCCGATCCTCACTGTTTTTTGCCGTTCTGTTATGACAACCTCTTTTAAAACATTTGACCCTTGCAACACTATGGTTATTTCATTTACTGACGTGCTTAATATAACACTATCGGAGACATACCCTGTAAAGGAAGCTACCAGTTTTGATATGGTATCAGGGACGGAAAGCCCAAACATTCCATTTGCATCTGCTTGTGTTCCTATACCCGTTCCGGGTATAAAGACAGTCGCACCGGGCAAAACGTCTTTTTTGCCTTTGGCATCTTTTTGATAAACAGTGCCGTTGACTTGCCGAGCACTTTGTTGTGCATATATAGGTTGACACAGGAGCAATACAGCCCCAATGGGCAACAACTTATAAAACCATCTCATAGTTCATTTATTTTTTGATGGTTCTATATAAGCAGCAAGATGGCAGTTTTTTATAATCCTCGTCTGTAGCCAGCACCAAATCATTGTCATGGCCTGCCTTGGCTACACTGGTAAGGATAGTATTGGCAGAAGTTTTTGAAAGCCGGTAAGTGATTGTAAGGTCATGTGTCTTGACATTCCATTCGGCTTTTTTTACGCCCTTGATATAGGCGGCATCTTCAATGCGTTTTTTACATTGTTCGCAGATGCCATTTACCTTGTAATGTTCGGTTGCGATATCCTTATCCTGTCCAAACAGGTAAAAAGAAGAAAATATAAATAAGACGAAAGCAATTACGCGTTTCATAAACTATTGATTTATTACAGTTAAAAAAATGATGAAGTGATGCGAGGTGCATCAAAAGGAAAGAAAAATCATCTAACCGTAATAAGTAAAACTGGAATGAAGTTTATACAGAGGGATGAACTGCCACTGCCCGGGTGATGCATTTGGAGCATAAGAATGAAAGTAGTAACTTCTATATTGAGTTGAGGAATAATCAAAAACAGGTAGCTGATCTGCAATCGGGAAATGAGAGATCACTTTTTTTATTTTTAAAGCGGCTATCGTATTTTGCTCGTTGGAGACCTTATAGGATATGTCCTTGTCCTTGCAGCATTTTTTACATTTGGATGATTTTTCACAAACACCGCAGCCCTCGCCCTTTGCGCCAATACTCCATGACATTAAATGACTGCCGCAATAATGAGCATGAATAGTTAAGCCAGATATTGAGATCAGGTATATAATCAGCAGTGGTATGACAAAGTACTTTTTCATGTCTTCTATGACAAAGGTACTGGTTCCACTTGTTAAAGTAGCATTATACACAATACACTATTTAAATTGGTCTACCAGCCTACCATGACATCTGATTCAATCGGCAATGATGCAATTGGGCGGTAAATGCTGTGGAATATACTTATTCTGCTTCTTCTGATATTCCAAGAATAAAATTAATCCAACTAGTTGTTTACCAAATCGATATTATTGACAATAAAGTATATCTTGTAAAAATGTAAGTGATTTGCATATGCCTTCGTAATCATAATTTTACCAAATCACTTAGTAAACTTATGCACTTTGTACGTTACAATTTATAATTCTTAATTTTTTATAATGAAAGTCAGGTGGTTCGTAATATTTTTTATTGTTGTGAGTTTAGTTGGTTATTTCTATTGGGACAACCTAACAGAACCATCTTACCTGCATCAGGTTACCGTTTCCTCTGACAACCAATATTTTTTCGAAGGGATAAAAGGTCCTACATCAGTATCTTCAGTTGCAGAACCTGTACCAGCTTCTTGGAAAAGCTATCAAACAAATAATCCGTCTGCACTTGTCATTCTGTTAACAGACACATCATCAGATTGGTTGGGATTGGTGCATGGTTTTAAAAATATTGGTATCCCTTTCACACTTACTGACAATATACAGGAGGCAATAAGACACCATACCATAATGGTTTATCCTGTTATTTCTGGAAAAGTATTAAGTATGGATAATCTGAAACAACTTGCTGCCGTACCTCGTAACGGAGGTAACCTCATCGGTGTTAATGTTTATGGTGGAGGTTTGAATGTGGTATTTGGTTTTGAAGAAATTATACCAGCGAATAATAGGAGCCAATTATTGCTCACTAATAACTTACCAGAAATAATGTCTCGGTTCACACATCCAAATGAGCAGGTTTTCAATCTTTTTAACCCAAAGGATTTTCCGGACAAAATACATACAAATGGTTATACAAATGCGAGCACCCCTCTTATAATATATGGAGGGGATAGTACTGCAATGCTTACATATAAGGATTATGGTGTGGGTAAAGCTTTCGCTTTTGGCGTGGATCTTGGTAATTATTTTCTTCGATACATGAACGGACGCGGCTTTAATGCAAATAAAACTTATGCTAATCACTACGAACCGGGAATGGATGTGATATTACGTATTATTAAAAAGATTTACGAATTTTCACCTGTTGGTGTGACGTTGGGAACAGTGCCTTTTGATAAAGATTTTACTCTGGTGATCACCCATGATATTGACTATACAAAATCGATTGTAAATATGGTAACCTATGCACGTATGGAGCACAAGCTGGGTGTGACCGCTACTTACTTCATCCAAACAAAGTATATCAAAGATTGGAATGACGATATTTTTTTCAAGAAAGAAACTATCAAGTATCTAAAGGAAATATACGAATTGGGAATGGAGATTGGGAGCCATTCAGTAAGTCACTCTAGAACTTTTTCAAAATTTCCGCTTGGCTCTGGCAAAGAGTCTTATCCAAGATACAAGCCTTTCGTGCAAGAGCTTACTAAAACGTATAATGGCAGTATCCTTGGTGAATTGCGTGTTAGCAAGTATTTGCTTGAACAAACTATTCCTGGTTGTAAAATAGTGTCATTCCGGCCAGGATATCTTCAATACCCGTTTACCCTTCCACAAGCGCTTGCGGCTACGGGTTATTCCTACAGCTCAAGCATAACAGCAAACAAAGTGCAAACTCACCTTCCTTATATGCAAACATATAACCGTGAGTATACAGCTGAGACCGATAATGTAGAGATGCCAATAACAATAGAAGATGAACTAGATGCCCCTTTGCTGCAACGGCTGGACTCTACTCTTATAATTGCCGATGCTTTGAGTACATATGGTGGTTTAATGAATGTACTTATCCATACAGATATAACAGGACAAAAGCTGCAGTTCGAACAACAACTTATAATCGCTTTGAGGTCACGGGCGTATATAGCTACAATTCAAATGTTCGGTAAATGGTGGTGGGTAAGAAATAAGGTACAAGTGAAAGTAAAAGTGATGCATGATGAATATCATGTTGAGGTTATACCCTCAGGTAAAGAAGAGATAGAAGGGCTTACTTTACATGTGCCTTTGTCTTGGAAGTTTATTAGTGCACAAAGCCCAATTATTGTTAACCGCGGATCTGTTATCATCCAAAAATTATCCGGTAATGAAGAAATTGTGTTTCGGAAAGAGTAGCATCTTTATGACATCAGATAGAACTTAAGAATTGGGAAAATATTCTTAAAAAACGTAGTCCGACCATGACTAGATAAGTGCTTTTAGCCTATTGAGAATCAATGCTTCTCATGAAAGCTCGATTTTTTATTCAATTAAACAAAGATATTTTTAGAAATCTCACAAGTTTACGTAGGTTATACAACCTAAACTACCATCACTAAATAAGATCGATTTTATTATATCTTTGATTTATTAATAATATTTCCTTTATTGTGAGTGATTGTTTATTTAGTATATTTTTATATAGCCATGCCTAAAGCTTTCGCTTTTGAAAAAATAATATTTTATTGTTGCTTTATTGCACTTTTAATAAATCCTCATATTGTTATTGCACAGGACACCACAACTGCAGATGGCTTATTCCAAAGAGCAAGACAAACAGCATTTAAAGAAAATAATTATTTAGATGCTATTGATTATTGTAAAAAAGCGCTGTTATTAGCACCTAAATACACAGATATAAAAACATTTTTGGGTAGGCTTTATACATGGAACAAAAACTATGATAGTGCAAGAAAATACTTTCAAGAAGTAATATCTGAAAAGCCTAATGAGGATGCTTATACAGCATATGGATCGCTTGAATTTTGGAACAAAAAATATTATGAGGCATTAATTATCGTAAACAATGGGATTACTTACTTTCCAAGGTCCCCCGCGCTATTATTACTTAAGACAAAACTACTTATAGAGAAAAAAGACTTTACATCTGCAACACGTGTAATTGATACTTTGTTGCAAATAGATAAAAACAATACAGAAGTTCGTGCATTATCCTCACAGATAAGAGATAATGTTGCAAGCAACAGGGTTGGCATATGCTATGATTATGTTTATTTTGATAAACAATTTCAAAATCCCTGGCATTTAGTAAGCATTGACTATACACGCCAATCGCAAGCTGGCGCATATACGGCAAGAATAAATTATGCAAATCGGTTTAATAATAATGGCTTACAATATGAAATAGAAACTTATCCCCGTATTTCAAAAACTTTTTATAGTTATGCGGATATCGGCTATTCTGATAATGCTACTGTATTTCCGAAATGGAAAGGAGGTTTATCATTATGTACAAATCTGCCAAAAGCATTTGAAACTGAAATTGGTCTTCGTTATTTATTTTTTACTACAAGCACTTTCATATACACAGTATATATTGGCAAATACTACAAAAGCTTTTTATTTGGAGCCAGAACATACTTGTCTCCATCAAGTGCTAATATTTCCCAAACATATAGTTTGATTGCCCGCTATTATTATGCCGGTGTAGATGATTATGTTGGATTAAATACAGGGGCGGGGATATCTCCGGATGACAGAGAAACAAATGTCCAGCTAAACAGCAATTATAAGCTCCGTACCTATAGGATAGAATTGCTTTATAGGCATGCCATCCGGAAACTAAATATAATAACATTTGATGCTTCTGTATTAAACCAGGAATACTTACCTGGCATTACAGGAAACCAAATACAAGCAGGGCTAGGATATATTCGAAGATTTTAAAGATTATTTTTTCTGTGCTACGGGCCCAAAACCTTGCCTTGTCATTTCTCCCCAGCTTTTCTTTTTTCTTATGTAGTCTACATAACCTTTTATCGCTGCCCAAACTACAAATGGATGAAAGAAAAATGGTTCTGTAAAACTTGTCAATAGCAGCATTGCAATATCCTTTCTTCTTTTATACATATTGTAAGTCCTTACTTCCATATAAATTGCGAAAGCAGAATACATGTAACCAAAAGATACAATGAATAAGAAGAAGGCTAAACATATGGACCATTCCACCATTCCTAAAAATGCCATAATAAGCAAACCTATAAATCCAGCTAGTTCAACAAGTGGGGCCATCATTTCAAAGAAAAACCAATATGGGTAACTAATCATTCCAATCACTCCGAACTTTGGATTAAGAAACATTTTCTTATGAAACTTTAAGGTTTCAATAGTCCCCCTAGTCCATCTGTTTCTTTGCCTACCAAGTATTTTTGCATTTGTAGGAGCCTCTGTCCAGCAAAGCGGGTCAGGAATATAGGTGACTTTATACGGCAAATTTCGTTCTTCCATATACCTACGCATTCGCATCACAAGTTCCATATCTTCACCTACTGTATTATGGTCATAACCGCCACTTTTAATAGCGATTTCTTTATTGAATGCACCAAATGCTCCTGATATAAGCAATAAACCATTCATTCTAGCCCATGCCATACGACCCAGCAGAAATGCCCGTATATACTCGAGGGACTGCATCCTTGCCCAATAATTTTCAGGGAGGTGTACTTTAATAAGTCTGCCATCTTTTATTTCACAAGAATTTGCAATCCGAACTACCCCTCCAGAAGCTATAATTTTTTTATCTGTTTCTTCTTCAAATGGTTTAATCATTTTCAAAATGGCATCCTGTTCTAAAATACAATCCACATCAATACAAACTATGTAATCATTCTTACTCACATTAATACCAACATTCAATGCATCGGCTTTCCCCCCATTTACTTTATCTACTACAGTCAGTTTCTTATAAACAGGGCTCTTACTTTTATAAACTCCTCTTACTTCTTTTGTTTTTATCTGGTATCTTACAAAGAAATCAATTTTTTCTAATTGGTACGCAGTAATCATTTTTTGTAAGGTATCGTCTTTGCTCCCATCATTAATAATAATCACTTCCATGTTGGTGTAATATAAAGACAAAAGCGACCTTATATTTTCAATGATAGTAGCACCTTCATTGTATGCAGGTGCTAGAATACTAACTGACGGCACATGTATTGAAGAGGCTAATAACTGGTAGTCAGTAAACTCATTTTTGTGCATGTACTCTTCAGTGGCACCTACGGAATACAAGGCAATAAATATTGAGAAAATGAAAAGAATAGCAGAATATAGAAATGCACTATATAGAAGAATATTTGCAATGCTGTCACCAATATTATTCCAGTTCATGCTAACAATTTGTTTTTGACATGAAGGTAGATTTTGTTATTCGTTTCAGGGTTTAGATGAATTCTACCTTCAAGTATTTTTAGCCCGTCATGTGAACATTTTGCAATTGCAATAGCTGCATCGAGTTTTAAATTATCATCATCATTTTCAAGTTGTGCCAATAAAAAATCCAACTCTCTTTCCTGCGCAACAACAGCAAGGCTTCTAAGTATCTCGGTTTTATTCCTTTGCGATTCTCCCTCATAATATCTGATAAGTATTGAAGCTGTTTTTTCGTTAGATATCTTAGAAAGCGTTTTTATTGCCTGCGTTCTCACATTTTCATTTTTGCTTAAGAGGCAACTTACAGTTTCGTCGTGTACTTGCATTTGCTGATATATTTCAGTGAGTTTTAGAGCAAATAAGATAACATAGTCGTTTTCAGATTTCAGCCAATTTGGTAAATCCTCAATTTCTTCTATGAGGTTTAACACTTTTAATTGTTCTAATAGTTTTATTTGTTGCCAGCTAGTAAGAGGTTTGTTTAGTGTATTAAGGAAAATTAGACCTTTGAAGCCAAGAAATCCAATAACAGCTGTTTGAGCTTCCATCCGTACATACTCATTCTTGCTGTTAGTGTATTTTAGTATTTCCGAATGTACTTGCTCTTGATTCATCATATACAATTCATATATACCTTTAGCTTTTTTATACCATATCCTGTTATTAAGTTTTTGTATCGAGTCATCTCTCAGGTTAAGAGATTCATATAGTGTAACAATATTTTTTGCAGCATCTCCTGCAAGATTTTTTTTACAGTTTATTAATTCATCTATAGCAAACTGCCGGCGTTTTCCACTTTTGAAGTAGCGAAGAAATCCTCCTGTTATGTATGATTGATAATTATCTAAACACTCTTCAATCAAGGCCTGACTTATCCAAGGATCAAGTATAGCTTGAATCCTTAGATTCATAAAATAATCACGTTTTTTGAAGGCAAGGCTCATGAAAATGATAACCACAATAAACAGCATGCTGAGTATAAATGCGATTGCGCTGATTATTACTATCTCCAATATTTATTCAATTAAGAGAGTTAATATTAAAAAAATTATAGAATTACTCACCAGTAATGCGTTTCAATGATTTGCTGATCCTGATGGCAAGTTCTGTAAGACTTAGGGGTTTCGTTATATAGTCATCGGCTCCTAATGAAAAAGCCTCCTCAACTACACTTTCCTGTCCCAGGCTAGAAAATATAATTACTGGAATCTTTTTATCCTTAATTGCTTTTACGAATGTGATAATTTCCAATCCTGAAACGTAAGGAAGCATGATGTCTGTGAGGACAATATCAGGCATTTCAGAAACTAATTTTTCAAGTGCGATTTTTCCATCAATACAACATATAGGGTCATAACCATCTTTCTTAAGTTTTAGCTCTATTGTTTTCAACATTAAGGGATTGTCTTCCGCAACAAGTACTTTTATCATAATATTATGAATGAGTTTGACAATCTAATGCAATACAATGTACGAAATCCAATCGGGATCATCTTCAATCATTATCATATTAAATTTGGCGAGGTGGAATTATGAATGATTCCATGACAAATATAGGAGTAACATTTACTACCCAAATGATATAAGTATCCTGTTATTCGGATAAGTCTAAATTAGATAGATTTTTTTTTATTTTTTGCCTCATGCAATCAGTACATGAGTCCTTCGTTTACTTTCAGTATCTTACTACCTGAAACAGCATCAAGCCAATTTTTAACTAACATTTTTTCGGACGTTCAATAATAATTGAATGATTGTCAATATACTTTGATGGTTTAATGAATACTTCAACGCCTTCTTTTTAATCCATTATTTTTAAACAAATCGTTGATTAAAATCCGTCTATAACTGTTGTATAAAATCCGTCAAATTATCCTCTGTATTTAATTGCAGTTTCTTTCTTAATCGGTAGCGAGCCGTTTTCACACTGTCAGGGGAAATATTAAGTATGGCAGCCATCTCTTTTATTGAAAGTTGAAGTTTTATTAGGGCACATATTTTCAGGTCATTGGGACTTATATCCGGGTATTCCTGCTTCAACCGTGTATAAAATGTTTTATTGATACTTTCAAAATGAGTATTAAAATCAGACCATTCTTTATCCTGGGCCAGTGCCTTATTTATTATTTTCCCAATACCTTGGTCCTGGGCAATGGCTTTATCAACTTCCACCCGGCTCTTAAGTTCTTGCATCAGTTCATTTTTTTGCAGCATCTGTAAAGCCATAGCACTTAGCTGGCTTTCTTTAAATTCCAGTTCTTGCTGCATCTGCTTCTCCTTAAGAACCTTCTGTTCTTCTAATAACTGCTTCTGCTGGTCAGTGGCTATGACAAGTTCTTTTTGTGCATGTAGCAATAATTTATCCCGTCGGTTTACCCGCTTCAGCATAAAAATAATACCGCCTGATAATAATACTAAAACGTCTAAACCTCCCCACAGCAAGTAATTGGTAAGTACAGTGATCTCTTTTTCTTTCTGCACCAGCTTTAGTTGCCGGTCTTTTTCAGCCACATCAAATTGTATCTCCAAGCTCTTTATTTCTTTTCTTCGGTCCCATGAATACATGCTGTCCCTTGTAGTGATGATACGTTCCTGACAGGTCATTGCTTCTATATAATTTCCGTTTTCTTTATATAAAGCCAGCAAATGGGCCAGCACTTTCAGGCTGAATGTTTTATCAGATAGTTTGCTAGCTATACTATCAGCCTTTTGGTAATAGGCCTGCGCATCATGTGTATTTTTCCTGCAGTTTATTTGCCACTCTCCCATTCCTAGCAGCGCCATTACTTGTGCCTGTCGGTTGGCTGTGCTGTCTGCTATACTTAGCGCATGTGTATATAATTCCAGGCTCGTTTGTTGGTGATTCTCGGCTGCTTCTATCCTTGCTACTTCTATATAAGCATTAGGCAAATAAGCAAACTGTTGCGCCAGCAATAGCTCCAGCAAAGCTAGGCGATGAAAATAAGCTGAAGAGTCATCCATCTTCAATTGATGGTATGCAGAACCCAGGCTATTATAGATAAGTCCTAATGTACCGGTACTGTCTTTGCTCTCTGGCAAGCCTTCCTTCGCTTCCTTGCTCAATTCAATCGCTTCTCTATAATAACCCTGCCTAGTTTTTATTGTGCTCACGAGTTGCAGGCAGCGCGAGCGCCCCTCCTTGGCTTTTAATGGCTGATTGTGTTCCATTTTTCGATATTCGTCCATCGCCTTAAAGCAATAGGACAGCCCTTCGTTATAGCTACTTCCGTAACTGCACATACCCATAAAAAGCAAGGCTTGCGCCTTGCTTACTGTGTCATTCTCCCGTTCGGCTTCAATATATGCCATGCCGAAGCATTGCAAGGCCTGCGTATCATTGTCATGCACAAGAGCCTGCCACCCTTTTTCCAATAGTGGCAGCGCCCTTCCGGCAAGACATATAGTACTTATCATTAAAGAAAGGATAAGTAAGCAAAACGTTTTTTTAAAAAGCAACACCATTATATAAATACACTGTCCTCAGTTTTTAAGCACTACAAGATACATTATTTAACAAATCGCCCTTTCGCGCTCACGGCTCCTATTGATAGCTGTATGAAATACATTCCTCGTGCTAAGTCCTTTACGTTGATACGTGCGGTATTGGCAAGAAAAGAAATAGCCTCTGTCTTTATCACTTTACCCATAGCGTCTGTAATACATATCAGCCCATTAGCAGTTGAGACTCCGTTTATTTGTAGGAACAGCTCATCCCCGGCCGGAACTGGATAGCAGCTCAAAAATGTCCTGCTTTCTCCTGTTGGAATACCCGTAGTTACTATATGATTGATATCGTCTATCAGGAAACGACTACCATAATGTACCAGGGAATCATTTACAAGCTGGAAAGTTATAGTCAGGTATTTGGGAGTGTCCGTATTTATATAAATAAGGGGCATAGTCGCCAGGCTCCAGCTGGCTGCTGCAGAATTAATTTTCAGCTCAGCGCTTGCAACAGTTCCGTTATCATTTTCAAGCAACACATTCACCAAGGCATAGTCCTTTTTTACAGGTAATAATTTATAGTAAAAGGTAAATGCCTTTGATCGTTCGGTGAAAGGGATCCGTTTGTCAACAAAACTCGTATCCACATTATAAAGAGTAGTCTGTATATTTCCCGCCATTCCAAAGCTGTCGCAATAATTTAACGCCCTCATTTCAAAGGCATAGCTGCCACTATGGGCATCTGTGGTCACAAAGGCAATGCTGTCAAGTGATCCTGTCATGGTGCAGGACGAATCTTTATGCACAACAATAGAAGCAGGAAGGCGCTGCCAGTATGCAGCTGTTCCATCGGCATTCCGCATTTCAAAACCAGGGTTGGTAATCTGTGCCTGCATATGTAATACCAACAGGAGGCATACGCTAATAATAATGGATTTTTTCATATTTATCGATACATTTGATTACCTATATAAGACGTTATATCAGGCTAAAAGCATAGTCAAAACAGGTAGACATGAGGTGTACAAATAGCTTTGGGAAAGAGACAAGAGGTGTACACAAACCTATGCTGGCGATAGTGTTTTAGTAAAATCCGATGTAACCTCTTTTGATGCAAGAATGGCTTGAATGCGTAACCATATTTCAGGATGATACAATATCATTCAAACGACCACCCTTTACAAACTTATGGCAACGACGTTGATGACTCTATAAAATATAGATTTGGATTTATTTTCAGCAAGATATATTTAACTATTCTTGGCACAATATTTATCCATTTTTTTATTAACGTGCATGTATGGCATTATTAACTATTTCACTATATTGTATTGAACTTAAAAACCGAATGAATGCCAGACCAGGAAAATAGTTTACCTAATAAGGGAAATTCACATTATTTATTTGAAAAAATTAATGCATTGGAAACTATCATTGACAGTATCAATGATGGTTTTTTTACTTTAGATCCAGATTGGAATTTCACCTATGTAAATAAAGCCTTTGAACGAATATGTAATTCCAAAAGAGAAGATGTTTTAGGTGTTAATTACTGGAAAAAATTCCCCAAATCGGTTGATTATAAATTTTACACAGAATACCATCGCGCCTTGCGAGATCAGGTAGATATCCATTTTATAGAGTATGCGACATCTCTTGACCGCTGGGTATCTGTAAGCGTTTATCCTAATTCTAAAGGACTATCGGTCTATTTTAGTGATGTTACAGAACAGTTCATACAACAAATGACTATTGTAAAACAGAACGAACGTCTAAAGGAAATCGCATGGGTACAATCCCATAAGGTTCGGGGTCCTGTTGCCAGTATTTTGGGATTGATAGGTATATTAAATGAAAAAGATCCTGCGGACCCTGTCAATATGCAAGCCATAGAAGGGATCAAACAAGCAGCCTTAAATCTGGATTTGATTATCAGGGAAATTGATGAAAGGACAAAGGATATGGATTTGAATTTATAAAAGTTTAAGCCGTTTATAAAATATTCTATTTATTCAACCAAATCAAATCGTAATGGTAAATTCAGATCCCTCATTAACCTTGCTTTGAACAGTAATACTTCCATTCAGAGATTCAATCTGAGTTTTTACCAGATATAATCCAACTCCCTTGCTATCATAACCTTGGTGAAAGTATTGATTCAATTTAAAAACCTTATCACCATATTTCTCAAGATCAATACCCAAACCATTGTCTTTTACGGATAATATTATCTGCGGACCTTTCATTCGTGTTGATATGGTGATCTCGGGAGCTATATTACTGCGGCTATATTTCAGTGCATTGCTTATCAGGTTATATAGTATATTGTCCAAATACGCTTTGGGATAACTGATATTTTTGATACCAAGATCATAAATGATTTTTGCTTTTTTCTCAAATATAATTCCTTGCAATTGTGTAATTATTTGCTGAACTATAGCATAAATACTACATTCATTATATTCTATTTTTTTATTTAGTTGTATTTGCGCAATCGACATTAGCGTGTCAAGGCTTTCCATTAATGAAGTACTTGCTTCAGCAATTAAGTCTATAGCTTCTTTGGTAGTAAATATTGCTTCCAAATTCCCTTCTTTCAATGTATTTGCAAGCATTTTTATATTACCTGCCGGGCCACGTAAGTTATGGGCTACAATATGACTAAATTCTTCCAGTTGGGTTACTTTGTTTATTAAACTATTCTTTATAGATTCCAATTCTATATTTTTCACGTTTAGTTCTTCTGCCAATTGGTTCTTCCTTGTAATATCGACCAATTGGGAAATAAAGAATTTGGGTGTATTATCAGTATGCCACACGAGCGACACCGTAAGTAGTACCCATATTATTTTTCCGTTTTTAGCAATATATCTTTTTTCAAGGCTATAACTATCTATCTTCCTGTGCAGCATTTGTTGCACAAATTTCAGATCGATCTCCAGATCATCAGGATAAGTAATCTTCTGAAAATCAAGTTTCAACAATTCATCCCTTGAATATCCAGTGATGTCACACACAGCATCATTTACTTCCAGCCATTTACCTAAAGGACTTACCAATGCAATACCAATGGCAGAATATTTAAAAGCACTGGAGAATGTATCCATGCTTGTCTTTAGTGATTCTTCTGTATTGATACGCTCCGTTATGTCCTGAGCAAAACCGATAATATACGATCCATTCTCTTTCTCAATGAACAGATGATTATGATAAAGCAGATATTTTTTCTCACCTGTTTTACTCAATACATGCAATACCCCTTCCGCAGAATTATCCCTGTTGATCGCCCTAAGATATTTTGCATTAAAATCATCCCGGTATTGTGGTGCTACAATCGAAGATATTGGCACACCTATCATCTCGTCGGTAGTAAATCCCAGTATCGTTTCCACTGCCGGATTGATCGTAATGATATTTCCACTCATATCATGTGTGCAAATGATAGCTTCACTATAGTCAAATATTTCCCTGTACTGAGCATCACTTATTTTTATAGCCCTTCTTGCATCGATATCAGTGTGAGTACCAATGATTTTTACAGGCTTTCCATCCTCTGTTCTGGAAATAACAACACCTTTGCTTAATATCCATTTATAGCTACCATCTTTGCACTTGTAACGCATCTCCATAGTGTACATAGATGTTTTACCAGAAAGAAATTCTTCAAACCGATGCTCCGATTGGTTCTTGTCATCTGGATGGATATTATCATTCCATGCCTTTGCTGTTGCTATCTCCTCGTTAGTGTAGCCTAAAACCTGCAACAAATTTTCTGAAAAAAGTAGTTTATTGGTATGCAAGTTTCCCTCCCACATGACTACTACGGGTGTATTATTTGTAAGTTCCATTTTGCTCCCCTAATATGTTTTATGCCATGATACACTTAAATGATCTGCATAAATAGTTAATTATATGTAATCACAATATATAAATTTAAAATTGACTATCCAATAACACAACAAAGTAAAAAGTTTAATTTATAACTAACGAAAACCTACTTTATGTCTGTATCCCATGAGATAGAATTAACACAAACGGAAATTGAAGATAAAACGGTTTATTTCAATAATTTTAGTGCTTCAACATTTGAAGAAGCAATAGAAATATTTACTGGTAGATTAATGAGTTTAAAAAGACAACTCCCACCTGATTTTAAGGTTGAAATATTGCGTTTTCAGTGTCCGATTTACCTGTTTTAACATCTTCCAATCTATTCTTGTATTGTTGATAGATAGACCCATAAATACGCACTGATTCAGCAACAAATTCGTTTCTATTAGCAAAAGCCAATTTTGATACTAATAGTTTCCCCATCTTTTCTGATGTAGTATCAAACTCATTTCTAAATGGGTTTAAATACTTTTCTATCTTATCTGGCACCACTGTTTCTGAATCTGGGAATAGTCCTACGTGTTTGTCATAAATAGCCTGCAAGTAATTTTCATATTCTTTCAATAAATTTTCCATACGTATAATATTTTTCACAAATATAATACTAAATTAGCAATTTGGTTGATTTATTGGATAGTCAATAATTTAAATGGAGATGACATGTTAAGCTGTGGTTGAAAAATTAAAATCAAAAATATGCAATATCTGGGTATTAGATAAGGCTAACAACATCAATAAAAATATTGCAAGCAGTAAATAGAAATTTGCATTTAATAAAAGATATTCATTTCCGTATAATCCCTTGCATTTTGATTCCTGGTTGATGTTTTCTACAAAGGCGTTGTTATAAATACCAGTTTATAATTAAATGTAATTTTTATTAACATACAATTTAATATTAATAAATTATATTATTAATATGTTAATTAATAAAAATATCAGTACTTATTCTATGTTTGTGTGGAAAGACGAAAATTTCTCATCTAGCAGATAAGGGTTGTTTGGTAACAAATTCTGTTTTTTATCACCCATAGGCCTTCTACCATCTTATTAACAGATTTGCACGGCGCACCAAATCTGGGCACTACCTCACCCTATTTTACTATAGCGCCAACTATAGATGTGTCAAATGTTGATTGATTGGTTATTGTATTTTAAAATTTTGGGGCAACTACAATTTGAGAATTCTCAGTATTTATACTCTTGACATTCACTTCGAATATAGTTAGCTTTATCTTCCCACGTTTTTCCCTAAAACTCAAAACCAACTACTTATGAAACGTCTATTTTTAGTAGCAATATTGGTTGTCATTACATTAAATGCTAATAGCCAAGACCATGTTGCGGTTAATGATATTTCAGGAAGTGGCAAGCCATGTGGTTGGGATCCATCCATTACATTCACTTTAATAGATCCTGAAAATTGTGAAATATATCCCGTAACTATAACGATTTATTCTCCAGGATATCCAAACTATTTAAGTGCTACTTATTCAAGTTCTGGATTAGGCTATCCGGGGTATCAATTTATACAAGTGGTAGTTGATACTTATATAGGTCCTTTAACTGTCGGTGATTATATAACTCCTCTAACTTGTCTTTTAACACCGCGTCAAAGTTGGGAAACAATTGGTAAAGAGAGTTGCCAATATGGAGCTCAATGGATTTATACCAGCACGTCTCCTCTAGGAACCGCTTATGTTTATTTAAACTAAATGGACAGTCAGTTATACTAAAGCAATAGTAAAGTGATTTAGTTTGTCAGCACAATATTATAAGTGAGTGGATGGTCATGTCTATTTATAATTATTTGACAATGTGAATGTATATCCTACAATGAGACCAAGTAATGTTATAAAATCAGTGCATTAGTGAATCCTTTTTTTTAAGTATTGTTCGAGTTTTTTTCGACTCTTTCCAATTTCATATATTGCTTTCTGTATTTCTTCTTCCGAAAGCCCGAGTTTTTCTATAGAATATTGAGTTTTATATCCCGCCTTCCAATAAAATATACCTTTATTTAATTTAGCGTTTGATGTTGATATATCTTTTGTCCGACGTGCCATAAAATACCAAATAAGAATTTATCAAGTAAGCATACGGTGAAATATATAATTGAAAAATAGCAATAATTGTATAAAATTATAGAATGTTGTCATTAAAAGCTATACGTATAAATACGGTATTTCCCAATATCCTAAGGTTTATACAAAGATATATGCATCTCAATTGTCCTTTATTCTTGGCAACCTAGGTTAAAATGTATACCTACATTGCTTCTCCAGATTGGACATATATATTAATAAACAATCACTTATAAAATATACAAACTATTGGTTAGCATCTTCAAAAGTAACAGATTGGGGTAGGGATTTTACAAAAATAGGCAGCAAAAGATCGGAGTTTCATAGAATTACATTACTTGTGGTGAGAGTCATAGAAACATTCAGCAAATACCGCACTATCCTGCTAACATTCAGTTCTTTAGGAGGAATGTTAGCACTGCAAGAAATGCATTTCAACACCGACTATGAGAATGATAAAGAAATACTTGAATATTAGATAACTTACACGATTAGGCTAGTGGCGGAAAGGTGGTGGTTTGCTGTATGTAACTTTGAATATCATCAAACATAAACGAGTATCACTATATTATGAAACACTTATTGGTCCTGCATTTTAGTTCATTTAATTCAAAATATATTAAATTTATTTAGTCCCGTCCGGTCCGCAAGAAGCTCTCAAATTTGAGGGCTTTTTTGTTTTAATATGTGGTACGTATATGTCATAGAAAGTCAGATGGACGGAACACTTTATAAAGGTTTCTCTACTGATTATTTGAAAAGGCTTGAAGAACATAATCTGGGTCTATCAAACTATACCTCTCATAAGCGACCATGGGTCTTGCGTTATGTTGAGATATTACCAACAAAAACTGAGGCTCTTAAAAGAGAACTAATGCTAAAGAGGCAAAACAGAAAATATCTTGAATGGCTTTTTCTGCAACCTTCTAATATCCTTAATAAATAAGCGTAGAATGCCGACCTGTCACAGTCTCGGCTCAGCCGAGACGGGTTCCCGTCCGGTCCGCAAGAATAGCCTGAAAAGGCGCGTCGGACAAGCTTCTCAGCTTGTCCGATTTTTGTTTCGTAGAGATGCCGTAGGAAAACCTGTTTTCGAGAAGTAAGACGTTTGCAATGTTATATTACTATCGGACATGCACAATCTTTAATGGTTTTACTCCTTTAAAAGAGTAAGCATTTGCGATTTGCTAATACCTCTATCATGCTAGCAAATTTCCCCTAGATTGGGACATAAACAAACCTTTAAAATGCTTGTTGGGAAAGCATCTTGAATTTTAAGAATTGTGATTGCGTAGAGGATACGTAGGGAAATGAATTTTATTAGCCAAAAACATTTGCGGTGTTATGCATGGCGATTGTTAAAATAGGAATAAGATCTCCATAAGTTACATGCCCCTGACAAAGGCGCCTCACAATATCAATTTTTCAGATGACGGTATAAATATGAATAATGAAAAAAGGCGCACCTTTCGACACGCCTTTCTTTTTCTTAAAATCTAAAATCATTACAATTTCACAAACGTCTTTTTACTTATTGTCTGCCCTTTTTCTGAGGCTACAATAAAATATAATCCTCCTGGCAAATTGGAAACATCAATTGTAACTTTACTACTATTGCCAGACATATTAACACACCTACTTAAGACAACCTGTCCAACAGCATTTGTGATGTTGATATTATCGACATTATTTTGCTGACCATCACTAATTACTATATTTAACTGATTAGTTGCCGGGTTAGGATATAACATTAGGCTGGTAATATTGCTTATGTTCTGCACAATAGCCGGTTTCATAAATCCAGTATCACAGATGGTAACCAGAACATTTACTAGCGAATCATTAGGTAATTTCAAAACACCCTGCGCTGTGTCTAAAACAAGTCTTATTGTTGTGTCGTGACTTGAAATCGTTATATCACCGGAAAAAACGTGTTCAGTATCAGCACAGTAGGTTTTTGCAATCGCATCAGTCTTCATTATACGTGTATAGTTCGGAATTGTATCATATTGGTTTACATGTACAATAAATGAGTCTGCAAGATAATTGTCAAATGATTGCATGTTTAAAAAATAATCAGGCACATTATACCTATGCATGTTGAAAACGCTTCCTAATGTATCTACCCTCAACAAAACTGGGTGAAAGTTAGTACCTCCATAATATGAGTAGCCTTCTGTAAACCCAGTCATAATATAATTATTAGCATAAGGGATATTCTTTACTGTCAGTGGGTATCGTACATAATTCAGGCAGTTAGGTATATAGGCTCTTTTCGAGAAGATAGTTGAAAAGCTACTTGCCTGCATTTTTAATAATACAAGTGATTGAGTAACCGGCAGGACAGTACATGAGCTGGTATGTGCAAAGGTGAAATAGGATCCGAACGTCATAAATACATCGGTTGGGTTTGCAGCATTTTCTATAACATTACTCGCCCAAAATCCATCAATTCCACCCGCTATACTATAATGTGTAAATGGCGAAATAGTTGTCAATGTAGGATTCACCGAAAATATACACGGGTATTCATTGGATGCATCGTATACAGTACTGGTAACTGCGCAAAGATTATTAGTTGACAGGTAACTAATATTCATTGCAATAGAGTTATTGATAGTGAAAGTATTTGGACAGTTAACGTGTTTTTCGAGTGTCAATAGTCCTGCATCGCTAATTTTTGACAAGTTGTATGCCTGAAAAGAAGCACCTATCAATTTATTATAACCTGTCGATAGGCTTAAGATCATGTAGCTTTCGCTAATGCTGTCCGGTATAGCAATAATGCTTTGCGCATCTATTTTAGGGTTTGACACAGTGCCAGAATTAAAAGGATACCCATACAGAAGATTAAACCATACCAAGGTAAATGCGTTATCATACTTGGCGTAGAAAGTAGTATGAATATGACTGCCAGCAAATGGAGAGCCGGGGTTTGCACCATCATAAGTACCAATTAGAATAAATCCATCATCATAGCTATGTATTATAGACACCGGGGTTAAGGTAAAATTTGTGTCATTAAAAATTCTCTTGGTAAATAATGGATTGCCGGTAGGATCAAGTTTTATTAGTCTTACGTCGTGGTTTGGCTCTACTGTATTGAATGAAAAGAATACAATGTTGCCAGCTACATCATGAGTGATCGTCTGGTTACTTGTGGACGAGAATGCATGGTCTTGCACTTCATTGTTAACATACTGGGCAAATGCATTTTGCGCCAGTAAGATCAAAGCGATAATTAATAGCTGTCTTTTTTTCATATTGTTGTTGTTTTAAAACTTAGAATAAATTTTAAAACAACGTACAATATCAATAATGACTGAAAAAGAGTCAAAAAACTGAATTTTAGAAAATAAAAATGTACAAATTAACAGTTAAAAACGGCAAACTAGACGTATATGACCTAAAGAATAACTATTACTCTACAAGTTTATCAAAGTGTTTATCGACCTCAATATCTAAATATGATTGTACAACATTTACA
>Ga0207134_1002_pt2 | contig 100910 bp, 93 predicted proteins | sample Alteio_BWMinHeat_12_FD_153527 | JGI IMG/M metagenome (GOLD analysis project Ga0207134, IMG submission 153527) | Enriched cells from forest soil in Barre Woods Harvard Forest LTER site, Petersham, Massachusetts, United States -... | ecosystem: Environmental > Terrestrial > Soil > Temperate forest >... | reverse complement strand
TCTGCAAAAACTGCGACTATAAAAAAAGTAAATGACCATATAATCTCCCGTTTAAAAGCAATGCTTACACGTATCGATAGCAATCAGCGCCTCACACCAACTCAAGTTACCACTCTCTTTCATGCAGCCTATGCTTTAAATGATAAAATAACAGTTAATGCTATTGCGCAAGAACCTACCTTTATTGATTTAGCGAAATCAGAAAATTGGTCAGAAATATCCTCATTATTAACAGGGGAAAATGCTAAAAGAGTACGCGAGGCCATTTTAAAAAGTCGCAATCAATTTCGCGATTTAACAGCAGATTTTCTGCCATCTAATGTATCTGATGTCGTTATGCAATATGCTTTAGGGATCAATCAAAGTTATTTTCAAGCCACCTCAGTACGATTCTTTAGCAAAGCTCACGAAAGCGCTGTATTGCTGCAACAACAACGCGGGAAAAATTTAACTGCTGCACAAGCTGCTAAGTTGAAGGAAATAATTGAGCTAGAAACTACAAAGGCTAGCATTAAAAAACGAGGAAAAGTATGAGCGCAGTACGCCCCCCACAAGATCCGGTTTATAAAGCTTATTTAGAAGCGCGTAAAAATACGCAGGAAGTTAAACACATTGATACGGATACCTTGACAAAACAAGCATGGGAACTTTATGAATCCCGCCAATATGCAGAAGCCATTGCAATAGCAAGTAAAGCTGCCACCCGAGGTAATGAACAAGCGTTACAGCTATATGTAAATAGCTGTTTTTGTTATGAAGACAGTCATAGACCTCTTAATTTCGTGCGACGTCGTAACGCAGTTTTACTATTAGAATTTTATATTGAAAATGAAGAGAATGTGTCTAGGGGTTCCTATGTAAATGCTGCAATTGCTTACCAAGATCCAGTCAGCAAAATCATGATTAACCAAGCCAAAGTTGCTTTCTATTATCGGAAATATCTTAAGGAAAGTATTTGGCATTTGTCACCTGATCACCGTGTAAAGGCAGAGAATTATAGCCATGAACTGCTAAATAACATCAAACTTTCTGATGAAAATTTTATCCCTATAGTCTTTAATGCCGCTTTGGCTTTACAAGACAATAATGCGAAAAAAGCCTTTAATCTTATTTCAAATGATCCCCGATTTATTCAACTTGCCATAAAAGAAAATTGGGAAGATATCGTTATTTTATTAACGAAGGAAAATGCAGAGCGTGTTTATAATGCAATAAAAAAACTTCAGGCTGCAAACCATGATGCAATGGCCATGGGTATGCAAGGATTACTACCAGGAGATGTAGCTGGGATTATATCCGCTTTCTCTAGTAGTATGCATCCTAGCTATTCTCAACATACTTTTGTGCCGGATCCATTGCTTGCACAATTTGAGAAAGCATACAAACACGGTTTTTATGATAAGCCCAGAAGCCCTATACAATTACCTAATAATCGTGATGAATTACAAACGCTCGTAAATGATAGCGAAGACATAAATATTCTTGAAGCAATTATCGTACGGGATAATTTAGATTTCAATTGGCTCCAAAAACGCGCCTTGTTTGCAAAAGCAGCAAAACTCGGTTCTATTTTGGGTTTAAGATATGCAGCTGATGCTAGAAATTATCCTTTAGATCCGAATAATCTTGATCTAGCAAAAATCCAGCAGTATTGTGAAAAGCTTTATGCTTTAGGTGACTTTTATGCTACTGCTTATTTAGGACAAATGTATTTTGATAAAGGCGATTTCCAAACAGCTAGTATTTATTTCCGCGAAGCCTTAAAACGAGAAAGCACTCACACTTCCCGGAATGCAGATGTAATTAAATTTTCCGTAAATTTTGATCACGACCTAGATAAAATTTTTGGCCTGGTAAAATTAAATCCTAATAACGAGTATGATTTTACTTATTGTTTTGAAATGGCATATAGTTATCACGCCTTGTATCCAAGTCCTAAAGAAAAGTCTATTCTCAGAGAATTGCGAAAATTGAACTATAAATTATATTGGGAATTAGATAGAGAACATACACACAAACCTGCTCCTGCACATTCTGCCTCAGCTGCGGCGCCTTCCTGTCAATTCTTTAGTAAGGCACATGAAACGGCGGTATTATTACAAGAAAAACAACTAGGGAAAAATGTAACTTCTGCACAAGCTGCCAAATTGCAAGAGATTATTGAGCAAGAAACTAAAAAAGCACAAAAAAAGCTAGCTTAGAATCGGTTGCTTCACCCAGGGTTTGAGGATAATATTTACAGCAATTTAAATACGCGGCATTCACATGTCTAAAAAATTAATAATTACACTTTTTCTGCTGACTATAACTCAAGCTGCCTTCGCCTATTTAGTCCAATGCCCCGGTACCGATGATTTTGAGCCTTCCTATACCTATGAATCCTGGCCTATTGGCTCACTCGTTAGAGATTGGACCCTTAAAAATAATAAAAAATCAGAAGGCTGGAAAATGAATAGTCTATGGGGAGCTATTACTCTTTCCAATGACATTAGTGTTCTTTCAGCCACCCGTAATTATGTGCATATCTCTGAAAAAACCCAAAAGCCTCATTGTACGCTTACCTTAGCTGATGGGTCGACCATTAAAACTTATTCTAAAAATAAGGCGAATATGGACACTTTGAACCCGAATTATTTTAGCGCTCAAAAAGCTCACACGGAGAGTGGTTTTAGAATCATGCCAGGAGATGGTACCTATCAGTATCATCAATCTTATCCTGCTAAACACATTTGTACCGATCAGCCTGTCAACAATGCCACCAATCATTGCCAATGGGAATGGCAATATTAAATTAGAACTTTAAAAGGACTTTATGTTTACTAGATTAGCTATTATTTTTTTGGCGGGACTCTTTTCAAGCCTAGTCCTTGCCAATTCAATTAAATGCCCCGGCCCTGAAGATTGGGAACCCACGAAAGACACGAATTCAGGTTGGTGGTCAGGGCCAATGACCCGTTGGCAACTGAAAGCTTATAAAAAATCTGAAGATTGGGATGAAAATATTAATGGAAATTTATGGTTAGCTTCGTCTATCACTCCAGATTCACTTTCAACTGCAAACACTCGCCAGTCTGTCACTGTCAGAGAAAATAATGGCGTGTTTTGTAATTTACATATCAACGACAATGATTCTAAGCTCTCCTCTATCTATTTAAAAAAAGTTAAGACGCCAAACTCTGATTCTTTTCAACTGAAACAACAAATTATTCGCCCCCCGAATTCTGAAGCAAGTGTCTATGATCCCGGGGAGCTTATGAGTTATTATGTTTGCAATAAGTTTACTACTAAAGATCCGTTTAATGATTGTTGGCTAGAAGGAGCTGATGCATGAAAAAAATCTTAGGTGTTTTAATATTTTTTATAGCTACCTTATCTTTTGCAGGCGAAGTTCCTCCGCTCTCAGCATGGCAACCGACGGGCACTAGCCATAAATTCTGGCGATATAAAGCTTATTATTGGGATTTAAAAAAAGAATATAAAAACTTAAATTTAGGATGGACCGCTAATTTAAAGCAAAGTTTTACTCTTAAATTATTTAATAATGATCTTCAGCCTTTAGCTAATAAAATTGATGTGATAGTTGAGTTTTCAGGAAAAGCTTTAATCAGCACTTACCTTATTGATGAAAGCAACCGATTAATTGCTTACAAATGGCCATTAACAAATAATGAAATTTTAGCCATTAGCGCAAACAACAACTTTGTTTCAGATTATTTTGGTGTTTACACTTGCACTACCCAAGCGGATAATCTTAAAAAATGTGGATGGGAATAACTTATGGATAAAATTTTCTTATGTTTTTTATTATTTTTATCAACTAGTACTTTTGCCAAACCTGGGCTTGCACCTAGCGGTACAGACTGGTACGCACAAAAAAGTTTAATACCCTATTACAATTCTTGGGATATATCCAAAGAATATTTAAAAGAAGGCTGGCATTCTTCATTCTATTCCTCTCTTACCTACTATACTTTACCTACTACTATTCCAGTGAGTGCAGCTGTCAATATTGTCTATCAAGATCACCTAATACCTGAAATGGATTGTAATTATGCTTTAGCAGAAAATTATAATTTAATTGCGATAAAAAATGATTTTACTGATGATGAAATTGCTCGAATCAAGGCTAAATTTACCAAAAAAGAAATTACACGCACGGCGCCAGGTAGCGCTATTGCCTATTATATTACCGAGACCACTTATAGTTGTGATACTCACGCAGATAATTTAGAAAAATGCAGTTGGTCATAAAATAGTCATTTTGATAATTGTTGGTAATAGGATATAATCTCGCGCTTATTGAAACCGCAATCGATGAGATTTATATGAAAAAAATTACTTTATTAATCTGTGCCTTTTTCATGTCGACTATAGCCTCTGCCCTAGAAATTCCTGATTTTTCTGCTTTTGAATTTCGCGGTGAAGCGCGTCCATTCTTCTTGAACTATAAAAAAGTCTATCACTGGGGTCTTTCTGACGCATACACCAAACAAGGTTGGTATCAACCTAGATATCAGGACTATACTTATTGTAACGACATTGTGGCTAATAGAGTCGAAGTTAGTACTGAATTTTTTGAAAATGAAAACAAGCTAATAACTCGTTATACCCCAGAAGGTGATGCTGCATTAGCGATCGAAAGAAGTAATCTGTCACGAGAAGATATTACATATATTAAAGCTCATTTTAAATATATCTTTCACCCTAGCACTTATGATCCTGAAAGAACTGTGATGTATGATCAATATTATACTTATGACTGTGATGCTACGGGTGATGATACTCACATGTGTAGTTGGTGAAACTTATGAAAAAATTACTAACTCTTGTAACATTAATTTCTATTTCAAGCTTGGTTTTAGCCGCAGAGGTTCCACCTGTTTCTGCTTTGCAACTCACCGGTAAAACAATCTCAATACTTCACTTATGGAAAGTTTATCTGCGTGACTTGCCAGTGGAATATCAAAACCAAGGTTGGGGTATGTCAAAGAAGGAAAACTATACTCCTGATGAAAACCCCTTAGCTAATAATCTTAGTGTTAAAGTAATTCTGAAAGATAATACGCTAACCAGTAAGTATCAGCCTGATTCGTTTTTCACTTTAGTAGCAAACAAAAATAACCTTTCGAATGAAGAGATTGCACACATCAAAGCGAACAAAAATTTTGTATACACTATAAATAACTGGGGTTCATCTCCCACCAATGCTGATCTTGTTGTGGATTACGCTACTTATAATTGCGATACCACTGGTGATAACCTGGAGAAATGTCAGTGGTAGGGAATTATTTTTTAAAATAAAAGAGAGGAAATTTATGAAAAAAGTAATGATATTAACAAGTGCTGTAGTGTTAGCCTTTGCATCAACTCTCACTTTCGCCACAGAGGTTCCACCAGTATCTGCTTTGCAATTGACCGGTAAAACTAGCACAAAAGATTTATTCTGGACGACTTATCTCCGGGACGTATCCGATGAATATAAAACAGCGGGTTGGTCTATAGCGGATAGGAATAACTATACCTATGATGAAAAATCTTTGTCTAGTAATCTTAAGGTTAAAATTGTTCTGAATGATAACAAGTTAACAAGCCATTATCATGTAGATAAGTATCACTCCTTGATAACAATTAAGCAAAATCTTTCGAATGAAGAAATTGCACGAATCAAAGCTAATAAAAAGTTTTTATATAAAGAACACAAAGCAGAATTTTGTGCCACCCCTGAATTCGGTTGTAATCCGGCTTATACTACTTACAGTTGCAAAACAACGGCAGATGATTTAGAGAAATGTAGTTGGTAAAATTTTCCCTTCTCCCGTTGCACGCAACGGGAGAAGGTGACGCGAAGCGTCGGATGAGGGTGTAGCCATTGCACGTGTTCTACAGAAAAAACATGCCAAGGGTAAACCCTCACTCGGCGCATGCTAGCATTCTCGAAACAAGCTTTTAACTTAGATGCGCCACCCTAACCCTGTCACCCCGCAACAAGTGCGGGGTGAACAGGGTTAGGGTTTGGGGCGAGTGATAGTGTTGTGGTTTACCGCCCTATCCCATAATATACAAAATCTGAATCTTTTAAGTGCTGCGGATCATATTGATTACGACCATCAAAAATGATTCTTTGGCGCATTTTGTTTTTCATTAATGTTAAATCGGGATAACAAAAGGGTTTCCACTCGGTGACTAGCACTAACGCATCTGCGTCATCTAACGCGCCATATTGGTGCTCAGCGAACGTTAACTGACCGGATGAAATCCAAGTATCTGGTAGCATTTTTTGGGCTTGGGGCATAGCTACGGGATCGTATGCATGAATTATCGCATTGCGCGCAATTAACTCTTCTAATAAAACTAAAGAAGAGGCTTCTCGCATATCATCCGTTCCTGGTTTGAAAGACAAGCCCCAAATCGCTATTTTTAAGCCTTTTAAATCTTCCCCAAAATGATTAAATACTTTTTTAGGCAACACGCGTTTTTGATGGTAATTACGGGCTTCTACGGATTTTAATAAAATCGGATCTACATCATTAAGCTCAGCCATTTTAATTAATGCTTTAACATCTTTAGGGAAACAAGAACCGCCGTAGCCGCAGCCTGGATTAATAAATGCATTTCCAATGCGAGAATCAGCACCAATGCCCATTCTTACATTTTCAACATCAACACCCATACGCTCACAAAGTACTGACATTTCATTCATGAATGAAATTTTGGTGGCGAGCATCGCATTCGCCACATATTTTGTCATTTCAGCATCGGGTACATTCATAAAAAATATTTTTTCGGGGCTGCGCATAATGGGATGGTATAGATCTAACATAATTGATTTAGCTTTTTCAGAAGATAAACCAATAATAATACGATCTGGACGCATGAAGTCATCAATTGCAGCGCCTTCGCGTAAAAATTCAGGATTACTAACTACATCAAATTGTAAAATTAAATTTCGTTTTTTTAATTCTTCTTTAATGACCAAACCCACTTTTTCAGCAACACCGACGGGTACAGTAGATTTATCGACGATGACACAATAATCCGTAATATATTTTCCAATATCACGCGCTGCTTCTAATACATATTGCATATCGGCTGATCCATCTTTATCACTGGGCGTACCCACAGCGATAAAAATAATAGTGGGTTTGTTATTCACTTCTTTTAAAGAAGTTGAAAAATTCAAACGTCCCGCTTTCAAATTTGCAGCGACTAAAGCATCTAAGCCGGGTTCATAAATCGGCAATTTTCCCTGTTTTAAATCCGCAATTTTTTCGTGATTCACATCAATACAGGTAACAAAATTTCCTAATTCAGCAAAACAAGTGCCTGTCACTAAACCTACATAACCTGCGCCTACTACTACTATATTCATTATTATTATCCTTTTCTGTGCAGCACTTGATAAATCACAATATGATCACCGTGCGCGTTGGCAAATACTTTGATGGGCACTAAGGGGATTTTTGAATGCACCCAATCAATCGCGTCTTTATCTTTGCTATTTAATCTTACCGCCAAATAATCATATTGGGTTAAATCTTGTTTTTTTAAATTCTCTAATCCTATAAAACTAGAACTTTTGGGAAAAATGTTATCGCCAAAATGTTTTGAATAATACATTAATTGATAATCATTGCTATAAATAGAGGCAGTCTTAGGCGCGTTTTCAGATAACCAGTTCCCTGCTTCGCGAATATAAGCTTTAGAATGACTAATATTTAAGACATTAATAAAAGAAGATAAAACAATGACCGTTAGCAAAACATTTAAGACCCATTTTTTTTGTTTGATTAATGCATAAGGAATCCATAGCATTAAAGTCAAAGATAAAGCCATTAAATAACGTTTAGCTAAAAACCAATTTTGTAATAAAAATGAAAAAGTAATAACCGCATTAATAATGACATAAGCCCACAATATGACCCTTGAGAAATCAGTCCATTCTGCCGCGCGTTTCCACCAAGCATACACAACCAATAGCGCATAAAGAACCGTTACATTGCCTATGACTTGCAGCATAAACCAACTAACCAACGTCAAACCAAAAACAACATTGGCATCACGCGCACCAAATACGCCTAAAACTGATTTGGCAATGATTTCACTGCTAGCTGTAAAATGGCTTGCCATCACAGCCCAGCCTTGTTGAGCTTGAAATTGTAATTCATGTAAACGACTATAATCTTGCACAAAAATTAGTACAGAAATAGCTGCTAAAATAGTCAGGCTATTAAGCTGAATAAAATGTTTAATCCGGGCGACAAAACTTTCTTTAAATTCTAACAATGCTAAAAAAGGCAAAATAGCCAAAAACACCGCGCCTTCAACACGAAACAAAGTAGCAGCAATTAAACTGATACTCCAAGCTAAAGCAAACCGTATTTGATGATATCGAAAAAATTTTAATAAAAACAAAATAGATAATAAATAAAACGCCCAAAACCCATGATCGCGAATAATATTATCGCGCACGGAATTAAATTCATGCGCAAATAGAATGACCGCAGCACCCAACCACATGAGACGCGATTGTTGGCTTAAAAATTGAATAATGGCAATAAATGAAAGCACAGACAGCAAAGTAAACCCAGCATTTAAAACATAAGCTGATACAGTGACATTAATAGTCGTTAATTTAGAAAATAAATAAATCAACAGCGAATAAAATGGCCAGGTCGCCTGGCCACAAAGATGCATACCTGCGTGTAAACCATCTTTCATGGCTTCAGCACTCATGAGATAACAAATTGCATCGGGATTAATCACATCAACCCGGAAATCAATCAACGCAGATAGACACAAGCTCATTAAACCTGCGACTAAATAAACAGTATAAGAACGATTTAACGCTTTCATTCTGCAAATTCCCTCAAACTTTGTTTGAAATCTTCGGCTAGTTCCGGATGTTTTAAAGCAAAAGCAATAGTCGCTTGCAAATACCCTAATTTAGAACCGCAATCGTAACGCTTGCCTTCAAATTGCAGCGCAAAGACTTTTTCAATTTTTAAGAGTTTTGCAATCGCATCGGTTAATTGAATTTCGCCGCCGCTGCCTTCTGCAGTTTGTTCCAGAAAATTAAAAATATGCGGGGTTAAAATATAACGCCCAACAACCCCTAAATTAGAGGGAGCGTCTTCTGGTTTTGGTTTTTCAACGATGCCATTAATATGCGTCACATGTGCACTTTGTAAAGGCACATCTACCACCCCATAACGGCGCGTTTCTGATTTTGCTATTGACTGCACAGCAATTACACTTGCTGTTGTTTGATTAAAGACTTCAACCATTTGTTTAAGACAAGGTGTTTTTGCTTCAATTAAATCATCCGCCAGTAATACAGCAAAGGGTTCATTCATCACTAATTGTTTCGCACATAATACGGCATGACCTAGCCCGCGCGGTGATTTTTGACGCACATAAGCGCAAGAAACACCCTCAGGTATAATATTTCTAACCATTTCTAATAATTCAAATTGACCACGTTCAATGAGATTGGATTCTAATTCAAAATTTGAATCAAAGTGATCTTCGATCGCGCGCTTACTGCTGCTTGTGACAAAAATTAATTCTGTGATGCCTGCTGCTACTGCTTCTTCAACGGCATATTGTATTAAAGGCTTATCTACTATAGGTAACATTTCTTTAGGGGTGGCTTTAGTCACGGGCAAAAATCTCGTTCCTAACCCTGCAACCGGAAATACGGCTTTAGTGACTTTCATGTTCTAATTCCTTTGCGTTAGCATAAAATTGAATCGTTTCCCGCAAACCCTCACAAAGTGATTCGGCGGGTTGCCAGTTGAGTTCTTGGTAAATTTTAGAAATATCCATCGCGTAACGCCAATCATGCCCTGCTCTGTCTTTCACAAAATGAATCAACTTAAGACAAGATTCATCCATTAATTTACAAATCATTTGCGCCATTTGCAAATTACTTATTTCACACTGTCCGCCTAAGTGATAAGTTTCACCCAAACGGCCTTTGGTTAAAATATCCATAATTCCACGCGAATGATCTTCTACATAAATCCAATCCCGTACATTGCTACCATCTCCATAAATGGGAATGGGTTGTTTCTTGAGACAAGATCGAATCACGGTTGGAATAAATTTTTCTGGGTGTTGATAAGCACCATAATTATTCGAGCAATGACTCATGGTTATGGGTAATTGGTAAGTATGATAATAAGCACGCACTAAATGATCAGAACTTGCTTTAGAGGCTGAATAAGGTGAATTCGGTGCGTAAGGTGATTGCTCAGTAAAAGCCGGTGCATCGGGCGTTAATGATCCATAAACTTCATCGGTTGAAATATGATGAAAACGGGATAACTTCGCTTTTCTCGCAGCCTCTAACAAAGTAAACGTCCCCACCACATTTGTTTGTATAAAAGGCGCAGGACCTTCAATCGATCGATCGACATGACTTTCTGCTGCAAAATGGACGATGGTATCAATGTTATATTCATGCAGAATTTTTTCGACTAGAAGTTTATCGCAAATATCCCCTTTCACAAACACATGTCGTTTTTCATCCGGTAGATTTTCTAAATTTTTAAGCGATCCCGCATAAGTTAATAAATCTAAATTGACAATAATTAAATTAGGATCTTGTCCTAAAGCATAACGAATAAAATGCGAGCCTATAAATCCGGCGCCGCCTGTGACTAATACCTTACGAGGCTGATAATTCACGGATGACATCTTTTAAGCCTTCTTTCCAATTAGGTTGATGGATATTAAAATTCTTGTTTATTTTTTCGCAATTTAATGCTGAATACGCCGGCCGTTTTGCTGGTGTTGGATATTCACTCGTAGGAATCGGCGTGACATTGGAAACAAAGTTTTTCGCAAACTCATACCAACTTGTCATGGGATTTGAACAATAATGATAAGTACCAAAATCTTCTGAATTCTTATCGATTATTTTCCAAATCATTTCTGCTATAGCTTTAGCAGGCGTTGGACAAGTTGTTTGATCATTGACTATTTTTAAGTGTGGACGTTCACGCGAAATTTTCAAAATCGTTTTTACAAAATTATTACCATGCACACCAAAAATTCCACTCACACGAATAATAAAATGTTTTTCTAAATTTTGTCGAATCGCTTCTTCTCCTTCCCATTTACTTTGGCCGTAAATACTTAAGGGATTGACAGCATCGGTTTCAAGATAAGGATTAGTTTTTTTGCCATCAAATACATAATCAGTTGAAAGTTGTAATAACGTAGAGCCTATTTTTGCACATGCTAAGCTTAAATTTTTTGCGCCATCGCGATTGACTGCAAAAGCCAATTCAGATTCTTCTTCCGCTTTATCGACTTTAGTATAAGCTGCCGTATTAATCACAAAATCAGGCTTTAAAGCTTCTAAGACATCATTAACTTGCAAGACATCCGTAATATCTAATTTATCTTTTGAAAAAGCATAAAGCATATGTTTTTGGGACTCACGCTGCAACTCATAAGCCACTTGACCCATCGCCCCAGTCATCAATACTTTCACGCTTTATACCTCGGCAATTGATCTTTAGCCATTTCACTTAATTTAGAAAATACTAAATCTTTAGGCGATAAAATAGGTGTTTTAACAGGCCAAGGTAAATTTAATTCCGGATCATTCCAAATAATCCCGCGCTCTGAGGGTTTATGATAAAAGTCAGTGCATTTATACAAAACATTGGCATTATCCGATAATGCACAAAAACCATGTGCAAACCCCGGTGGAATATAAATTTGTTTATGGCTTTTATCATCTAATTCAATAGCCACATGCTGACCAAAAGTAGGTGAATCTAAACGTATATCAACAATGATATCTAATATTCGACCTGACAACACATTGACTAACTTTCCTTGAGGGCGCTCGAGCTGATAATGCAATCCACGCACCACATCTTTTTTAGAATGCGAAAAATTATCCTGCACAAATTTTACGGGGAGACCTTGTGAATGATATCGTTCTGCTTGAAAAGTCTCGAAAAAATAACCTCGCTCGTCAGGAAATATTTGCGGCTCAATAATAGTAACGCCAGGCAATGCGGTAGTCGTAAATTTTATCATTCAATTAATCCCATTAAATATTGCCCGTAACCACTTTTTAATAAGGGTTGCGCTAATTCAGTTAATTGTTTTTCATTGATATAACCCATACGCAAAGCCACTTCTTCGGGACAACCTATTTTTAAACCCTGTCTATGTTCAAGAATTTGAATAAAATTCGCAGCTTCCAACCAAGAAGCAGGAGTGCCTGTATCTAACCAAGCTACTCCACGGCCTAATTTTTTTACGGTTAATTGGTTTTTTTCAAGATAAAGCCGACTTAAATCAGTAATTTCAACTTCACCGCGCGCTGAGGGTTTTAATTGTTTAGCCATCTCGATGACTTGATTATCATAATAATACAAACCAATTGCCGCATAATTTGATAAATAATTTTTAGGTTTTTCGACTATATCTGCAGGATTACCGTCTTTATCAAAACAAATAACCCCATAGCGTTCAGGATCATTCACATAATAACCAAAAATAGTGGCGCCTGATTTTTGTTGCACCATTTCTTGTAATACATCAGGAATACCTACACCGTGTAGAATATTATCTCCCAACATTAAGCATACAGAATCATCGCCGATAAATTTTTCGCCGATAATAAAAGCTTCCGCTATACCTTTAGGGATTTCTTGCGTCGCATAATTTAATCTAACACCCCATTGCGAACCATCACCTAATAAACGTTTAAAAAGTTCTAACTCGTGAGGCAAAGTAATTAATAAAATATCTTGAATGCCGGCATGCATCAAAGTAGACAAAGGATAATAAATCATGGGTTTATCATAAACAGGTAAAAGTTGTTTTGAAAAACTTCGCGTAGCTGGATAAAACCGGGTTCCATGCCCCCCCGCTAAAATAATACCTTTTCCCATGTGGTTCCTCGTTACGGTTTGCTTTGACAAATTAGACCATTTTCGCGTTTAATACACATCTTTTCCACGACATTATTTGCTCAAGGAGTATACATGTCTACCGCACAGGTGACAATTTTAATTCCTAACTATAAGACACCGCAACTCACAAAATTGTGCTTGCGCCTGATCAGAAAACATACAGACTCTCATCTTGCTAAAATATTAGTCATTGATAATGATTCGCGCGATGAATCTGTTCATTATTTGCGCTCGCTTAAATGGATTGAGCTCATGGAGCGATTACATGTATCTGGCGAGTCCCCCGCTCTTTCTCACTCACGCGCCCTAGATTTAGCTTTAGAACACGTAGATACCCCTTATGTATTATCCATTCACACAGATACTTTAGTCCGTAATCGCGAATGGTTGCCGTTTTTATTAAGCGAAATTCAAAAAAATCCTAATATCGCGGGAGTGGGCTCCTGGAAATTAGAAAGAAAACCTCTATGGAAAAAAGCCATCAAATTTATCGAACGCGGTTCTCAACAAATTTATTTTCGCTTAATCGGCAAAAAACAACATGCGCTAGAAGGCCTAGATCATAATCATTATTATTTACGCAGTCATTGCGCACTTTATCGCATGGATTTAATTAAAAAAAATCATTTAGGTTTTTCCGATGGTGAGGAAGTTGCGGGCAAAGCCATGCACAGAAAATTAGTTGAATTAGGCTATCAAATGAATTTTCTTGATTCGGGAATCTTATTAAATTACATGGATCATATTAATCATGCGACGACGGTACTAAATCCTTCTTTAAGTCGCAAAGAAAGATCCGTAGTAAAAGGCTTAAAACGCGTGCAAAAAAGTTTACAAGAATTTCATTCGGATACTATTTTACAAGATGCGAGTTTAGATTTTTAATGAAAAAAAATATTCTTATCTTCGGCTATGGTTATGCTATTCAATTTATTGATGTGAATAACCAATATACGAGCTTATTTGATAAGGATAAATATCATGTCACCGTTGCTTATTTAGTCGGCGAAAAAGATGAAAAAATCCGCGCTAAACATTTAGCCGATGAAGTAGTTTTTTTAAATCTTCCTAAAAAAGCCATTCGTGGGTTAAAGATTGGCGCCATCAAACAATTACTTAAATTTCACCAACAAAAAGATTTTGAAATAGCCATTTGTCACCGATATAAGCCCACTTATCTTATGCTGTGGGTATCGAAATTTAAGCGCATTCCCAAAATTATATCCGTTATTCATGAATTAAATACTTTAAATACTTTAGCTAGAAAAACTACTCTTGCCCTATTAGCACAAGATAATTGTATTTTTGCGGGGGTTTCCAATGCCGTGCGCGATGATTTACGAAAAACACTTTGGGGCATACCCAAAGAACGTATTATTACGCTTTATAATATGATTGATGTGGATTTAACCCTACCTAAATATTTAGATAAAGACACTTCACGTCGTGAATTAAAATTATCTTCGGATGATTTTATTTTTGGAAATATGGGGCGATTAGTTGCTAATAAAGATCAAGCAACGTTGATTCAAGCATTTGCTAAAATTAAAACCCAATGCCCCAATGCTAAATTAGTGATTTTAGGCGAGGGAAATTTAGAGAGCGAATTAAAACAATTAAGCAAAAATTTAAAAGTCGAAAATGATGTAATTTTTACCGGATTTATTGAAGATGGGTTTCGTTTTGCAAAAGCATTTGATGTATTAGTCTCTTCTTCCAAACAAGAAGCGTTTGGCAGGGTTTTGTTAGAAGCGATGCTTGCTAAAGTGCCTGTGATTGCAACAAGTGTGAATGGCGTGCCAGAAGTGATTGATGATAGTGGGGTTTTGATTGAATCCGGAAATGTCACCCTAATGAGTGATGCTATGTTTAACGCTTACAACCAAGATGTTTCAGCCCGCGCTGCTTGGGCTGAGAAAGGATATAACAGAGCGAAAGATGAGTTTTCGTTACAAAAGTTTAAGGAAGTGTTTTGGGGCCCCGGGGTTTAGCTCAAAAAAAATACGGTAAAAACCCCCTAACTGCTGTATAATATTCCATCTTTCATTTAAGTGGGTAATATATGAACAGCTCATGGCGTAGAGAGGGGGATTTTTATCAAGATAACTCTCAGAGATTTAAGGAATTACTTGAAAAAGGAGTTACCAGGCCTCTTGCATTAGACGAAAAGCATTTCAAAGTTATATTTACTGGAGTTGCTTTTAGGAAGAGAGGGACAGATGCGATTATCCGTGAAATAGAAGTCAATCATAGTGGAGGTTATAATTTTGATATCGATTTAAGAATTTCTCCTAAGTACTATCAAAAAAGAGAATTCAAAGTCATCGAAGCTTATTTTCCTTATAGTTCTTTACGCAATATTTACACAAAACAGAGAACTATCCGGTCAAAATCTGATTTAGATCAATTTGTTCAGTCTTTAAAAGAAATTAATCGAGAGCTACAACAAGAAGTTGTTTCCGAAATTATTTTTGCTGATTTGAATCTGATGTATGCAACTGCAATGGGTGCTTTACCTACTGCTGGGGTTCATCTTGTTCCTGTTGATACCCAAATCGTTAAATCGAATGCTCACATCAATCCTAAAAAGAAAGGCTCAACTGCGCTCGTTGATTACTTAAGTAATGTGAGGCAAAAAAAACAAGAGTTATGGTTATCCACTTTAAAAGAGTTTTTAGATAGTGGTGAAGATCCTAATCAAGCGGATAGCGGCGGTTCGACGCCATTACAAAATTGCGGTGATACTGACGCAATCTATGTGCTAAGAGGATACGGTGCAAATGTTCAAGAGCCTGTGTCTGGTAATTTTTTCTTAAGTGCTTTGGAGCATGCCCTTAGCGATCAAAATCCCAATAAAGTGACGGATCTGACAGCAGGAACATTGCTTAAAGAGCCTAGCTTGAAACCTTCAGCTAACTTGCCCGTGATAATAAAAATTGATGAAACATTCGTCGAAATGCCTGAAGAGAAATCTTCTCTGATAAATAAAGGTTATACGGTCACAACTTTTTATTATTCAGATGGTCAAATCATTACAATCCATTTCAAAAATACAGCAGCGCTAACAGAGGATGAGGCTCAAGCATTGTTTCCTATATATAAAGACTCATTTGAGTTTGTTCCAGATGAATATAAACCTGCTGATATAGCAGAAGAATTCAAAAAAGATTTTGCTCCTAGTGATACTGTGTTTGCAGAGTGCATTTATCATCAGGGCCCTCATGAAAAAGAAAAAAAATTAGTTGCGTTTAATCACTATGTTTTATCGAATTGCTTAGGACGCGTCATGGCGTACTGTGGTTATTCTGCGATTGCTCGTGATTCGAAATTTAGTGGAGCGGGTTTAATGTCATTATTAGCATTTAGACTCGCGTTTTCACTTAAAGTCATGGTGGGGCCGGATGTGGATGTCATTCGATCGCATTTGGCGATTCATTTCAAAAGTATGATGATGTTCAAGATGATTGTCGAAGAATGTATTTATCCTAAATACAAAACCCCGTTTCTTAATTTATTATCCAAATTCTTTTTTGCACAAATGTATCAACCAGGGGATGCAAAATATGTTAGTAATCGCACAACACTTTGTGCTGTAGAAGAAACTCATCCGATGAGAGTGGTTGGATCAAAGCCACCGATCAAAGTAGCACAAGATGCCAAAGCAAAAAAAACATTCGATCTATTTGAATTATTGTTTGAACAACATTTCCGGATTTTTTCAGAACGCCTTGCACCTATGATTTTCTGCTATATTGCGCTTGAAAATTATGTAAAGCTTTGCCAGCTCGGAGAGCGGTTAGGGATTAATACCAATGAAAACCTCGTTGACTATGCCGAAGCTGTACACCCATTAGTGAAGGGATTCCTAGGTCAAAAGACTTTTAAAAGAATTGCTCCGAAAGATGTTCCCAAACTTTTTGAACCAATCTCATCATTGTTTTGGAGATATAGAGCCCCATCACTTCCACTGACAACAAAAACTGCAGGATTGCCGCCACCGAGCCAGAAGCCATCGTCATTGTGATTTAGCTTGCATAATCTTATAATAAGCTACAATTAACTCTTTGCTATTTTTGCAACTCAGTTTTTTTCGAATAGCTTCAAGATAATGCTCTACCGTTTTGGGTGATAAACTTAAACAGGTAGAAATAGATTTTATGCTATGCCCTTCTGCTAACAAAACCAGACACTTTAATTTTTGCGGTGATATCTGAATATCATCCGATTGAACAATAAAATGCTTGGCTGCCAACTCCCTCTCGAAGTTTTTTCGTGCGGTTTCTACATGAGTTAGCCTATAACCAGATTGAACCGGATCAATCTTGTACCATAAATCATAAGTTTCAGATAACCGCTTAGATTGCTTCACATTGGCTTTAAAATATTGAATAAAGGTTTTAAGCAAATCCGTATTCGAAATAAAGGTTTGATTAATAGCCTTTGAAACCACTTTAGATGAAAAATGATAGAAATCTTGCCCCGTTTCATTTGGTTCTATTATCGTGCAAGTATGCATCAGCCCAAAAGCTTCGGCTTCTACATATAATTTTTCACTATCGCCATTTAATTCACATTCATCCCAAATCACTAATTTGCCAAGTTGATTAGTATCAGCCGTATGTATATCTGCATTATAAAATTTATTATTGAAATAAAATTCAAAAAAATCAGGATTGCTATTAATCGTAGCAAATCTTCCGTCATTATCCACGCGCACATGGGAAAAATAATTAATCCCCAAGTGGTTAAGTGGCTGACAGATATCTGACATATCTTTCGCTTGGGTTAATGTTGGATGTTTTTTTATGTTGTAAGTCATTAGTGTAATTTCGCAGTTATTTCAGGTGCCGGAGCATTATACCAGATGAGACCTAAATTACAATGACGAAGGCTTTTGGCTAGGTGGCGGTAACCCTGCAGTCACTGTTGTTAGCGGAAGAGAAGGTACTCTGACTCTCCAAAATAAGGATGAGATTGGTTCAAAAAGTTTGGGAACATCTTTCGGAGCAATTCTTTTAAAAGTCTTTTGACCTAGGAATCCCTTCACTAATGGGTGTACAGCTTCGGCATAGTCAACGAGGTTTTCATTGGTATTAATCCCTAACCGCTCTCCGAGCTGGCAAAGCTTAATATAATTTTCAAGCGCAATATAGCAGAAAATCATAGGTGCAAGGCGCTCTGAAAAAATCCGGAAGTGTTGTTCAAACAATAATTCAAATAGATCAAAGGGTTTTTCAGCTTTGGCATCTTCTGCAACTTTAATAGGAGGATTTGATCCGACTACTTTCAAAGGATGAGTTTCTTCAACAGCACAAAGTGTTGTGCGATTACTAACATATTTTGCATCCCCTGGTTTATACATTTGAGCGAAAAAGAATTGGGATAATAAATTAAGAAACGGGGTTTTGTATTTAGGATAAATACATTCTTCCAAAATCATTTTGAACATTGTCATACTTTTAAAATGAATCGCTAAGTGCGATCGAATGACATCCACATCGGGCCCGACCATGACTTTGAGTGAAAATGCGAGTCTAAATGCTAATAATGACATTAAACCCGCTCCACTGAATTTCGAATCACGAGCAATAGCTGAATAACCGCAATACGCCATGACTCGTCCTAAACAATACGATAAAACGTAGTGATTAAATGCAACTAATTGTTTTTCTTTATCATTAGGTCCCTGATGATAAATGGATTCTGCGAAGACGTTCTCACTGGGAGCAAAATCTTTTTTAAATTCATCTTCTATATTGGCCGGCTTATATTCATCTGAAACATATTCAAATGAGTGTTTATAAATAGGAAAGAGCGCCCGAACTTCATCCTCTGTTAATGCTTCTGTATTTTTGAAATGAACTGTAATCGTTTGACCATCTGAATAATGAAATGTGGTGATAGTGCAACCCTGGTTGTTTCCAGCAGGTTTATCTTCGCTTTGTATATAACTCTCTTCTGTTTTTATTATCTTAGGTAAATTTTCTGGGAGTTTAGGGCTCAGTTGTTTGGGTAAAGCTCCCATGGTGAGATACGTTGGTTTATTCGGAATATTATCGCCTATTGCTTGCTCCATAGCGCTATAAAAAAAACGATTCGATACAGGTTCGTGAGTATTTGCACCGTATCCACGCAATAACAAGATCCCATCAAGATCATCACAAAGAAGTATTGGTGTCGTGCCCTGGTGAGACAATTGATTAGGGTCTTCACCCTCGCTCAGAAACTCTTTTAGTGTTGATAACCATAACTTTTTTTCTTTTTTTCTCACTTGCCATAAATAAGTCACTAACGCAGTTGATGTTTTCTTTTTAGGATTAATGTTAGCAGTCGATTTAGCCACGTAAGGATGGTTGGGAACAATATGAGCTACACCAGGAAGTGCTGCGCCACTTGCAAATGCATGGATTCGATTTAATTCATTGAAAATTACTTGGGGAAAAACTTCTTGTTGCAGATCATGATTAATTTTTTTGAATGTATCGATAGATTCATTGAGCCCAGATTCTGAATAAACCTCTGAAGAAATATAAATATACTTTTCATAAATAGTACGCTCTTCATAAATACTGGAAGAAGACCTTACAGGAAAATAAGTTTCAATGATTCTGAACGGGCATTCCTGAAAGTGCGGTACGGTGGGAGAAATTTTTAAGCAAACCCAAAAGCCTTTCTTTGACAAAGACGAAATTTCTATTTCACGAACAATAGCATCTCTACTATAATTTCTAAAAGAAACAATATTCGTAACACCGGTTCCTGTGTGTTTAACCTCACCATGATAAAAATCCCCCTCCCGATATTGATAAAAATCTCCTTCTCTACCCCATGAACTGTTCATATTTTACTCATAAATAAATTAAAGAGAAGATATTGTACAGCACTTTAGGGGGATTTCACCCTCTTTAATCATTAAAACTTTTGACCTATCTTTCACCCGTCCTTAAAAAGAGGTGAAAAATGACTGCAGCGATAGTTGAAAAGGCTATAAAAGCGATAGAAGAGTGCAAAGAAGGAGATTATCAAGATCTCAATAATGAAATCAAAAAAGTGAATGAAGCGCTAGATAAAGATAAAAGCATTCGCTCTTCTGAGTCAGCTCAATCATTATTCGATAAGAGTCAAAAAATTCAAGCTCAGGACGTTAAACTAGCATTCTTGCATTTAGCAGATCGTTTGATTCCAGATCAAGATAAAAAATCTAAGCTATCTTTGCTTATTTATGATGCTTGCGCTGAAATAGGTGGTAAATTACGTAAAGATGGCATATTGCTTTATAACGAAGAAAAATATCAAGAAGCAATTCATTATTTCGCTCGAGCTGATAAAGCTTATCTTAAAAGAACTTTCTTTGGACGTGCAGAAAATGCGCGTCTTCATGGTCATGCATTGGTTAAGCTAGGTGACTTCAAAGGGGCGCTATCAAAATACGATATAGCATTAGAATGCTATCATGAACATGAAGACCGTAGAATTGCACGTAATGATGTCTATATGGCATATGGAAAAATACTGACTCAGCAGAAAGATTATGATCAAGCTATTGCAATCTATAAAAAAGCGCTAAGTGATATTGATGAAAGTAAGCACGAAGACATTTTAAGTTGTGCCCAGAAAGACTACCAAGAGCAAAAGCTTCCAATCGACGAGCCCACTAATAAATTAAGATACATAAAAATGTTGGAAGTTGATTTGTTAAGGCAGCTGGGTGAAGCCTATTTTTATAGCGGTGATCCTGTTAAAGCGCTGGAATCATTGAACGAAGCAAATAAAAAATATAATGCGATTTCAAACTACAACCTAATAGAACCCTACGGTAATGAATGGAGAAAATACTATCACCCAGCTTGGAAAAATCATGTTCCTATAACAGGTAAGCCAAATCCACAAGTTCGTGAAAAACATGCTCATTTGTTATTTAATTCAGCTTTAAAAGATGACTCTGCAAAGTTAAATATGAAATTTCATCATGAAAATGAAGAATGGCCTGTTATCATTACTTTACAATCCAATAAATTAACAAGCGACCTTAATGAATCGACTTTCAATGGTGTTCAATTTGAAATAAATTGTGCCACACAAGAAATGACATTTAAGTTTTCAAAAGCTGCCTGCCGTGAAGGCCGTGTGGAAAAATTATTTAAAGATTCTCCTTTGCTCCACAATGCTGACATGCAAAACATCTTCAAACGTGCAAAAAATACGTCTGAATATTATTTTTGGGGTCGATTATTCGGAGAATGTGGTGGAGCAGTGTCCCGGACAAAACGGTTAAGTCAACATTTTGAAAAATTTAAAGCAGCAGATATACCGCCAGAGAATAATGATCTCGTTTATAGATAAGGAGTTATGTCATGAGTGCAGCAAGAGAATTTAAAATTGATATTGAGGAAATCCAAAGAGCCTGCCAACAGAAAAAATATTCTGAAGTGGTTCGCCTAATCGATGCGGCCTTAAATAAGGATGCAAGTTTTAGAAATATTGATTTAATCAAATTGTTACTAGATCACATTGTCAGTTTAAATGAAGTTGCAGAATATGCAACCGCACTTTCTCTTTCAAAAGCGGCTAAAAAAATTATTCCTGATAAATTTCCAGACAATTATTATCAAATAGCTGGTCTATATCGAGAATGTGGTAAAGCTCATAAAAAATTAAAAGAATATACTTCTGCGCTTGATAATTTTCACATTGCAAATATGTACTGCGACAAAATGCGTAATAATGACGATCACCACGTGAAATGTTTGCTGGCACATGTTCCTCGAAACCTAGGAGAAACCTATTATATTAAAGCACAACAGGAAGGAAATCATTTTTATAATATAGCTATAGAATATTTAGATCTTTCTGAAAAAACTTACCCAGAAAATCAACCAGAAAAATTTGATCTTAAACGTCTCCGCGGTCATGCCTTTTGCAAACAAGGTAAATACCAACCAGCTATTGAAGAACTTAAAGGACTTGAAGAAAAATTTAAAAGTCCTAGTGATACAGAAAAATTAAGTGATCTTTATCTTGCTAGAGCCAAAGCTTATGAAGAAACTAAAGAATGGGAAAAAGCTCATGCGGATTTATTAGCCTTAGAAAAAATTCCCAACCTAGATTTGGCAAAACAAGAGGAATTTGTGCGATTGTGTTTAAATTTAATTACCCAACCTGCTGCCGAACAAAAATCAAAACTAGAAATGAATTTTAGGGACGAAAATTGGCCTGTCATTATAACAATATCAAAGCCTGGCGTAGTGAATAATGAAATAAAAATCAAACTCTCGGCCGCTGATTGTCAGTCTGGGCGTTTAGAATCCCTATTGAGTCATGTTCCTGAGATAAAAAATAATAAAGAAATGCAGTATATTTTCAAACGCGCTAAAAACACGTCGGAATATTATTATAAGGGGCTTTTCTCATATTTGGGTGAGCGTGTTGGCTCTGTTTCGCGGACAAAACGCTTGGAGGATAATTTCAAGCAGTTTAAACAAAATTTTCGGCCCTAAAAAAGAAAAGGTCGCTTTTCCCCTTCCTCCTACGTTTTCGTAGGAGGAAGGGGTTGGGGTAGGAGGTTTATAGACATCCACAATTGTTTAAACCCTCCTCTCCCTAACCCTCTCCTCCCGCTTAAGCGCGGGAGGAGAGGGAATTTGCCGCCGAATATTCCGATATTTATTCCATCACACTCTCTTCCGCCTCGTCACATGCGGCTTTATTTCTTTTTCAATCTCCGCTACTTTTTGTGCAGAAGTGGTTACAAAATAATATCCGACATAATAATCAAACAATTGTTTCAAAGGACTCTTTGAAAGTAGTTTAGCTTGTAATCTTTCTAATTCAACCGATAAAGTATCGTAATTAAGTGTTCTATCTTTAGCTAATCTATCGATTGAACTGATCGATTGCTTTAACAAGGTTTTACTCTCCGTATAATCGGCATTATTTTCTCCATATTTGGTTTTGAGTCTCTCTATTTCCTCTTCTAATTTCTTTCGAACAAATTCAATGTGCTCTTCTGATACTTTCTTTTGCAGAGGTTCCTCAACCCCATCTGATTTAACAAAGGAACATACATCCACACTGTCTGAAGCCTGTGCTTTTTCTTTTAAATGTTCTTTAATGGTTTCTTCACGCTGACCCGTTTTATACTGCACTACTTCCTGATGAACATTAATACCTAATGCATCAAGCTCTCTTTTAATTTCAATATATTTTTTCTGGTTAGCACCTTCTTTGTCAACAAAGATAACTTCTTCATGGTTTCCCAATGCTTCACGGATTTTAACTTTATCAGCTTCACTTGCCGACAAATATTCATTGATATCAACATATCCCACTTTATTGATGAGTGAAACAACGCTTAAATATTCGTTTTTAATCTGTGTTAAAAACTGTATTGCTTCTTTTAACGAGGGTCTAGATATTCTTTTTTTAGAATCAGTATCTGTTAATATTTTAAGATAATTAAGTATCGCTTTTCGAACCTCGATGTCTGTAATTTGCGTATTGTTGATAAACTCCTCATCATCCTCATTTAAAAGCTTGACCCTATAAAGACCATCTTCACCAATTATTTTTCTTTTAGCTAATCCTAAAAGCTCTGCAATAGTCAGTGCGGCGGAATAGGTTTCGCATTTATCATCAAAAGTCGATCCATACCTAGTAGATTGTTCTGGATCACCATGAGAGTAGGATCTACCTTTTGATTCACCTTCCAATTTTACCTTCCCCCCACGCAGCTCTAGTTTTTTAGCTACGGTAGATAATCCGAAATCAATAGGTGTCGCTTTCTTTGTTAAAAGATTGGCATAAAAATTATTGGGTGTAATATCTCCATGCAAAATACCTTTGTCATGAAGTTCATCTACAGCTTTTAATACATTAATGCTAATTTCTAATCGACGTCCGGTAGACATTTTTTTATTAGATTTGACAAGACTTTCTAAACTGACCCCAGGTGCAAATTTCATTAGAATCCGATAGTCAGATCGGTAAGTACCTCTTTCTTTTAAGTATTCCCCGACATATTGCTCTGTTTTTTTCAAAAACCATACTTCGTCTTCTATCTTTTTCTCATCCTCTTGCATAGATTTTAATACCACCCATTCACCGGTTTTAAGATTTTGGGCAACTTTTACCACACCGAAGCTGCCTTTACCTAGGTGTTTTCCCCTTTTTTCCCCTTTGTAAATTCCATACATTTCACCATTAATCACTGCCACACTATATTTAACATCAGCAACACCTTGATCTGTTATATCCTTTTTTTTCACTTTTCCTGGCGTCTTTTTATCAGCATACTTTGCTCTGATGGCGTTGATTTGTTCCTGAGATAACAATGCTCCTTCCTGTAAATCCTCTAGATCGACTAGAGGGGGAACATAAGGAATAGTGAGTACTTCAACTTTTTTAGCATCTGGCATACATTTCTCCTTTTCTTAACCCAACTTTTTCTTTTCAATTCGCACGTCAATTTCACTCTTCAAATCAAATGTCATTTTTTGGATTTTATTAATGCGTTTCATAAATTCATCATTTGCAGGATCCTTCTTGCCATGAGAGACAATTAATGCCTCATGATCTTTCACTAATTTTTTCGCATAACCATTTACTTGCTCAATACAATATTTATATTTTTCTTCTGTAAGATTGGGTTCCTTAAGAATAGCCGCAAAGCCCGCAAATATTTTTTCGTATTCTCTAGCCAATTTATTTTTTTCATCCCGAAGACCGGAGCCAAATAATTTATGCATGTCTGAAACAGGGCCAGTACGTTTTTTTACATAGCCATGCAATTGATTGACAATCTCATCGACTGTTTTTTCTAAACCACGAGTATCTTTAAATTCTTGAGGGTTTTCTGCGATTCGAGTCCATTCTTCAAATTTTTTACCCACCCCTTTGTTGACATTGATTGAAACGGTTGCAAACTTGTCTACAGTAGCCTCAAGAATTAATTTTCGTTGACTTGTCAAATAATCTTTTAAATTATTTTCTAAACCTGCTGGAAGATCAATCTGTTTATTACTTAAAGAATTTTTTGCATTATTAAGTAAAACAACAGCTTCTTTTTGTTTTTCATCAATTTTCTCTAATAACTTAACCTTATCTTGAATTAATTTATTATAATCTACCAGGTCTTTATCCAAAATATTCATATCTTGTTGTGATTCTTTTACGTGCCTAGACAGCTCTGTTGTTTTTGTTATAAGCTCGCTACCTAATTTATTAAATTTTACATTATTATTTTTGAAAAATTCATTGGCCTCTCTTTCTAGAATGCCTTTTTCTGTTTTATCTGGAACCGAAGAGATCATACTAGATAATTCTTTTGGAAATTTTCTTGATTTAGCTTTTTCAATTAAATCACTGCGCAATAGTTCCCAATATGCGTATGAGGCAGTTTCAGTTAAGCGATTGACATACTCTGCATTAATAGAACCCTTTTCTGAAAGTTGATTGGTTAATATTTCATCTCTCAAACCAGCCGATTGTTCTCCTCGCGTAAGAAGCACTGCTGAGAAAAACTCACGCATTTTATTTTCAGCCTCACTCCCTAAAGATAATTTTGTTTTTATAAATGTATCGATCAAATCAACTAAAGCGATGGGATTATTTTCATATATTCCATATATTTCTTCATCATTAAGAATTTCATTGGGCTTAACCATTCCATGAATAGCTAAAACTGCATTTTTATTTGCTGCCAAAAATTCATCAAACGTTCGTTTTTCTTCGGATGGCTTTCCGCCAACATAATTGAAAATAAGAGATTGCGCAAAAACCTCATAATATATAGCTCGATCAGATCGTAATCCATTCACTGTAGGAGTATTCACGGTTTCATTGAGCAAAATAGTGGGTGCAATTCCTGCTTCCTCATTATTGAAAATATAATCGGCAGAGGATTGATCGACTAAAGCAAGTCTTCCCAAAAATAAACCGATTTTATTCATTAATAATCTTTCGGGTTGGTGTAATTCCCATGCAGAAATATCTTCATTAAGATCACGTTTCTTGTGCGCTAAACTTAAATCCAAAGCCCAATATTTTTCAACCAATTGATTGACTAAGAATCCGGGGTCCGCTTTTATATTTTCCAATTGACTTAATGCATCACCTAAATTAGCCTCATTAATTGGAGTTTCATTCAATAGAGTAAGAAATAAAGCCGCACGCTTTTTACTTTCATCATCTTTTAATTCGAAAATTCTCAATATTTGATCGGCTTCTAATCTGTCTAAAACCTGAGTCAAATCTTGGAATACTTGTTTTTGATCAGAGGTTGGTAAAGAAATATTTTTAAAATCTGCTGGTAAAAATCCACCTAGCATCGTTTCTACGGTTAATGCATGTCCCAACGCTTTATCTTCTTTATTTACTGCACCTATAAAGTGTTTAATTTCCCCTTCTCTCTCCACAAAATCCGTTGCTATTGCATGCGCCCTGTCTAAGACAATATTTCTTGAAGCTCCATCTAAGTCTCCTTTTATCACCGCTAACGTTCTTTTCTGCGGTAAATTAACGTTTTCAAAATTAGTAGCCATGGCCGTGGCGCGCAATAAAACATTGAGTCCTCGGTCTTTTAATGCTTGGATAGCTGCTTCTCTGCGCAGAGTTATTATTTCATTCCCTGCTTCTCTATATTTTGTTGCCTCTGGTGAATCATCGCGTTTATTTTCTTCTTTATCTTTTAAAAACGCGTCTTTTGCCTGGGTATAGCCAAAGGGATTTTCAGCCGGAATGCCTTGATCCACACAAAGCCACACTATAGGATCAAGATATTGACGAAAATCCTGTGATAAAGCACCAAAACGTAAATCATTTTGTAACTCTGCAGCATGTAATTTATCTGAAATTTGAGTTAGTTTCGGCTTTATCATTTGATTACTATAATAAAGCATAGCATTATACATTTGATCCTTAAGCGCTCCTAACTCACTACCGAGCACGGGAAATTGTACTTGAAAATAATTATCCAACACTTTCTTTCCATGTATTCCGGCCCCTACATTAGCACTTATTTTTTCCATTGTTCCTGTTTTGGAATGCCATTTTTCGTCCCAAAATCCATTCCCTAATTGATTAATACCCCACATCATATTGAATAATCCTTTAAGACTTCGGCTCAAAGGTGTTTCAATATCTTCTCCTTTAATATCATAATAACCATCACTACCTAAGAATGCTTTCTCTAATGCTTTTTTTGTTTTCGCAATCATTTCTGTTTGTGCCGCATCAAATTTTTGTCCTTTGCTTTCTGCATCCTTAAGAAATTTATCTAAAAGACCGGTGATAGATAAAGCTCCCATCATACCCTTACGCATAGGTTCAAGCATGGTTTGAAACCACTCATGGCTTTCTTGTGCCGAAGGATGCCAATCTCGAGCTGGGCCATACTCGACACTTTGATAAGGTTGTTCAGCTTTAGCAGGGCGCTGTATCTCAAGATAATCATTTAAAAATCCAGAAATAGTTGTCGTTATGTTTGACATATCCGTGGCTGACCCTTTTAACGATTCAAGCCCCTTTGTTGGAATGCCTGCATCTTGGGCTAGTTTTATTAAAGCATTAAAATGTTTCCCTAAAGTTAATTCGCTTCCCATTTCCCACCAGCTTTTATTCCCGGCCCACCATTCTTTTGCAACAGCCCATCCAGTCGCTGCAGTTTTTCTTGCTCCTGTTACAACTTTTCCTGCCCTAGATTGTTGACTAAAAGAATTCATACCATGAACCATATCTTCCATTTCTTTTAAAAACAGCAAAGCATTTTTTGCTGCTTGAATCGCATTCGAATCGGAAGCTTCTGGTTCTTTTGGAATATGTTTAGCTTGGTCTTGCCAAATTTTCTTATTGCCCGCTTTTGAAAAACGATCTTCGACTAAAGTGCTTAATTGCTCCCGAGCAGACTTTAAGCCGGCTTCGACTTTAGCAATATTTCCTGTTCCTCCTGAGGCTGCCATACGCTATTCCTCCACTATTACAGTGATATATAAGTAGTATAGACGAGGTTTGGAATTCTGCTGGAGGGGGAAATCTAATAGATTCAATAAGATAATCAATAAGCGTTTTTGCTGAAAAAGCCTTTAAAAAAGGTAAGAAAAACAATCTTTAAATCAAAGAGTAAGGACCAGTTTTCAATATAATAAAGGTCATACTCGACACGTTTTTGCATTTTATCTAACGTATCGGTTTCGCCGCGGAAGCCATTGATTTGTGCCCAGCCTGTAATGCCTGGCTTAACCTTATGACGTTGCATATAGGCTTTTATAGATTCTTTATAAAATTCATTATGTGCGACAGCATGCGGTCTTGGACCCACAATAGACATACGTCCTTGTAAGACATTATAAAATTGCGGCAATTCATCTAAACTGGTTTTACGTAAAAATTTTCCGAAAGGTGTAACTCTTTTATCATCTTGAGTCGCTTGTGAAACTTTTCCCTCTGCTTCGTTGTGTTGAAACATAGTTCTGAATTTATAGACTTTTATAATTTTTCCATCCCAACCGTGTCTTAATTGTTTAAATAAGATAGGGCCTTTTGAAGTTAATTTCACACCGAGCGCAATCAATAAAAATAGCGGACTAATAAATAACAAAATAAATGCAGCAATGAGTCTATCTTCAAAAGCTTTAGTCAAACGATTGATACCGACCATGGGTGAAGAATTTAAATTTAATGTAGGAAACCCTGCTAAATCGGTAATCGAAAACTTAGATAAATCTAAACCAAAGACATCTAAGACTAATCTTGTTGCAACCGTATGATGTCTTAAATCATGCAAAATCGCTTGCACGCGATTTTCGGCATTTAACGGCAAAGCTAACCAAATTTCATCAATGGTTTCTTTAGATTTTTCGAGATAATCACTTATATTTTGTTGGTCATCTAATATCGCAACAATTCGAAAACCAGTCCATAAGACTTGATGAACGGACGCTAATAATTTCTGGCCTAATTCACCTTTAGTAATTAAAACCACGCGCCGTTCATTCCAACCGCGCGAGCGCATAAACCGTAAAAATACTAATAAACAGCCACGAAAAGCCATCAAGAATAAAAAAGAAAAACCTGCCCAGTAAAAAAACCAAATTCGCGAATAATTTTCACCGGTTTTAGTCATAAACGCTAATCCGGCCAACATCATGAGTAATAAAAATAAAGCCTGAAGCAAACGACTAATGTGATGAAAAATACTTTGTACGCGTATGGATTGATAAATTTGGAAAAATTGAAAAACAAAAAAAGTTAAAAATGCTGAAATAATTAAAGCTAGGGCATAATGTTTGGTTAAAAATGGGGTACTAAAGCGGAAAAAATACGCCAACCACCCTGCCATTACCACAGCAAACGCATCTAAACCGCGCAGTAAAATAGCGAGTACTTGGGAGTGTTCTTTTAATAGTCCACGAGGCAGCATTTTTGGGTTTCTTATGATATGATTCCGCCTATTCTATTGAACTTTACGACTTTTAACAAATATGAAAATTGCGATAGTCTGTGACTGGTTAGTGACTTATGCCGGGGCCGAGAGGTTTTTAGGTGAATTAATTCAATGCTATCCGGAAGCTGATCTCTATGCGGTGATCGATTTTTTACCAGCTAAAGATAGAGCTTTTTTATTAAATAAGCCTGTAAAAACCACTTATATCCAGAAATTCCCCTTCGCTAAAAAACTTTATAAAGCCTATTTACCCTGGATGCCTTTGGCCATAGAGCAGCTTGATTTATCCGCCTATGATCTTGTGATTTCAAGCTCCCATGCAGTCGCCAAAGGGGTTATTACGGGTCCTAATCAGACTCATATTAGCTATGTCCACTCCCCTATGCGTTACGCCTGGGATTTACAGCATCAATACTTAAAAGACACGGGAATGGATAAAGGGATTAAAGGGTTTTTTGCCAAACGTATTTTGCATAAAATGCGCATGTGGGACCAACGCACAGCAGCGGGCGTCGATCATTTTCTGGCGAATTCAAAATTTATTGCCGATCGCATTTGGAAAACTTATAGAAGAGAAGCAAAAGTGATTTATGGCGCCATTGATCTTAGCCAATTCAAGCCAGGAAATGTGAAGGAAGATTTTTATTTAACCGCATCCCGCTTAGTCCCTTATAAGAAAATTGATTTAATTGTAGAAAGTTTTACAAAGATGCCGGATAAGAAATTAGTCGTCATTGGTAATGGCCCTGAGATGCAAAAGATTAAAACAAAAGCCAAAGGCGCCGCTAATATTGAAATTTTAGGTTATCAGACTACTCCTGTTTTAATAGATTTTATGCAACGGGCAAAAGCATTCGTATTTGCAGCAGAAGAAGATTTTGGTTTAATCCCATTGGAATCCCAAGCGTGTGGCACGCCGGTTATTGCTTTTGGTAAAGGGGGCGCTTTGGAAACTGTGCGTGGGTCAGATCATGAAAAACCAACTGGGGTCTTTTTCAAAGAACAAACGCCAACAGCCATTTGTAATGCGGTGAAAGAATTTGAAAATCACATTTTTTCAGTAGAACATTGCGTGGAAAATGCTTCCTGGTTTTCGCCGGAACGATTCAGAGAAGAATTTAAACGGTTTGTCATAAGCTGTAAGCGTTCCTGATCTTCTTTAGCAATGGCGCCATAATAATCTCGTTTGTTTTGTAACCACATCAACTCAAATTCCACTGCTTTGATAAAAGCTTCTTCAGAATTATTTAAAGCCCCCGGACAATCAAATGCTAATTTTCTTGTTTCATAATGATCTAAATGATTTAGTGGAAAAGATTTAAAAAACCCCATCGAATCAGCGCTTACGCCACCGCCTACGATGACGGATAAGTTTTTTGCTTTAGATTTAGCGGCAATCGCTAAAGACATTTCTAAAATTTTCTGACTATTTACCTGATCGCGCCCCAAACCTAAAGAGCCGACTAAATCCACTCTGCCAATAACAACGCCTGCAATTGATTCAATTTCAGGCAGATCTAACATTTCATCAAAATAGTTATAACCTACAATTGTTTCAATATTAATCAAGAGTTGGATATTATTTAATACTTTTGAATAAACTTTACGCGCTGTTTTGACAAATTTTTGCATGGCATACGGCGTTTCAATCATCGGGACGATAATTTTTTGCACACCTAAATTGATTGAATCCAACATATCTTTGATGGCAGCACAACCTCCTATTTTTAAATGGAAATCAAGACCTGCATGGACTGCGATGTCTTTTAAGCGCATCACTTCTTCTATACGGGCACCCTCTTCTTCAAATTCTGCGCGAACAGCGGTTACATGGTGGTGAGATTTTAATTCTTTTAATAGACTAATCATTTTTTGTTCAAGACTGTTCATTGCTCACCTCTTTAAGATTGCGCACATTATCACACCTTAGTTGCATTGTTTCTAGAGGCATTGCGTGGTAAGATTTTCGGCTTTCACACCCTTAAATAGCGTAATTATTAATCTATGACTATAGAATCCTTGCTTTCGATTAATCCTACTTCTGCAATTGCAGATGAGGCTGTTATTTTCCCAAAACAAAATCAAACCAAACTCGCTTTAGCAGATTTAAAAAATGGACTAAAAGCGTGGCGCGCATGGCTGATGCTGGCTTATCAAGATATTAAATTGCGTTACCGTCGATCGATCATTGGTCCTTTTTGGATTACGCTTAGTATGGCGATTACGGTTTATTCCATGGGTTATTTATACAGTCACTTGTTTCACACAGATCTCCAAGTTTATTTCCCTTTTCTGGTCGCTGGGATGCTAAGTTGGTCTCTGATTTCTACGGCGTTGATAGAAGTAACTGAAGGGTTTACCACTGCAACCGGCTCTATTAAACAAATTAAGTTACCCTATAGTTTATACATACACAGAATTGCGATTCGAAATATTATTGTTTTTTTTCATAATATTTTAGTCATAGTCCCCATCATAATTATTTTTCATAAAAATGCTAAACTTAATTTACACTCCCTTATGCTATTTCCAAGCCTTTTAATTATGTATATCAATACCTTCACGTGGGGTTGTATCATTGCGCTCATTTGCGCGCGTTTTCGTGATATTACACAAATGGTCAAAAGCTTAGTGCAAATTATATTTTTTCTCACTCCTGTAATGTGGGACCCTGTCATTTTACCGGCAAATATTCGATTCTATTTTTTGTTAAATCCTTTTTATGCGCTCGTGGACACAATCCGATCCCCCTTGCTTGGAGCGACAATTTCTAATTTAACTTTACTCATAACAGCTCTTGTCACTATTTTTGGGTGCATCATCAGTTTTGTTATGTTTAGTAAATATCGCTCAAAAATCGTATATTGGTTATAAGGGAGTTATTGCAATGGCAAGAATTGATATCCGCGGAGCCCATGTAGAATTTCCTATTTATAATGTAAGCACTCGCTCCTTCAAAAAACAATTTATTCGCCTTGCAACCGGCGGGGCGATTTCAGCCGATGCAAAACAACATATCGTCGTTTCGGCATTAAACAATATTAACCTCACTTTAACGCATGGCGATCGTGTGGGCGTCATTGGCCATAATGGGGCAGGAAAAAGCACTTTATTACGTCTACTTGCTGGTATTTATGAGCCGACTAAAGGCGATATTAATATCCAAGGTAGTGTCTCAGCCATGCTAGACATCATGCAAGGGATGGAAGCAGAATTCACGGGTTATGAAAACATTACCATTCGGGGCACTTTATTAGGATTAAGCCCTAAACAAATTAGACAAAAAATTCAAGAGATTGTTTCTTTAACAGGCCTCGGTGACTATCTTGCGATGCCAGTTCGAACCTATTCTTCTGGCATGATGGTGCGGCTAGCTTTTGCTGTTTCAGCCTGTATTAGTCCAGACATTCTTTTAATTGACGAAGTGTTTGCTGCTGGAGATGCCGATTTTGTGCAAACAGCCCAGAAAAAAATGGTATCGTTGCTCGAACAATCAAGTATTGTCGTAATGGCTAATCACTCAGATGGAATCATTCAGGATTTTTGTAATAAAGGTTTATTAATGAACGGTGGCCAAATCATTTATTTTGGTTCAGTAGAGGAAGCCTTTAAAATATATTATCAAACAGGGACGAAACATGATTATAACTAGGACACCATACCGAATTTCTTTTTTTGGTGGGGGAACGGATTACCATACTTGGTATCAAGAACATGGAGCTGCGGTTCTGAGCACAACTATTAATCATTATTGTTATCTACATTGCCGTATTTTAGCCCCTTTCTTTAAACATAAATCTCGCATCGTTTGGTCAAAAGTTGAAGAAATCATGGAACATTCTGATATCCAACATCCAGCGGTCCGGGCTATCTTTGAATATTTAGATATTAAAGAAGGCGTTGAAATTCATCATCAAGGTGATTTACCTGCACGATCAGGTTTAGGATCCAGTTCTGCTTTCACCGTTGGCTTATTGCATGCAATGTATGCTCTACGCGGGAATATTTCTAGCAAACGGGAACTCGCTTGCGAAGCTATCCATATTGAACGAGATATTTTGAAAGAAAACGTAGGCGTGCAAGATCAAATTGAAACAGCTTACGGCGGTTTAAACAAAATTGTTATTCGCCCCGATGGCGATTTTGAAGTAAGCCCTTTAATACTTCCACCTAATCGATCGCAAACATTGCAAGATCATTTATTATTATTTTTTACGGGTGTGTCACGCACCGCATCAGATATTGCTGGCGAAAAAATGAAATCTATTCCGAATAAAAAACTAGAATTACACGGGATAAGACAATTAGTCGATGAGGCAATAAAAATTTTATGCGAAAACAAAGATATTAATGATTTTGGCCGCTTACTACATGAAACCTGGATGTTAAAACGTCAAATTAGCGCCAATATTTCCCCTACTTTTATTGATGATATTTATGAAAGAGCACGCAAAGCCGGCGCTTTAGGCGGAAAATTATTAGGTGCAGGTGGCGGTGGATTCATGTTATTTTTTGTAGAACCGGAAAAGAAACTGCAAGTTTGTGAAGCTTTAAAAGAATTATTGCTGGTGCCTTTTAATTTTGAGTCTAGCGGTTCACAAATTATCTTTTATGATAATTTACGTTATAGCATGAGCTCCATGACTAGACGAGATTATAGACATTTACAAGAACGTGAGCGCTTAAATCGATTACTGAGAGTAGAAGAGGAAACCCATGGATAAGAAAGAACAGTTATTAAAAAACATTAAAGACAATATTAAAGAATATTGCGATACTTATTTTGATTTTTCGTTTAAATCCGACAAACCCACCGTGCATTTGCATGAACCTACTTTTGGGAGTGATGAAATCTTTGCAGCGGTCGATACTATGTTATCAACTTATGTCACTATGGGTAAAAAAGTCAAAGCCTTTGAAAAACAATATGCAACTTACAATCATACTAAATATGGGGTGATGTCGAACTCAGGCTCTTCTGCAAATTTATTAGCAGTAGCCGCTTTAGCAAACCCGGTAACCCCTAATTATTTAAAACCAGGCGATGAAGTATTAGTTCCAGCATTATCTTGGTCCACAACTGTATGGCCTTTAATTCAATATAATTTAATTCCTGTTTTTGTAGATTGCGATTTAGATTCTTTAAATATGGATTTAAATAAATTAGAACAAGCGATTACGCCAAAAACTCGTGCTATTAAATTAGTTCACGTCTATGGCAATCCTTGTTTAATGCATGACATTATGGCGCTTGCTAAAAAACATAATTTATTTGTAATTGAAGATTGCTGCGAAGCCATGGGTTCCCAATACGATGGCAAACCCGTAGGGAGTTTTGGTGATGTAGGAAATTTTAGTTTTTTCTTCTCTCATCACATCACCACTCTAGAAGGCGGTATCACTGTTACCAATAATTTTGAATTAACAGAAACTCTTCGTATTTTACGCGCGCATGGTTGGTCACGTGAAGCCGATGAACATCAAAAGTACGTTGAGAAATACCCCCACATAGATCCAAGATTTATTTTTATTAATTTAGGTTACAATTTACGCCCTACTGAAGTTCAGGCAGCGATGGGTGAAAAACAATTACCTAAATTAGATGCTCTTATTGATAATCGCCGTAAAGCGGCTTCCTATTTCTTAAGTCGTTTAGCTAAATACCAAGATTTTTTCCGTTTCCAAAAAGAAACACCTAAAGGCAAAAATGTCTGGTTTGGCTTTTCATTTATTTTAAAACCCGAAGCGCCATTCACCGTAAAAGAAATAACTGCTTTTATACAACGGCATGGGATTGAAACCAGACCCATTATTGCGGGCAATATGGCAAGACATCCGGCCTTAGAAATGTATAAACATCGCAATGCCGATGAATTATTAAATGCAGATACTGTGATGAATAGTGGTTTTGCGCTCCCCTGTCATCATGATGTCAGCGAAAGCAGTTGTGAATACATTGTTCATGTAATTGATTTGTTTATGAATGAAAAAATTAAAGGCCAAAAAACAACTAAGGCAGCAACCGCATGAAGAAAAAAGTTTTAATTTGTGGAGCGACAGGTTTTATAGGTCGCAACATGGTAGAGCAATTAGCAAAACGTGATGATTTCGAAATTCATGCGGTTAGATTTAATCGTCCTGAATATCATTGTCCGAATGTTCACTGGCATCAAGCAGATCTAAGAAAACCAGAAGACATTGAGCGCGTCATCCAAGGGATTGATATTATTATTCAAGCAGCGGCAACTACTTCAGGCTCAAAAGATATTGTGACGAGACCTTTTATTCATGTGACTGATAATGCTGTGATGAATTCTTATCTTTTTCGCGCGGCGTTCGAACACAAAGTTAAACACGTCATTTTCTTTAGTTGCACCGTAATGTACCAATCCAGCGATAAAGCTTTAAAAGAAACTGATTTTAATGCGAATAAACCCCTGCACCCACGTTATTTTGGTGTAGGCAATACTAAACTTTATACTGAAAAAATGTGTGAGTTCTATGCAGGCATTGGGGAGACTAAATTTACTGCGATCAGACACTCTAATATTTATGGCTCCCACGATAAATTTGATTTAGAACGCAGCCATGTATTTGGCGCCACTATTACCAAGGTCATGACTGCTAAAGATAAAATCACTGTTTGGGGTACAGGTGATGAAGAACGTGATTTATTATACATCGATGATCTAGTTAACTTTGTAGAATTAGCCCTAGCAAATCAGCCCGCTAAATATAGTTTATATAACTGCGGTTATGGAGAAGCGATTAGCATTAAAGATTTAGTCCATAAGATAGTTGCAGCCTCAGGGAAATCTTTAAAAATAGAACATGATTTAACACAACCTACCATTAAAACCAGTCTTTATTTAGATTGTTCACTAGCCAAAAAAGAATTAGGTTGGGAGAGAAAAATAAATTTAGAACAAGGTATCGTAAGGACTATTCAATGGTGGAAATCCCATATTGAATCTAAAATGACTGAGCCTGCCTAAATGAGTTTTCCTCGTGTTTCAGTTATTACGCCCGTTTTAAATGCGGGCGTCATGCTTGAAAAAGCCATCAAAAGCGTCATTGATCAACACTATGATAATGTAGAATTTATTATTCTAGATGGAGGCTCAAAAGATAAGACGCTTGATATTATTAAACAATACGAATCCCATATTACCTTTTGGCGCAGCCATAAAGACAATGGCCCTTCTGAAGCCGTTAATGAAGGCATAGAAAAAGCAACCGGCGATTTAATTGTATTGCTCATGGCAGATGATTGGTACGAGCCAGAGACTTTTAAAGCGATTGCTGAAGCTTATGTAAAACATCCTGAAGTAGACATTTTTACCTGCGGTGGGAGAATCGTATCCAGCGATAAAACTGAATTAGTTTATGCTACTGCTAAACAACTTGATCTTAATTTTTATAATGTTTGTTTTGCTCATTCGGCTTTTTGCTGCCAATTTATCCGAAAGAAATTATATGATCAAATTGGACCGCTCACAAATTTTATCACCTGCGACAAAGAATTCTTATTAAAAGCCATCCTTCTTGGCGCTAAAAATCATGCGATTAATCATTTGGGTCATAATTATCTTGCGCATGATGGGTCAAGCACGTTCAGCAAGAAAAAACCGAATATAATGAAGCTATATGAAGAACATATGGATATTGCAAAACAATTACTTCAGAGCAAAGATTTAAATGAGGAACAGACAAAAATAATCAACCGATGGTATTTGGATAACCAGATAAGGTTTATGCTTCGTACCCTTTTCCAAACTAATTTAAAAAAGGGATTAATGTTAATCAGTGATGGATTTCACGAAAGAAAAATCCGTTGGGTTGTCGCTCTTTTTTTCACCTCTTGGGTGATCTTGAAAAAAAAGATTTTGCGTTAAAAACTCGTCAATCGTAGAACAAACAAATTCAATGTCTTCTTTGCTTGTATCAATAGAAAAAGGAACACCAAGCATACCATCACTTAAATAAGTTGTATTAGATAAATCTTTCACCCTATCCATGTTTTGATAAGCAGGATGAGTATGACAGCCCTTACCCCACCAAGTTCTAGCTTCGATATTATTAGCCAAAAGATGGTCGCGAACTTGCTCCGCTTTCCCCGGAATAAACACATTACAGTTTGCCGTTAACCAATCTAACGATAACCAAGGTTTTAGGCCAATTTTGTTAAAATGATGAATATAATTTGCTGTCACTTCCTTGCGTTGCTGTCTTATTAGAGACCAAGAATCTAACACCACATGCCCTATGGCTGCCTGATATTCTGACATTTTACAATTCATTCCAAGATAACTCGACAAACGCGAAACATCAAAACCAAAATTGGATATACCCTTTATTCGTTTAATTAATTCTTCATCGGTAGAGACAATCATACCACCTTCACCAATGCCAAAAATTTTTGTTGCATGCAAACTTACCATCATAGGAGTTTGCCCAACACTCATTTGTGGGGTATTAAGAATGGTATCAAATGAAGCAGCAGCATCGATAAGGACCGGGATACCTGTTTTATCAGTAAAAGAATCCCAACTCGATCTATCAATGGGAGCACCAAATGGCGATACCGGCATAATCGCACCAATTTCGTGTTCCGCAATAACACCACTTTTCAAAAAATCATAGACTCTATTGGGTGTAATAGTTTGAGTATTTCTATCTACATCAAGGAAATAAGGTTTTAAACCGGCCAAAACAGCAGAAGCAGGAGTTGCTGAAAAAGTCCAAGCGGGCATTAGACAATAACGATCTCTGGGGATATTGAAAGCCAAAAGACTCGAAATTAAAGACAAGGTACCGTTACAAGATATCGAAATTTGGGTTGGCAAAATTCCTAAAAAATTCGCCATTCTTTCCTCAAACTGTTTAAATAAAGACCCAAAATTAGTGTGGCATCGATTGGGTTCGATTTTTTCAAAATAAGGGATCATATGCTCGAGCGGCGGTAAGCTGCTTCGAAGAATCGGCATCAGTGTTTCACGCTTACCTTTCATAAACCTACTCCTGGTTAAACTGGGTTTGAGCCAATAACTTAGTCTTAAGGATTTCTGGATCTAAGCTAATAAGGTTTTCAATAATACTACAATATTCCCCCTGATACCCAGTCAAAAAATGTAATTTAATATCTTGTCTAGCGAAAGCATCTGGATCATATAATGCTGTACCACCTGGGGAATTAATATAATCAGTCCCGGCAAAGTATTTGACTATTTTGATAATCCTCTCCTGGCCCTTAACATTTGGGTCTAGATCCAATTGGCTAGAAAAAGCAATATTAAACGGGAGATCGAGAATGTGGCACACTTCTTTTAAGCAATTCACCAGATAATCGCGCGGCGTTAACTTTAAATGCTTTAATATTTCAAACAATTTTGGGTATTTTATTGTCAAAGCTTCCATTGCTTTAAATTGGTTTAACTCATGCTGCCATAACACTTCCGAATCATCGCGAAAGCGCAAATCTTTGATTTTTACATCCATAGGCTGTTTTAACAAAGGCAACGTTATCCAATTCAATTCATTTTTTGCATTATAAAGCTGGTTTCTATGCACCCACCCTCGTCTTGGAAATTGCACACAATCGTAAATTACAAACAAATCTGCAGCGCAAAACAAACGTAAATAACCCGCGTAAGGAATAAAATAAGGCTGCATAATAGCGATTTTCATGAGTGGCTGACTCTATCTTGGCACCACCTATTCCACATATACAAATAAGCTTCCTCAAAGTTTTGATAAAATTGATCAAAATTAGTTAGTGGCGAACTAAGCATTTCTTCTCTTAATTTTTTACGGTAATCATTTAAGCGCGGTATGTCGTTTGCTAAGCGAACGGCAATGTCTACATACTCATTCGGAGAATGGGCAATAAGCTCAGGGCGTTTAAGTGTTGTTAAAACACTCGGGCCTGATCGAGCAGCCCATCTTTTACCCATTAAGGTCACGACCGGTACTCCCTGAAGAAGAGCTTCGAACATGGTAGAACCGCCATTAACCGGACTGCTATCTAGCATAATATCCATGTTGTTATACTTTTGGAGAGTTGTTGCTTGATCTGACCAATCGTCAAAAATAATTTGAGCTTCAGTTATGCCGTGTTTTAAAAAATGCCCAAGAAAAATTTTACGATACTTTTCGTGTGTTAAAGTAGCGCATTTTAATACTAATTTTGAATGTGGAACAAGATTTAAAACCTGAGACCATAACTCAATTGTTTCCTGGGTTATCTTGTGACTCGCACCAAAATAACCAAAAGTAACAAATTTATTTCCAGCAGCAGGTGTCATTTGAACCAAAGGACCAAATTTTTCGGCGTCAAAATGAACCGCGGCGATAAAATCTTTATGTCGATAAGCATCTTCAACAAAATAAGGTAAGTCACTATCTAGAATTGAAACCTTATCGCTCATCACATAGTCCACACAAGATAATCCTGTGGTCGAGGTATGGTTATACCAATTAATTTGAATTGGAGCGGGGCGGTACGCTAAAGCACCAAAACGATTGATAAGACAAATGCCATTCAGCTCTTGCAGAATATCAATACCATCATCCGCGATTAGTTTAGCTACTTTTTTATCTGACAGCTTTCTAATATCACACCAATGATCCGCGTAGACTTTGTATTTATCTTCAGTTTCTCCATCATCATAGCAATATATTTCAAACTTTGTTCTATCATGTTTTTTAAGAAATGGAAGAAATACATTCTGCGATATACTGTTTGAAAAAAAGTGGCAAACATATCCAATCTTTATTTTTTTATTCACTGCCCTATTTTTTTGCGCACCCCATAAAGGCTTTAATGATTTTTTTTCATAGCGCTCCGCCCAATATCGATGTGCTTCATGCAAAATTTGATTGGTTGCAGAAGAGCTGAGTAATAGATTTTGTAAATATAAACTATGAGCAAATTTATTTTTATTTTTCTTTAAATAGCGTCTATAAAACTCATTGGAACGTTCATGTAAACCTGCGTTAGTCAGCATATTGGCGATTTGCACCAAGGGATGGTACTCGGGGTTAAGTCCAAACTTATAAGCTTTAACTATTTTATTAAGCTCATTCTTGTTAAGAAATAGCTCGCGGCCAATTTCCTTTTCCAAAGCCTTAACATAAAAATAATTTAAATGTTCTACTACATAATTAATAAATGACATTTGTTTACTCTTTTTTTCCTGGCAATATTTTCTTAATTAATGCTTTTGCAAATGAATAACTTTTCTTAGACACGCCTACACCTGTCGGGGATTCCAGATTTAATGAAACCAAATGCCTAAAATCAAACAAAGTCCGGTTGTTCGACGCACTTTCTTCATATTGAACATTTTTAGTGGAAGGTAAATTAATCACGTTTGTTTTCCAAGACGCTTCCGGGATACAATCTTTAGGATGAATTCGAATATCAATACTATAACGTTCTTTACTAAATGATTTATCATAACTCGTACGATGGGGACAATAAGGATCAAATACAATGACATCTCCCAATTCCATTTGTGGACGCCAGCGATTAGGACTTGCTTTTTCATTCAATAAATCATCGGATAAACCTTTGCCATTATAAGCTACATCTATACCATCTTGTTCCCCAAGTTTTTGGGTAAGCTTAAAAGGAACCAAATCCAGGCCTGGCGTTTCACTATCAATTGCCATGAGAGGCATCCAACACGTTACAAATCTATCATCACGGTCAAAAATATCTTGATGCCAAGGTAAAAAATTCTTCCAGTGCGTTGGATCACATCGCCTAATACCCGTAGATTCAACATTAACAACAAACTTCTCTTTACCAAAATACTTCATTAAAGAATCAACAAAATTTTTCTTATCTAAAACACTCTCTAACGAAGATAAACTAGGCAATATCCCTGCGGGATGACCGCCCTCTATAAACTTCAGCGTGTTGGCATTTAATAAGTTATTTTTTTGAAGATTTTTAATTAAATAAAATAAATCCAGAGTTTCTGCCACAAGATGCTGAATTTCAGAAGGCGAAAATAAATTTTTTATAACCAAACAACCATATTGCTTCATTTTATTAATAAAATTTTCTGGGGACAAATCACTGTAGGATATTGTCATATCACTCGACGAAAAATGACTCATTTTAATTTACTCCTTTTCTAAAGTTGCTAACCCAATTCCAGTTTTCCCAAATCCATTGCCATTGTAAAACATGTATCTTTTATCATTTAGAGTCACAACTGAAGGAAATGACAGCATAACAGAATCCCATCCCTCTTTTGGACGTTCTAATTGAATAGCATCGTCCTGACGTGTCCAATTTTTTGCATCTTTAGATTCAGCATAACCAATTAAATAAGCGCCATTTCCTTCACGAAAATCTACTACGCTACGATAGCTGTACCACATTTTATAAATTCCATCTTCTTTAATAACACTCGCATTGGAAATACATTCATGATCATAAGTTTTATTAATAGCAACGACATGGTCTCGCTGCCAATGGATACCATCTTTTGAGTGACCATAATAAAGTGTGAAAAGCCCCTCAAACCGGCCCTTAATGGGAACCCATTTCTCCAAGCATAAATACCACATATGCCAAATATCTCCGTCTTTTAAAACACAGGGATTATTTGAAAAAATAGGTTCTTTATCGGTTCTATCAAAAAGCGGTGCGCGTGAATATCGTTGAAAATTATGCCCATCATCATGGCTCACTGCCATACCGGTAGTAAGACGATGAGGAGTTAATTGCAACGCATTCCAACCATGATAATAAAGATAAACCTTATCTTCATGTTTCAAAATCGAGCTGGGGGTAACTCCACAATCATCGAAAGTACCCGGATCTCCTAAATCAAGCACCGGTTTATCACTATAACCTATTACATCCAGAGGGTTATCTTTTGAAACATCGACATAAGCTGTTCGACCCCGATTATTTTTATCTCGCGTAGTAAAGAAAACTCTAATTCTATCGTCCATCACAAAGGCTTTGGGGAATGAGGCATGTGAATGCATCCATTCTGAGTTTTGATTGACTTCAAATACAACACCCATTTTTTTCCATTGTTGGGTATTTGATTTTAATAATGTCATTGTTACCTATTCTCCTTCAATTAATTCTGCCAATAACTCGGAAAATATCCCTGTAAATTATCAGGATCAGTTTGATATTTTTCACATAAAGCCTGATAACTTTCGCTATTATAAATTTGTCGCAACGAATAAGTGGTGTGCGCGATTCCGCCAAACCGAGCTTTAAATTGTTCCAGAGAATCGTTATCCCTTACTCCGCAACCTAATTGCATCCAGGAAAGATTTTGATTTTTAAAAAACTGAATCGCTTCCCAAATTATCCCTCGAGCATGCTGTCTTCCCTCAGGAGTGGATGCAATCATATAGTAATCAACCATATCACCAAAACAAATGAAAAGCGCTGAAGCTTCAATTTCATTATCCACTACAATCGAAAATAAAAACCCAAACTCGGAATTAATTAATGCCTTCCAGGCTTCTGCCCCAAAGTTATAAATAGAAGCTGTATTTCTATTTTGTAATGACAAATCATATAGTTTTACAAAAGCATCGACATAATCAGTAGATTTAGTTGTTTCAATCTTATATTTTTTATTAATCCATTGTTTTAAACGCTGCCTATGATCCGTAGAAAGCTCACTATAAAGAGTATCAATATCTTTTCTTAAGTCGATGTAATAAGCTTTTTTTCCGGGAAATAATTGATTGCTGCTCAACCCTAATTCATTTTGAAAAAAAGGATGCATAGCAAAATGGCCGCACACAAAACCTTGTTCTTTAAAAAACGAATTCCTCGTTTCCATGTAATTTTCAAAAAAACCTTCAGTAATCATTCCAGAAAAACCATAAGGTGTTGTTACATCATAGGGATCATCAGAATATTTTTTGCGGAGAGAAATAGGACAAATGGCCCGAAAGTTATCTGCCTCAGCGGTATATAAAAATATTTCCCGTTTTGAAGCGAGATGCATAGCAAGATTATACCAATGCGTGTGCGCATAAGTATGCGGAACAGATTGTAATGTCTGCTCCCATTCCGCTTGATTATTCAGTGGTACAAGTTTCTGCATTAGCATGTTGTTTTATCGTTTCTTTTTCGATTGGAAAAACCCCTAGCATAGGTCTAATGCGCTCTTTTAACTGAGGATGTAAAGCACGGTCAACTAAAGCTTGTATATTGCGATTATTGAGATCTACATAATTTTCAAACCAAAACCAAAAACGCGCAATTTCAATTCTAAAGGGAACATGTTCTTCTTGCTGCGCAGCCCATTGAATATTCGTGAGCAAGACTCTAGCATCCAATACACCAGCCCATAACGCTTCTCGAATATAAAGCGTTTGATCAATCTGTTTTGGTTTATTCCAATCAAAGTAAAATCCTTTTTCGTGAGATGAACACATATAAAATGTAAAATTAGAATGTTCGCCCTCAATCTCTACACGGACATTCACGTTAAAATTCACATGTTCTTTAGTAACAAACTGATTAATATGGCTCAAATAAGAACGCGTTCGCTCTAACATATTTTGAACGGGCGCTCCATCTAACCATTCTCTTAGTTGGGTTACTTTAGGTCGAAGCTTATCTCTCACTTCATCAATCAAAGCAAGATAATTATCCCAATTTATTTCAGTGTGATTCCGAGTTAAACCGTCTTCTAATGTCCAAGTATCGGTTGGGTACATAATAACAACATCAATATTTTTTTCTGGATAGTTTTGTTTTACAAAGTCTTCGAAAAGTTTAGGCGTTGCTCGATTTGACCAGTTACAGTGATACAATCTATCATCTAACCATGCAAAATCTCCGGCAAACGGTGCGATGCGTTTAATACGCAATAAATCAATCATATTTCGTTGTTGGCCCCAACCATGTTTCTTATTCGCTGAGGCTTTTCGCATTTCTTCAACCGACATACGAAAGCAACCCGGAAACATAGACACGCCTGAATACTGAATAAACCCTAAATCAATTTCGCCAAATCGCTCATTCACCTCACGATAGACATCAGAATCCGAAGGACAATCATTCATATTTAATATTTTTTGACCGTGATGCTCCAAAACAAACCCTGAATTTTCCCAATCCCAATATTTAGTTTTTGCAGCAGGAATTAATGTCAAACGAGTACCAGCCCCAAGCTCTAAAGTTTGGAAGGGTTTAATTTTTTTAATATTATAAAAACCTAATTCACGTAAAGTACGCTCAACCATTTGCGCTCTTAATCCCGGATAATCTACATATTCGGGTAATAAAATTCTCAAATGCCTAGGGAATTGATTAAGCGATGGAATATGAAGGTGATCTTCATGAGGATGACTAATAAAAATAGTATCGATATCTTTCGCGACTTCTTCAGGAGTCATGATAGCCGCTGGAAATTTCCAGGTGGTAAAAGCATAGACAGGTTCATTTAAAATCCATGGATCGGTTAATAAACCGCCAAACTTGCCGTTAATTTTAATACAGGCATGAGAAACATAAGTGATTGTAAGCTTGTCCATGACACCGGTCTTTTGATAGGATTGGAGCATTGAATTGTAGGTAAAACCCCTTGATTTATCAAGTTGAAATATATGAATAAACCTAATTACACCGTTCTTGTTGATCATTACGAACAGTGCTTTGCAGAACATGGGACCACCTCAAAAGGGGTCGATTGGCCAAACCAAACTGATTTGGATAAGCGCTATCAAGTCATGTTAGATCTTTTTTCTCATGAACCCATTGATAAACCATTAAAAATCTTAGACTTGGGGTGTGGGTTTGGTGGATTGGTTGAATATCTAAACAGATCAAAATCTAAGCATTCTATTATTTATACTGGATCTGATCTATCTGAAACGATGATTAAATCAGCTCGTGCTTTATACCCCAATCATCAATTTATTACTCAGGATATTTTAAAAAATCCCTTAAAAGAAAAAAGTTACGATTATGTCCTCATGAATGGGGTATTGACTGAAAAACAAACACTCTCTTGGGATCAAATGCGGACATTTGCCTGCCATATCATTCAGGCTGCTTTTAAAATAGCTCAAAAAGGAGTCGCTTTTAATGTGATGAATTATCATGTAGATTGGTGCCGCCCAGATCTTTTCTATTGGTCTTATGAAAATCTAGCGGATTTTTTGCATGAAAATTGCTCAAAGCATATTTCTTTCCGATCGGATTATGGGCTTTATGAATTTACGACTTACCTTTATAAAGAAGCAAGAATTTAATCATGACCATTACCTATCATTCTCCAAAGCCGAACCATGCACACCTGCTTGAGATTTTCTTCCAAGAATCACTTCAACTCAATTTTTCGTACCTTCCTAAAGAAGCTCATTTTCATTTTCAAGCACCCTGGAAAATTGATAAGTTAATACCTAGACTTGAAAATCCATCCGGTCTTTTAATTTGCGCTTGGGAAAATGATCAAATCATTGGCTTAGTTTATGGCACAGGTCCAGAAGGCGGCGTAGGTACTATCATTTGGTTAATGGTACATCCTGATTATCAAAATCAACATATCGGTAAAGAATTATTATCTCAAGCAAAATCTCACTATAAAAATCAAAATGCACACAAAATTAAATTAACCGTGCACGATGAAAGAGCAATGAAATTCTATGAAAGAGAAAATTTTATCAAAGAAGCTTTACACAAAAAACATTGGTGGGAATTGGATTTTTGGGCTCTAAGTTACTTTATAAGGTAAAACAAATGCACCGTACGGAAAATATCAACTTATACTTTTGTCTTTTTTGTTTTTTCTTAGCTCAATTCTTATATAGTTTAGTAGGCGCAGGTTTTGGAAGCGCCTTTTTGTCTGATATGGTTTACCCACAATTTTGGATTCCCTGGGAAATAGTAAAAGCACATCCTTGGGAATCTTTGTTTTATTACCATGTTCAATCCCCACTTTTCACCGCTTACACGTTTTTATTTGCGCTAATTTTTCCACCTGATGGCCAGCTGGGTATCTATTTTCTACATACTATTCTTGGACTTCTAGCGATTACTTCATTATACAAGATTATGCGTTATTTACAGATCAACAAAACCTTAACCACTTATTTAATTCTAGCGTTTATTTTGAGCCCCTCATTCAATCTTTATCAATCTTGGGGTATCTATGATTTTCCTGTTGTATGCTTGATTTTAATTTCAACCTATCTTTTTATGAAATTTCTAGAATCTTCAACATGGCTAAATGGATTTCTTTTTTTCCTAACGATTAGTATTTTATGCAATATTCGACCTTTATATCACATTATTTTTTATTTTATACCTCTAACACTCATCCTGCTTTTGGTTCTGAAACAACATAGAAAAATTATTTTACAGTCGTGTTTAATTCCTTTTTTATTAATTCTGGCACCCTACGCAAAAAATTACTATCTATTCCATATCTTTACACTGAATAGCTGGCAAGGTGAAGTATTATCGAATGCGACACTGCAATGGAATGTCACTTTAAAAGAAAGATTGGAAGGAGTTAAAAAAGGGTTTTTTTCGGATTTAGCCTTATGCCCGCACACCGCTGATGGTTGGCCTGATAAAATGGCTAATATGGGCTATACCAGCTCCTACTGTTATGATGTAGTCGCTCAGAAATATCGAGACGCCTATATAAAAAAATTAAACAAAGATTACAGTCACATTGCTATTTTAAATACAACCCCGGATGCAAAAAGACTACATCGCAATGTTTTAGGTAACATTGGGATGTCTCAAGAATATGGTAAAAACGCCATAGCTGCTTTAATTCATTACCCGCATGCTTATTTTTCCTCTATTAACTTAGGATGGGAGTCGTATTTCTCAAAAACAAATTATTTTTATTCTGAAATGGGAAACCCGAGAAATTTACCCGATTCATTATTAACAAATTGGCTCGCATACTATCCTCATATTTCCCATTCAATCCATTCTATTGATATCAATAAAAGTATATTTTTATTTTATGGTTTACCCTTTCTTGTGGTATTTGGTTTTGCGTATACAAGATTGCAAAAATACTTGCCTCATTTTTGTATTGCTTATTTTGCGGGGTTTTTATTTATTAAAATTCTCTCTGTATGGGATATGTTAGGCTATGCTTTATTCTTATCGATAATAGTTATTGTGGGTGCTCGGTTAGAAAAAAATAACAATTTAACTTGGGATACCAAAAGACTAACCATCGTTTACATATTATGCAACATCATTTACACCACTCTTTTTATTAATTTTACAACGAGCTCTGAAGAAAATAGGTATCGTTTTTACATTGATGCATTATTTTTAATCCTATTAGGATTATTGATTGAATCAGTAATACTACCCACTGCACATCGAATAATCACCTATCTAAAACAAGGTCTGCAATATGAAACAAAGCCTTAATTTATCTTTTCTGTTAGTGCTTGCACTAATAACCAATTTCGAACTTATTGTGACCCTTGAAAATAGCGTTTCACAAAAAGGGTGGGGTCTGCTTGCCAATTTAAAACCTCTACCTACTATCAAGTTACACTCTTTTTCCTAACAGAATGGATTGTTGCTTTCGCTGCTATATGCTAAGCTTTTTCCCTAAAATCAATAGGAAAACAACATGCGTTTTTTCAAAAATAAAAAAGTATTAGTCACGGGTGGCACTGGATTGATTGGTCGCCCACTCGTTGAAATGCTACAAGTGCAAGGCGCTCAAGTAACTGTGGCATCCCTCGATGACCCCAGCCGCGCACCTAAAGGCATAACTTTCATCCAAGCCGACTTACGTGAATTCAGCAATTGCCTAAATATTTGTAAAGACCAAGAAATCGTCTTCCAATTAGCTGGCGTCAAAGGCTCTCCGGCTATGACCGCAAAACGCCCTGCCAGCTTCTTTGTGCCAACAATTACCTTTAGCATCAATATGATGGAAGCAGCACGCCGATCTGGCGTCGAACGTTTTCTTTTTACCAGCTCAGTCGGAGTTTATGCGCCCGCTGAAGTCTTTTATGAAAATGATGTTTGGCAAACCTTCCCTTCACCTAATGACAGATTTGCCGGCTGGGCTAAGCGCATGGGTGAATTACAAGCTGAAGCTTACAAAATAGAATACGGCTGGGATAAGATTTCTATCGTCCGGCCAGCCAATGTTTATGGCCCCTATGACAATTTCGACCCTAATAACGCCATGGTTATTCCAGCACTTATTCATCGCGCTATGAGTGGGGAAAATCCCTTAACTGTATGGGGAGATGGTTCCCCTGTTCGTGATTTTATTCATGCCCGTGATGTGGCTCGAGGCATGATGCTAGCAGTTGAGAAAGGGATCAATGAACCTATTAATCTAGGCTGCGGCTCTGGTGTTACTATCCGTGAAATTGCAGAAATTGTGGCTAAAAATGTTCCGAACGGACCTATTCCCTTGGTTTGGGATAGCACCAAACCTAAGGGTGATGCTAAACGTTTAATGGATATGACACGCGCTAATTCTCATGGTTTTAATACCCAAATTTCAATTGAAGCTGGCATTAAAGAAACAATCGAATGGTATGCGAATAATCAAAACACTTTAAATAATCGTTATAATGCTTTCACTGAAAAAGCTCATTTACCAAAAGAGACTGTATGAAAAAAGTAGCCATAATAACCGGAGGAAGTCGAGGCATTGGTGCAGCCACTACTAAAGAATTAGCAAAGGCGGGATATGCCGTTTGTATTAATTATCATTCTGCAAAAGATAAAGCAGAATTATTAGCATCGAATATTAATAAAAATGGCGGGAGAGCAATTGCAGTTAAAGCTGATGTTGCGAAAGAAAAAGATATTTTAGCTTTATTTGAAACAGTAGATCACGAATTAGGCCCCATAACTGCCCTTGTAAATAATGCCGGTATCAACGGTGGAATTTCTACAGTAGAAAATATTACCTCAGAATGCTTACAATCCGTTTTTGCGACCAATGTATTCGGAACTTTTCTCTGTTGTCGTGAAGCAATCAGACGCATGAAACAAGCAGGTTACGGCAGTATCGTCAATGTCACTTCAGAAGCGGCTCGTTTTGGCGGAAATCAATTATCACATTATGCTGCCTCCAAAGCTGCTATTAATACTTTTACGGTGGGCTTTGCAAGAGAAGTCGCGCCATTTAATATCCGAGTTAATACCGTCAGTCCCGGCGTCATTGATACGGAAATACATCAAGCCTCACCGCCCGATAGATTAAAAAACTTGATAGCCTCTCTCCCCACAGGGAGAATGGGCGCACCGGAAGAAGTTGCGCAAGCCATTGTTTGGTTATTGTCCGATCAAGCTTCTTATCTTTCAGGAACTATAGTGCCCATAACGGGGGCCCGATAAATTTAGGAGAAAACTATGCTGCAATCTTATTTAGAATTGGGTTACCACATTGAACCTAATATTTTCACTGATGAAGAATGTGAACAATTAATCGAAGCCTCCAAACAATTAGAAAATTATAAAAACGGCACGCATAGACCCCAAATGATGCCGCATCGCCAAAATGATATTTATCTAAATGCCATGCGCAAACCCAATCTTGTCTCTATTATTAATCAATGCGTCGATGGAAAAGCCGCGGGATTACAAACCGAATTTTTTTATTGTAAACCGGGCACACGTGGATTTTCTCTTCATCAAGATAATTTTTTTGTTCAAGCACCCTTAGGTGTATTCGCTTCAGCTTGGATTGCATTAACCGATACTTATTTAGAAAAAGGTGGATTGATTGTATATCCGGGCACACACAAAGAAGGCTTATTACCTGTTAAAAAACTAACTGTTGAAAAAGACAGCGGGCAAGATCCTAATGCTAATAACGAAGAAACGGTTGTTCCTCCTCAATATAAAGTCCTAAACGTATCTGTACCTAAAGGGGCTGCACTTTTTATTCATGGTCATCTGGTTCATGGTTCAAACCCTAATAAAACAGATCAATGGAGATATGTTTTATTAAATACCTATATACGTACCGGGGAAAAATTTAGACCTGGCAACTATGCACAAAGAGAAGAGATCGTATTATAAGTCCCTAATAAAAACCTTATTTTTCAGCTTATCTTTATTGGCCTGTAGCTCTGTTAATGCCTCTTTTGTCCATTGAATTTGCTCTGCTGTTGGGAACTTTATCCTAGGAGGAAGCACAGGGTTTTTTTCATATAAAAAACTCATACCCGGCGGTTTTTCTTGAAATATTTTACTGATGCGGTTTGCAGCTACATTAAAAAAAATAGACGATGCCACTTTTGTCTTAAAGATAAACCTCTTAATCCTATGTTTCATAGTACGAGGTGCATTTATCATCTTAAACAAAATATTCCAAATTTTGCGTTTCAATACAGAGACTATTTTCATATCTATTTACTCGCCCATAAAATTAATTTCCTGAACATTAAACTAGCCTTAATACGAGGCAGAGTAAGCACTTTGCGAAGTAAGTTTTGCGAATATACAACCAAACGTTGAACAGCATAAGAGACTTCTAACAATTCTTTTCCTTCTCGATCCACAATACTGATTGTTCTTCTGTGTTCTTTTGTGATGAGCTTAAATTCCTTTATCTGATTGGTATAAGCCCACATGTAACAGTACATTCTTCGCGCTAAATAACTAAAATGCTCTTGCATTTGATGCGAGGTAAGGCGATTCCATTCTTTCAAGTTTCTTTTATGCCTTACGACCTGGTCTTCTGGAGAAACTCCTACTCCAAATTCTAAACCATCCATTTCAATCTCATGTACCACCACGTCTCGACAATGGCCACCCTCTCTATAAAAATTAAAATAACTGCCTGGGCCCAAAGCAAAATGAAAAGCAACACACTGTTGATAAGCATCAGAACCCCAACAATTTCCTGCCCCTTCGGTCAGCTCTAACCATTTTCTCGTATAAATAGGAAAACTATCAGGACGAAACGTGCATTCATAATGAGTAGCATAATTAGCAATTTTCATGGAGGAAAGGCGTAAGCGAAACACATCATCTGGAAAAAATTTTTTATATTTTTGTAATATCAAATCCCAATGCTTAGTTTTAAACCGTGGTTCATCTGACAGAATCTGGATAAAATGACCGCTAGACATGAAAAAAAGTTGTTCTACTGGAAGCCAGACAGAAAAAATGCCTTCTAGCCTCGGAGTAATAATATATTTAATATCAAAGGGTCTTTTGTTAACTTCAGCTTCAATAAAAGGTCGAGACTCTGGCAAATCATCGTCTAGCTTTATCAACACTTCCACTTGAGAAGGGTCAGAAATCGTTTGCTCTATATTATCTAAAAAACTCCTAACATTTTCTAAATATCTTGAAGGAATAATAAAACTAATCAATTTTTCCATTAAATCACCCGCGGCAATGGTGAAACATTCATGACATCATTATAATCACAAAGATGACGGCGCTGATCAACAAAGCTGCCCACAATCACGTTAGCTTCTTCAGGACTTTGACTCACTTGATTTAAAAGCGCCCGAACCGCAACGACCGCTTCCTGAGGCTCAGTTATTGCACATTGCTGAATTAGTGATTGAATACGAGTTTCTTCTTCTGGATTTTTAACCCAATTTTTTTTAGCTAACTCCAAAGCAAAATCATAATACCCTAACAATAAAGCACACGTAAAAAGAGTATAAGATTGGCGTTCTGATAATTTTATATTTTTACTCGGATGGAATGGATCTTTAAAAAATACGGCATCGCCATAAAATGCGCGTTCACGAGTCGCATACTGCTCTTTGCTTAAATATTTACAAGAACGATGATGAAAAAGAGGAAATCCATAAAAGCTAAAACCATATTGTCTCAAAAATGATTCTACATCTGAAAACAATTTTTGATTTTTATAAAGTTCACAAAAAGAAACTTCACAAACGACTGCAACCGTTCTTTCGGTTAAAGTTCTTTTTGCTCCCTCAAGAATTTCATATTCAGTGCCTTGAGTATCAATCTTTAAAAATTCACCGCAATTAGAATGATCTGCTAATTCATTAAAAAGTACATGATCTAAAGTATCCGTCATTAAGGGACATTGGCCGATCTCTTTCCATTTCACCATGTTATATCGATCAACAAAATCTGAATTGGGACTTAAGAGTGAATGATTCGTATCAGATGAAAGTAATTTTAATGAAGCTTCGCCTTGTTGATTGGAAAGCGCAACAGGATATAAAAGAAATTCGCTCCAGTGTTCAGCAATATGCTTATCTTTCCTCAACCGTTCACATTCTTCTAGATCAGGCTCAAATGCTAATACAGAAGTATATTTTGCTAAAGCATCAACGATAAGATGCACCCCGCCTCTTGCACCAATATCAATAAAACCTAAAGGATTGGCTTTTAAAGCTTTTCCTGGATTTGATTCAGTAAAAAGTGGATTTTGAGTGAGAAAATTAGGTTCTTTAACATAATGCATGAACAAAACTCCTTTAAAACGGTCCCTTAAACTCATCAATCTCCGCTCTAGCATCAACCGGCGGCTCCCAAGCTTTTGCACTTTTGCCTTTCACCATTTCATAAGCTTTCACAGCAATCGTACGGCCATTAGGATAAAAAAGATTTTCTAAAGGTCTGGTCGTAGGACAAGTGGTTGGTGCAAATCCCATGCGCGCGATCGCCGGCAATACATGGTCTTCTTCTTGAAACATTTCAATCGTTCTTGAAAGTATTTCACTACTAGCACCGCAAGTCAGCCATGCGTTATCGACTATTAATAATTTTTTGGTTTTTTGGACTGATGCAACAATAGTATCCATATCTAAGGGCCAAAGTGAAATCGGATCAATAATTTCAGCGCTAATTCCAATACTATCTAAATGTTTTCGTGCGCGTAAGGCTTCCATAACCATGTGTGAAATGGCAACAATAGTGACATCACTCCCCGGAACTAAAATTCTCGCTTTACCTAAAGGTACTTCGTAGGAATTTTTAGGCACAAAACCTTCAGTGGAATATAACAATCGATGCTCAATAAAAATAACGGGATTGTTATCTCGAATCGCTGCAATCATACAACCTTTTGCATCATGAGCATTGGACGGAGCCACTACTTTTAATCCAGGAATATGCATAAACAAAGAATGCAGGGCTTGAGAATGTTGTCCACCCTGCCCCCAAGATCTTCCAATCATAGTACGTACGACTAACGGCACTTGTACTTGGCCGTTATACATATAGTGGGCTTTTGCAGCCATATTTACTAATTGATTCATGCATAACAACATGAAATCCATACGAATATGAGTATGAATAGGACGGTAACCCGCCATTGCGGCGCCAATCGCAACACCCGTCATAGCATCTTCAGAAAGTGGGGTTCCAAAAACACGATCTCTGCCAAATTTTTCTACCAAGCCCAGAGTTGAGCCTTGAATGCCTTTATGATCATCCACATCTAAACCAAATAAAAATACATTGGGATCACGGGTCATCTCTTGATCAAAAGCTTCACGTAGTGCTTCGAAATAACGAATCAAATGTAAATCTTGTTGATCTTTTTGAAGAGAAGTTGCTACTGAATTAGTGTGCATAGACATGGGTATATAACTCCTCAGCAGCTGGATAAGGACTATTTTCCGCAAAAATTTCTGCGTCTTTAATCATATCAGTGACTTCTTGTTGAATTTGGTTACGTGTATTTTCATCTAACATTCCGGCTAAGCGATCAATTTGATCGTTCTTTTTCCAGCGTGCATATTCTTCTAGATCGCGATAATTATCTTTATGATCATCAAATGGCCCTACGTGTTCTAACCAGCGATAAGTCGCGCACTCAATAAAAATTGGGCCTTCGCCTGTGTTACGAATTTTTTCTGCAGCAGAAGATATAGTTTCTCGAATTTTAAATACATCAGCATCATCAATTTTGTGCGTTTCAATACCGTAAGTTTGAATGCGTTCACAGAGTTTTTCAGTAGCCCAACGTCTTTCAATAGGAGTGTGAATCGCTAATCGATTATTTTCACATACAAAAATCATGGGGAGTTTGCGTAATGCAGCGAAATTAATGGTTTCGTAAAAACAACCTTCTTCTGTCCCACCATCACCAAAGACAGAAACCACAATGCGTTGCTTGCCTGTCTTTTTGGCATCGAATTTCATCGCTAAAGCTAAACCCGCAGCAATAGGGATGGTCGTGCCTACAACAGCTGACGCTCCTACTACACCATTTTTCATATCGACTAAATGCATGGAACCCGCTTTGCCACCAGCACAACCTTGGCTTTTTCCATAGAGCTCAGCCATCATTTCTCTTAAATCTCCACCCTTGGCAATATAAGTCGCATGGCAACGATAGGTATTAGATACTAAATCATCTTTATTCAAAGGATCGCAAATGCCAACTGCTATAGATTCTTGTCCAACTGATAAATGAACAGGGCTTTTTACGGCATCGGTATGATAAATCTCGGCAAGTCTCAATTCTAACTTCCTGATTAATAACATTTTTTTGTATAATTGCGGGGCTAGCTTATCCATTACATCACCTTATTGTTTTTGCAGGTTAAAAATCTATCGGAAATGGGGTAAAACATCAAATGATTTCAACGCTGGAGAGTAATTTTGAAGCTCTGAATTGGGTAGCACACCTAACTTATCCAAGATGGCTAGACTCGCATGTTCGCGATTTAGTGTATAAAAATGCAACCCAGGGGCTCCGCCTTTAATAAGGCGACTACATAATTCATGAACCACCTCTAAACCTAAAGCCAAAGTAGCCGATTCATCATTCGCATAAACCGCTAAGCGCTTATACAACCATTGTGGAATTTCAGCCCCACAAGTTTTTGAAAAACGTACTAATTTCTCAAAACCGGTAATAGGCATAATGCCTGGAATAATTGGTTTCGCTATTCCATACTTTGCGCATTTATCCAGAAAATAAAAATACGCATCGGGATTATAAAAATACTGGGTAATCGCGCGATTGGCACCTGCGTCAAATTTACGTTTAAGATTTAACACATCATCAATAGCAGATTGCGCTTCCGGATGAAATTCAGGGTAAGCTGCCACTTCAATTTCAAAATGAAACCCAGTTTTTTCCCTTATAAATTGCACTAATTCAAACGCATATTTAAAATCACCTGCATAAGGCATTTCAGCAGGTAAATCGCCTCTTAAAGCAACTAATCGATTTATACCTATGTTCTTATAATGCGTTAAAATTTCTAAAAGATTATCTTTAGTAGAACCCAAACAAGCTAAATGCGGAGTCACCGGAATTTCTGTATTATTCTGCAACATCGAAACGGTATTAAGCGTCCCTTCTCGAGTTAGCCCACCTGCGCCATAAGTGACGGAAAAAAATTGCGGGGCATACTCTGCTAGGGCTTTTGCAGTATGTTCAAGGTTTTTCAAGCCTTCCAAAGTCTTAGGAGGGAAAAACTCAAAACTGATATTGGGGATGTCTTTTTTCATATAATCTCTAAATCATATCCACGGTTACGATAGCAAATTAGGAGGGGCCATGCCAAGTCCTATCTTCTTCTGCAGAGAACCTAGCGTTTTTCCCGCGATTAAATGAGGGTATTTGCCAAGCATGAGCCGACGAAGATCATAGGGAGCATATTCCACTGGAACTGCAATAAACTCATCCATAAATCCAAAAATATCATAGCCATGATAAGCCGGTTGATAATGTACAAATATTTTTTCTACCTCCCCATTAAGCTTTTTCATTTGCGAAAATTTAGGATAAGCAAAAATAGCTGCAAGATATTTATTATGACTTAGCCATCTTTTTTGCGCTTTATGGCGATTATCGAGCACTTGATCAATATTCTTATTCGTTACATAAACTATCCCACTCTTAGGATCAGCTTTTCCATTAATTATGGTCGAAAGTATTATTTCTCCCGCCGCATAATTAAAATGACGATCATCCCCTCCAAAATAATTATCGATATCTTCACTAAAATCTAGTGCAGTAGAAAAATCCCAATAAGCAGTAATCTTAGCGACCCCACGCAACCAACGGTCTACATAACTTCCAAGACCAAATTTTTCTGCTGTGACCCAGTGTGTGGCGTGTTGAGGAGAAATATAGATATCGAGTTTTATATTTTTATCTTTCGCAAACTGAACGATTCGTTGCAAATAATCAAATGCATCAGGATGTAATAAAGCCGCATCGCCTTCTTTTTGAAAACCTGAATACAAACTTGAAATATAATGAATTGAAAATGCTAACGCATAAGTTTCAACTTCACTTTGACCCAAGATCAATTTATTAGGGATTTTGAGATTAACAGACTCAGGAAGTAATTCATTTGTAGCAGGCGCCTTCGCAACGAGCGCTCCTATTTTAGTATCAAGATTATCAATTCCTGCAGGGACCTTGAGAAAAATATTTCTAATATTTTTTAGTATCTTATGATTTACAAATAATACTCGTACTGAATCTTTAGTACTCTGCAATGTCATCGTGGTTTTAAGATAAAGTTTTAAGGGCACATAAGTTTTATTAAATACATCAATATCGGGTGTCGTTGGCTGAGGCGGTACTTCATTCGTGAAAAGATGCCATTCAAGCCCTATAATAACGTGTTTAAGTTTAGGGTTATTCTTATAAGCATGCTGCAGCAGAGCATAGATCTCAAATAAAGAACCCCCATTCACCCCAGCATTAAGAGGTTGCAAATAGGAGGGCACCAGTTTATCCAAACGAGGATTGTAATTAGTATATTGATCATTGGTAAACGACGACAGAGAATCTCGCATAGCATAACCACAATCAACCGTAGAGGTACCAAGAAGAAGCGTATCGGGTTTTTTCTGTATAATTTTGACAGCTTTTGTTAAATAACTTATGTTTTTTAAATCATCGGGTCGTTTTTTTATGACTCCACGAAATATATCATAAGGATCTACCATAATATTAAATAACACTATAAAAATTAAGGTAGTACAAAATGTTATTCCAATTAATAGCACATTCTTTCGGTATTTTTTCATAGCCTTAACTCACACACTAAAACTGAAAATAAATAAAATTATCACTTTTACCCAAACCTAAAATACCCAGTACTAACATTAATACAATGGGAATAGCGATTCTCATTTTAGGTTGGCGGTTTATGACGATTTGTTGAGTATTAGGTACTGCAACAGCCCAGCAAACAAATAGGCTAATACAAATAATCATCATAGTAGGTGTTACCGATAAACTAGAAGGCCAGGAATAAGCGTGATTATAGCCTATCATGGATTTTAATAGAGATGTGGCGGCTGACAATGTCTGAGCCCGAAAAAATACCCAAGCGATGACAACCGCAAAAAAGGTTATAACCCAAGCTAAATAACTAGAAAGCTTTAACCCCGTTACTTTCCAAAAATGATTAATCGCAAGATAACTCCCATGCAACCCACCCCAAATGACAAAAGTCCAAGAAGCACCATGCCAAAGGCCGCCTAAAAGCATAGTAATAAATAAATTTATATAACGACGCAATGCCCCATTACGATTTCCACCGAGCGGAATGTAAAGATAATGACGCAAAAAACTAGACAAAGAAATATGCCAACGACGCCAAAAATCAACAATAGAAAGTGCTTTATAGGGCGAATTAAAATTAAAGGGAATGCGAACATTCATCAATAATGCAAGCCCAACCGCCATTTCAGAATAAGCTGAAAAATCAAAATAAATTTGAAAAGTATACAATAAAGCTGCAACCCATGCGTCAAATAGGGATAAATGGTGTGCATTCTTAAATAATGGATCAACAAATAACGCTAAGTTATCTGCAATAATAATTTTCTTAAACAATCCAATACTAAAAAATTGGATTGCCATAGAAACTTTTCTCGCAGAGGGTCTGCCAAACCGCTTGCTTTCAATCTGCGGAATAGTCGCATTATGCATTAATATGGGTCCGGCTACTAAATGCGGGAAAAATGAGACAAATAAAACGTAATCTGAAAAGCGATATTTGCTCTGTTTGCTGCGCGCGCAATCCACAATATAAGCAATCTGAGTAAAAGTAAAAAAAGATATCCCAACTGGTAAGATAATCTCAGGTAAAGTTAAGCCAACCCCAGTTAAAGCGCTAAAATTTTGCAGAAAGAAATTCGTATATTTAAAATAAGCCAGCAAACTAAGATTCGCAATCAATCCGAGAATTAAATAATATTTTTGCCTATTCGCACTTCGCGCATCCGTAATAGTATTTCCAAGAAAATAATTAAAAACGATAGAAATAGCAAATAGAAAGAGGAAGCGCCAATTCCAATAGGCATAAAAAAATAAAGATGCAAAACCTATCCACCATATTGAAGCGCGCACTTTGCGAAAATACGTTAGACCATAAAAAACCAACATCGTAACGGGTAAAAATATAAATATAAATTCATAAGAATTAAATAACATAACTATCCCACTAAATAAGGCGCAAGCCAGCGCTTAATTTCATCAATATTCATGTTTTTACGTTGCGCATATTCTACAACTTGATCATCTCTTACTTTACCTACGGCAAAGTACTGAGCCTCAGGATGCGAGAAATAAAATCCAGAGACTGAAGATGCAGGATACATAGCAAAATTCTCTGTCAATCGAATCAAAGCCCGATTAGGCGCATCTAACAAATTAAATAATTTTTCTTTCTCAGTATGATCAGGACATGCTGGATACCCAGGCGCCGGGCGTATCCCTTTATATTTTTCTGCAATTAAATCTTCATTGGAGAGAGTTTCATGAGGCTCATAGCCCCACCATTCTTTTCGGACCTTGGCATGCATATATTCAGTAAATGCTTCCGCTAATCTATCCATTAATGCTTTAAATAAAATACTGCTATATTCATCCAGAGATTTTGCAAATTTTTCTAAATGTTTTTCTGCGCCCACACCGGTTGTCACCGCAAAAAACCCAACGTAATCTTCTATGCCACTTTCTTTGGGAGCTACATAGTCCGAAAGACATAAATTAAATTTATCTTTAGGTTTTTTAGTTTGCTGCCGTAGCATACAGAATTTATGGATAAGTGTTTTACGGCTTTCATCTGCATACACTTCAAAATCATCTTCAACACTATTCGCCGGGTAAAACCCAATCACCGCATTGGCTGTGATCCATTGTTCATCAATTAATTTAGTTAACATATGCTGCGCATCTTTAAATAAACTTGTCGCACTCTCACCTACGACTTTGTCATTTAAAATTTCAGGATATTTTCCGGATAATTCCCAGGACTGGAAAAATGGCGTCCAATCAATGTACTTCACGACTTCTTCTAGAGGATAATTATTAAAAGATTTAACACCCAAGAATGCAGGTTTTTGGGGTTTATGGGATTCCCAATCGGTCATTAATTTATTATTACGCGCATCAATCAAGCTAATTAATTCGACTTCTGATTTTTTATTTTCATGTCTCTTACGCAGCTGAACATATTCTTCTTTAGTTTCACTAATAAATTTAGTTTGATCTGTTTCACTTAATAATTGCCCGACCACACCAACTGCGCGCGAGGCATCAACCACATGCACAGTTGCACCTTCATAATGCGGTTCAATTTTAATAGCCGTATGTGCGCGAGATGTCGTCGCGCCACCAATTAACAAAGGCAAAGTAAATTTTTGTCTTTGCATTTCTTTAGCTACTTGCGTCATTTCTTCTAATGACGGGGTGATTAAACCACTTAAACCAATCACGTCAACTTTTTCTTTACGCGCTGTTTCAAGAATTTTTTCACAAGGAACCATCACACCTAAATCAATCACTTCGTAATTATTGCAACCTAGAACTACCCCTACAATATTTTTCCCAATATCATGCACATCGCCTTTAACTGTCGCTAATAAGATTTTTCCTTTGGCTTTTGCGGTGGATTTTTCAGCTTCTAAAAATGGAATCAAATGCGCCACGGATTGTTTCATCACGCGTGCGCTTTTAACCACTTGGGGTAAAAACATTTTTCCGGCGCCAAATAAATCACCCACAATATTCATACCATCCATCAGAGGCCCCTCTATTACTTTAAGAGGGCTTCCTAACAGAAGTCGGGCTTCTTCGGTATCTTCAACTATAAATTGATTAATGCCATTGACTAAAGCATAAGATAATCGCTCGATGACGTTCTTTTCGCGCCAAGTTAAATCTTCCCCTTTACCTTTGACCTGACCTTTTAAAGAACTGGCGACTTCCAATAATCTTTCTGTCGAATCATTTCGTCTGTTTAGCATGACATCTTCAATGCGTTCTAAAATATCAGGTGGAATATCTGCATAAATAGCCAGACTTCCTGCGTTTACAATTCCCATATCCATGCCCGCTTGCACGGCGTGATATAAAAACACCGCATGAATCGCTTCACGAATGGGATTATTACCACGAAATGAAAATGAAACATTGCTCACACCACCACTAATTAAAGCATGGGGTAATTTTTCTTTAATGCGGCGTGTTGCATTAATAAACGCAACCCCATATTCATTGTGCTCATCAATTCCTGTTGCAATAGCAAAAATATTCGGATCAAAAATAATATCTTCAGGAGGGAAATTAACTTGATTCACTAATAAATCGTAAGCGCGTTTACATATTTCAAATTTACGATCTTCCGTATCGGCTTGACCTTGTTCATCAAATGCCATTACAACAACTGCTGCGCCATATTGACGTGCTAAGCGTGCTTTTTCTAAAAAAGCTGCTTCACCATCTTTCATACTAATAGAATTAACAATGCCTTTACCTTGGATGCACTTTAAACCTTTTTCTATGACTGACCATTTAGATGAATCAATCATAATAGGTACGCGTGAAATATCTGGCTCTGATGCAATTAAATTTAAAAATTTAACCATCGCAAATTCTGCATCTAACATGCCTTCATCCATGTTGATGTCAATCACTTGCGCGCCATTCATCACTTGTTCACGTGCAATATCCAATGCTGTCGCATAATTATCATTACGGATTAAATCAGCAAAACGTGAGGAACCCGTCACATTCGTACGCTCACCTACGTTTACAAATAAAGAATTCTCATCAATATTTAAAGGCTCTAAACCACTTAATCTACAAGCTTTAGGAATTTCTGGGATTTCGCGGGGTTTTTGGATGGAGACTGCTTTTTCAATGGCTTTAATATGTGCGGGAGTGGTCCCACAACAACCCCCTACTATATTAATTAAGCCTTCTGAAGCAAATTCTGAAATTACCGCTGCCATTTCATCCGGCGTTTCATCATATTCTCCAAATGCATTGGGTAATCCAGCATTGGGATGAACACTCACAAAGGTATCCGCTTTTTTAGATAATTCTTGAATATAAGGTCTTAAAGCACTAGCCCCTAAGGCGCAGTTTAATCCAATACAAAGCGGTCTGACATGACGCACTGAATTCCAAAATGCTTCTGTCGTTTGACCTGATAAAGTACGGCCACTCGCATCCGTAATAGTTCCTGAAATCATGACAGGAATTCGAATATTATGTTCTTCAAAATATTTTTCAATCGCAAAAATAGCTGCTTTGCAATTTAGGGTATCAAAGATGGTTTCGATCATTAAGATATCCGCTTGACCATCCACCAATCCTCTAACCGCATCACTATAGGCTTCTACCAATTGATCAAAGTTAATATTTCTAAATCCAGGGTCATTAACATCAGGAGATAACGAAGCGGTTCTATTCGTAGGGCCTAATACACCCACAACATATCGAGGTTTATCAGGAGTACTAAACTCTGCCGCGACCTTTTTTGCCAATTGGGCAGCTGCCACATTTAACTCATAGGCTAGCTCTGATAAATGGTAATCCAGGAGCGAAATCGAATTCGCATTAAACGTATTCGTTTCAATTAAATCAGCCCCAGCGGCTAAATATCCTGCATGAATCTCAGAAATGACATCAGGTCGAGTTAAAGTCAAAAGATCATGATTTCCTTTTAAATCATGAGGAAAGTCAGCAAATCGATCCGCTCTATAGTCTTTTTCTTCCAAATTATACTGCTGAACCATAGTCCCCATGGCCCCATCCAGGACTAAAATCCGCTTTTTCAGCGCAGCTATAAGATATTGGTTAACTTTGTCGTAATCCATAGTAAAATGACACCCTAAATTCTAGTTACGAGAGTATAAATGAATGCAGCTTAATTCCAAAATCCTAATTACCGGGTCAACCGGCATGGTCGGTGGTGCTTTAGTTCGATTATTACAAAAAGACTACCCTAACCTGCTCACCCCCAACCACCAAGAATTGGATTTACGCGATCAAGCTAAAGTCATAGCTTATTTTGAAAAACATCAGCCAGAATACGTCTTTCATTTAGCAGCCATAGTTGGCGGCATTCATGCGAATAATACTTATCCCGCAAAATTTATTTATGATAATACTCAGATGCATTGCAATGTGATTGAAGCCTCTTATCGCTATAAAGTTAAAAAATTATTGTTCCCCGGATCTGCTTGTACTTATCCAAAATTAGCCCCACAACCTATTGCTGAAAAATATTTTCTAGATGGCTTAATTGAGCCTACTAACATTGCTTATGCAGCCGCTAAAATCAATGGTATTGTCATGTGCCAAGCCTATACAAAAGAACATAATCTGAATGTAGTAATACCCATGCCAACAAATGCCTACGGCGTAGGTGATAATTTTAATCCTGAAGCCTCACATGTTATTCCTGCATTAATGAAACGCTTTCATGAAGCCAAAAAAAATAATTTAAGTGAAGTAGTACTTTGGGGCAGTGGAAAACCATTAAGAGAATTTATTTATGTAGATGATTTTGCTGGTGCTTTAGTATTTCTCATGCAAAACTATAACTCTCCTGAAATTATTAATCTTAGCACCATGCAAGAAATATCTATTTATAACTTAGCCAATGAAATTGCTGAAATTGTGAGATATACAGGAAAAATAAATTTAGACCCTACCAAACCTGATGGTGCCCCCCGAAAATGTTTAGATTCAACAAAGTTATTTGCATTAGGCTGGAAACCAAAAATTTCACTAAAAGAAGGCTTAGAAAGAATGCATCAATTCCATTTTGAAGGAACATTAGCTTGATAAGTCTCTTGGTTACATTGCAAAACTTACATGGATTTACCGCTTTGATTTCGATCACATTCATTTTTATTATAAGCAGCTTATTAATTTTACCCCTGGGTTTACCCCTGAATCTCATTGCAGGCATCATATGGGGAACACTAGGTGGAGGCATACTGATCAATATATTGGCAACCTTGGTCGCCAGCATTTCATTTTTTATCGGTCGCTGGTTCGGACATCATTTTCTAGAAAAATTTTTCAAAAAATACCCCCTTCTAATTAATTTCAAAAATACCATTAATCGCTATGATTGGCAGTTTATCGCCATGGCCCGTCTTAACCCTATCATTCCCTTTGGCTTAACCAGCTATATATTTGGCATTATTCCGGAGCTTTCATTCCGACATTATATTCTTGCTACGTTTTTAGCTAATCTAATTCCCTGTTTTGCCTTCGCATCGATAGGTTCAATATTAAAAACCTATTCCCTAGATAACACCAATATCCATCGTTTAATTTTACAAATAGGCATCACCCTATTACTTATCTCAATTTTATTTACACTAAAAATGCTTTCACAAAGGAGACAATATGAAAACAACATTGTGCGTTCTAACACTTAACGAAATTGACAGCATCAAAGTAGTCATGCCGCAAGTAGACTCTAAACTCTTCGATCAAATATTAGTAATTGACGGTGGCTCGACTGATGGCACTATTGATTGGTGTAAACAACAAGGTTATGAAGTCTATGTACAAAAACAACGGGGTCTTCGTAGCGCTTATTTAGAAGCATTACCTCATATTCGTGGCGATGTCATGATTACCTTCTCACCCGATGGCAATTCTGTTGCCGCTGTTTTACCCGATTTAGTTAAAGAAATGCAAAAAGGTTACGATATGATTATCGTTTCGCGTTATTTAGGCAATGCAAAGAGTGAAGATGATAGCTTAATTACTCGTTTCGGAAATTGGATGTTTACTACTTTAATTAATGTGGTGCATGGTGGAAATTATACCGATGCGATGGTTATGTATCGTGCGTACAAAAAAAGCCTTTTTCAACAATTAAAACTGACTGATACCAAAATTTTCAGCGTTCCTGAAAAATTATTTTTTACTAAAGTCAGCATTGAACCCCTACTTTCTATTCGTGCTGCACGTGCAAAATTAAAAGTCACAGAAATTCCAGGCGATGAACCTAAACGTATTGGTGGAGAAAGAAAATTACAAATCATCCGCTGGGGTTTAACTTTTATGTATCAAATCTTTGCGGAAGCCTTCACTAATAAATCACGCTTAAAGGCATAAAAATCTCATGGTTAAATATCTTACTCCAGATAATCCCAATGCCCGCGGCATAGTTTGCGCTTCAGCGCAGTACAGCTATCTATTGAGTCTCCCAGGGACTCATTATGGTTTTGAATATCAGCTTGATCAAGATAAAATTCAAAACTCAGCCCGCTAAAACCACGACCTAAACCAAGTAGTAAGCTTAGCCCAAAAACTAGGCTGAGCGGCATGATTAGTATATTTACCATCAATAACGTTCTTTATTACCTGAGGCAAATACTGCTTATAAGGGTGACATTTATTTTCGTTAGTTTCTAATCCCACACCAGCCATCGCTTTACTAATAACACTTAAATCATTCGAGCTAAGATTCAAATCCTGCGCGGCATCCCATACACCACAAGAGGCTTCTTGAAAATCTAAAGTTGAAGTCCAATGATAGCGATTGGCTTGCACCATCACTTCAAACGCTTTGCGTGGATTCCAACCGGATGCCGTAGATAATAAATAATAAGCTTTATTAAAAACACCGCTACTATAATGCGAATTGATTCCTTCTTTATAATTTTTAGCATTATCGATCGAACAAGTTTTATCAAACCTACAATCAAGCGTTGGCTCATCCATATAACGCAAAGCGCGATCAGTTTTGCTCTGCTCTTCTGCAATTGTCCAAGTTACTTTCCCTTTTGAATAATATTCAAAAGCTTTGGCTGCAATATCTGAAAACGATTCACTTAATGCGCCCGATACACCTCTAGCATAGAATTTTGCGTGCTGATGCGTAAATGCATGACTCAATTCATGGGCAACAATATCGGAAACCACAAAAGGAAACATATCATCTAAAGGACCAAAAAGTCCGACCCCATCACCAAATCGTAATTGCTGCGTCTTCGGATCCCAACAAGCATTCATACCACCAAAATATAAACTTAAACCTGAAATACGAATTTGATTATCATGAACCACCAGATTTAGCATTGCCGGTTTATTTTTATCGTTTTTATCCGCTAAAACTGGAATCTGAAACCAATCTTCATACATTTGACTCACTTTTTCTGCTAAATAAAGAGCATCCGTCCCAGGCGACCATGCGCCATTGGTTTGCCCTAAAGCGCCATGCCAATAAATATTCCCGTGAGCAGGATCCAGTTGATCACACTTAAATGATAGTACTGCAAAATTTATTCCATCGGGATCCTCTTTATATTTCGTAGACATACCATCTTTTACGGTGACCCGATCGTTTTGTAAATAACACGCACTTTGAGTACCATCTCTTACCACATCTAAACTAGGTTTATTATTTGGCAATCCATCGTAAGTAATCATCCCAATTTTAAGATTACCGCCCAAACCACCGCTTTTGGTTTTTTCTAAATATTCGATATCATCCCATTCTTTATAAATTTTAAAACTCATCGCATCCAATAAATAACCAGGATTCACGGGTGCTTCATGTTCAGTTTTAATATAGAAGCCTACTTTAAAAACCCAATGGGCTTTATGATCTGAATCGACATAAACCATTAGCTGGCTTTCTTGATGGGTAGGGGTGTGTGTTTTACCCAATTTTTTTGCGTAATATGATATTGCATTGTTTAAGGCTAAATCGGCTTGTGCCTTCGTAAAAATATGTTGCGGCGCACCTTTAAGATCCGCGCTAAGATTCTCATATATCGTTCCGTTTTTAGTTATTTTTCCCGAAGGAGAAATATGCGTATATTCTTCTGCACCATAGACAGAATATCCTAAATAAATCTGTTGCTCCCGTATGTGAGTATTTCCATGAACATCCATTTCTTTGCTTTCTTGTTTTAACAACGTCGTATTTTGTACCGCCAAATGAGGAGGAAGCGCTATCAATAATTTAGAAGAAGAGGAAGATGATGGATCAATCGATTGCTGAGAAATATCTGACTGATATCTTACATTAACCGCTTGCGCTGCAAAATTCGCAGGCGAAAATAAAACCAGTACGGAAAAGATTAATAAAAAGTTGATAAGTTTATTCATCGTTCGGCCTCGTTTGTTTTTTATAATATTATTTAGCATAACAATCGAAGCTTAAGGAAATATTAAGAACCATAGTAATTTTACTCAATAAAATGAGTAAAGTTTATGACAATCTTTCAAAGAGACAGTTATGCTATAATTTTCAATAGGTTAAAAGAACCAAAGACACACATTCTGGTATTAAATTATTTCAGAAACAATTTAAACACCTATTTTAGAATGGTTTGAAAATTAAATTTATACTAACCTCTTCCTCTTTTAGAAGGAGATTTGCTATAGGCACTCACACCCCCAATAGGTGAAGCCTCCATGCTCGAATCTGGACTTTCTGACCACATACAACAACTGCTCAACCAATCACAAAAACGACCAATATTACTTTTAGGCTTTTCTGCTAAATCTGATGCACGAAGATCCGATGGCGAATATTGTTGCGCCTTTACTAACTGAGCTTGTCTTTTAGAGCCCAGACCATACTCATTCATTTTTCTTGTTGATGAAGAGGACTCATCTTTTCTTTTGAATACACTCGCCACAGACTCGGCCATCAACTCCCTCTTCCCTTCTTTATAATTTGTGTATCCCAAAAAACCTAAAGCACCCGAAACGGCTGCAGCAACTATCGCTCCAAGCAAAGTAATACTAATCTTAAAAAGTATAGCCATTAACAAATACCCGCCTATAAGACCAGCAATACCCATCGCAACTGCTCCACCGCCAATTTTTAGATATGTCATCAACTTCATATTTAATCTTCCTTATCAATAATTACTAGAAAAATCCTGTCGTGCTTTTTCATAATCTTCCGGTACGCCAATATCAATAAAATAATCATCCACAATAAATGCGCGTGGATGTAATTCGTTAATATGCTTAAAAAGAAAATCGGTTTCAAAAGAAAAAACTTCCGGCAAATGATATTCTTTAAATAAACCCGCTTGCAACAAATAAACACCGGCATTAATTAAACCCGGTTGTTGAATGCCTTTTTCTTGAAATGAAACCACCTGATCGTTTTTTACAATAACATAACCATAGCGTGAAACATCTGGCACAGGACGTAACGCCATCGTGAGCTGAGAATTTCCATGCGCTTGCAACATTTTTTTATAATCGCATTTTAAAAAAGTATCGCCGTTTAAAACAAAAACGGGTTTCTGGGGATCAATAAAATTCAGTGAATGTAAAATTGCACCGCCTGTGCCTAAGGGTTCTTTTTCAATCGCATAATCAATTTTTAGGCCTTCAAATGTTGATTTAAAATAATCTTGAATTTTTTCACCCATAAAATGGACGGATAAAACAATATGCGTAACACCTTGAGATTTTAAATAGTGAAGTAAATAAGCTAAAAAAGGTTTATCGTGAATAGGGGCTAAAGGCTTAGGAAGATCTGCAATCACTGATCGCAATCGAGTACCAAAACCACCTGCGAGTATAATAGCTTGCATTTAGGCGGTGACTGCCTGTTTGCTGCGTTTTGGATTATATTCTGCGCCAAACATTTCTTCTTCAATCAGTGAACAAACAATATGGCCTAATAGAATATGGCATTCTTGAATTTTGGGGGTTTCACTGGAGGGGATATTTAACACTAAATCACAACGCTCAGCCATCATAGGCGCAGTTTTACCCGTGAATCCAATAGTCACCATTCCAAGTGAACGTGCTGCTTTAAAAGCTTTTAAAATATTAGGTGATTTACCCGACGTTGAAATTCCAATTAACACATCGCCTTTACGGCCTAAAGCTTCCACTTGGCGTGAAAATAAATTTTCGAAAGAGTAATCATTACCAATGGCAGTGAGTGCTGAAGTATCTGTTGTTAATGCAATGGAAGCAAGTCCAGGACGGTCATAACTTAATCGGCTCACAAGTTCTGCTGCCATATGTTGAGAATCTGCTGCACTACCGCCATTGCCGGCAAATAAAATTTTGCCGCCATTACGTAATGATGCAATGCATCTTTGGGCAATCGCTTTAACCGTATTTAAAAGCGCAGTATCTTCTTCGATCTGCAGCATGACATTTCTGGTTTTTTGAATTTCCGATTTGATAAAGTCCAACGAAAGACTCCTTCTTCTATAGTCCCGCTATCTTACCAAAAATGCATCAGATTGGCTCACTTTTTCACGCCAATATTGAAGCAAATCGTTCATTGTTTGCTCAAATTTGATTTCTGTTTTCCAGCCCGTATGCTTATTAAATTTGGTGGTATCGGGAACTTGTAAATCAGCATCGATGGGGCGCAAACGTTCCGGATCTACTTCAATTTTAATTTTATCTTTGGCCGTTGAAATTGAAATTAAATAATTTAACATCTCTTCAATCGTGCAAGTATAGGTTCCACCAATATTATAATATTCACCTGCAATAGGATTGTGTGTCACCAATAAATAATAAGCATGCACTGCATCGCGCACATCGGCAAAAGTTCTTAAAGACTGTAAATTACCGACTTTTACGACGGGAGAAATTAACCCTTTTTCAATCATGGCAATTTGTTTTGCAAAAGTAGATTCAGCAAACACATCGCCTCGACGAGGACCCGTATGCGTAAACATACGCGTAGTCATCACTTTCATTTGATAGGCTTCTGCATAAAATCTGCCGACCAAATCAGTCCCGACTTTTGAAATCGCATAAGGCGATGCGGGATGAAAAGTACATTCTTCATTAATGGGTAATTTTTCTTTAGGTACCCGGCCAAATACTTCGGAGGATGCGCATACGTGAATAATCGCATCTTTTTTAAAGTGTCTTAAGGATTCTAAAACTCGGGATGTGCCTTGCACATTAGTTTCATAAGTATCTAAAGGCGCGGTGAAACTCGTTTGCGGATAGCTTTGTGCCGCTAAGTGAAATACATAATCTGGCAACACTAATCGAACCGCATTATCAATAGAAGCTGAATCACGTAAATCGCCGTAGACTAATTTGATACGTTCGTTACGATTAATTTTTGGGATTAAATGCGCGATATTATCAAGAGGGCTTCTCCAACGACAAAGGCCTATAATATCCCAGTCAGTTTTTTCTAATAAGTAGTCCGCTAAATGCGAACCTACCATGCCGGTTATGCCGGTAATAAATGCTCTTTTTTTAGCCATAATAAACTCTACAAAACCCTGTTCTGATGAGGTACTCTACTGTAACGAAATAAACCATCAAGTCAACGTTTATGAAAATATTATTGATTACTGACAATCACTCTCCTCAGGGAGGTGGCGCTGAAAAATACTTTTTTTCACTCAAAGAAAAATTAGAAAATCATCCCGATATTCAAGTGTTTAGCACCGGGTTCTCATCCAACGTCTCACCTTTATGGCGTCTTTTTATCAATCCCATTAAATATTGGCAATTACGAAAATCCATCAAAACCATAAACCCTGATGTGATTCATTTGCATACCGTCAAATGTTATATGCCAACTATCTTGCATGCAGTCAAAGGCTATCCCGTAGTCCAAACTACGCACGATTATGCTTTAATATGTCCCGCTAGCTGGAATATCCATAACGATTTAACTCCCTGCCCTACGGGATTTTCTGTCTCTTGTTTTTGGAAACATCGTAACCACTTTTCTTTTCCCGTTTATTTAATTTTCTTAATTATTTTTTTTAGATTAAGACGCCTCACCAAAAAAGTAGTTAAGCATTATCTCCCTCCCTCCCCTTTACTTGCGAATTATTTAACACAAAATGGTTTTGGACCTGCTACTTATATTCCTCCCCCACAGTCACCTGTTAATCCACCTACTGCTAGTTTAGCTAGCAACCATTTCTTATTTTTAGGTCAATTGGGAAAACATAAAGGCATTTATTGTTTACTGGAAGAATTTGCTATCGCTTGTAAAACAAACCCAGATTTAAAACTAACGATGGCAGGAAGAGGCAGAGAAGAAAATAATCTGCGTAAAAAAATAAAAGAACTTAATCTTGCTAACAACATAGCACTGCAAAATTGGTCCACTGAACCTGCTAAATTATACCAAGATGCTACGGTTTTAATTGTCCCTAGCTTGTGGCAAGAATCTTTTGGTCTAGTTACCGCAGAAGCCATGAGCCACGCGCGAGCAGTAATTGGCAGCAATCGCGGCGCTACGGCTTGGTTAGTCGACCATGAAAAAACCGGATTATTATTTGACCCTGCAAAAAAAGGCGATTTAGCCCAATGCATTTTAAAATTAGCTAGTAATTTTGATTTAGCAAAACAATACGGAAACAACGCCTATGAAAAATTTAAAACGTTTCCAGATAATGAAATGATTTTGCGAGAGATCATAGAAATTTACAAAAACAAAAAAGGCGCCTAAGCGCCTTTTTTTGAAATCGAAAAAAAATTAACCGATAGTTAATTGATCTTCAATTTTCTTCATGTTGTCGTCATTCATTTTCTTGAAACCTTTAACCATCTTTAGGTCTTCAAGAGTTTTGAAGTCGCCATGTTTTTTACGGTAAGAAACGATTGCGCGAGCTTTAGCAGCGTTCAATCCTTTCACTTTCATCAACTCTTTAACAGTTGCTTTGTTAACGTTTACTTTTTCTTGATCAGTACCTTGAGTAGCAGTAGCATCTTGGCTTGAAGAAGAATCAGCAATTTGAACTGTTTTAGTGCTGGTGTCAGTAGTAGTTGTGCTAGTAGTAGCTTCGTCTGCAGCGAAAGCAGCAGTTGCTAAGCCCATAGCGGCAACAACAGCGATTAATGTACGATAAAAAGACATTGATATAACTCCTTAATACAATATTATTATGTCGATAACGTGGCCTTTCCAAGCAGGATTGCTTTAGTCTGAACCACGACCCCAGGAATATTACTCATTTAATTTTAAAAAATCTACTGCATTTATGGTACACTTTCGTATTATTTTACTTGGCCCAGGAAAATGAACTATGCGACTACTATTAACACTGCTTATTTTGCTAACATTTAATACTACTTTTGCTAACCCTATTATTCCAGTACCTACTCGCCCCCAAATCATTGTCACTCCTCAAGCTCCGACCTTGGATGCGAAGAGTTATATATTAGTTGATGCGAATACGGGCAAAATATTGGTTGAAAAAGATGCAGATCAACGTGTAGCTCCGGCCAGCTTAACTAAATTAATGTCTATGTATATTATTTCTGCGGCCTTAAAAAATGGCACTATTCATTTAGATGACAAAGTCAGAGTGAGTGAAAAAGCTTGGCGTACAGGCGGGTCACGCATGTTTATTAAAGTAAACACCGAAGTACCTGTTAAAGATTTAATCAAAGGTATTGTCATAGCCTCTGGTAATGATGCAACCGTTGCAATGGCTGAATATGTAGCCGGCTCGGAAGATGCTTTTGCTAGTATGATGAATAACACTGCTAAAGATTTAGGCATGGCTAATTCTCATTTCATGGATAGCAATGGCTTACCCAGCGCAGATCACTATTCAACAGCCCATGATTTAGCCATTCTTGCGCGCGCCATCATTAATAATTATCCAGAAGATTACAAACTCTATTCAGAAAAATATGTAGTCTATAACAATATTCGCCAACCGAATCGCAATCGTCTACTTTGGTTATTCCCTACAGCTGATGGCTTAAAGACTGGCCATACTGATGATGCGGGATATTGCTTAGTAAGCTCTGCTAGCAAAGATGGTACAAGATTAATCGGCGTTATTTTAGGTGAGCGCAGTGATAAAGCCCGTACTGAAGATTCTATTCGCTTATTAACTTATGGTTTCCGATTCTTTGAAACCCATAAGTATGGTGATGCTAATAAAAAAATGATGGCCATGCGCGTCTGGAAAGGACAAGAAACAGAAACTGCATTAGGGGTTAAAAGTGATTTTTACGCAACGATTCCAGCAGGACAATTTAAAAATGTTCAAGTGTCTTTAGTCGAAGACAAACCCCCACACAATGCGCCTATTACTAAAGGCGAAAGCTATGGCACCTTAAAACTCACTTTAAACGGCCAAGTGTTAGCAACGGAACCGCTGGTTGCGTTGGAAGATAACAAGAAAGGCGGCATGTTCCGTAGCATGACAGACAGCTTCTCTTATTACTTCCATAAATGGTTTTCAAAGCCAGTCAGTGAGCCAGTGAACAACGCGTAAGATGATGATCATTACCCGTTGGTTAGGAAAGCAAGAGTATCAAACCTGTTGGGATGCGATGCGAAGCTTTACTGATCAACGGGATGAAAACACCCCTGATGAAATCTGGTTATTGGAACACCCTCCCATTTTTACCGAAGGACAAGCCAGCAAACCCGAACATCTTTTATGTCCGGGTGATATTCCGGTGATTCGAGCGGATCGCGGTGGGCAAGTGACTTATCACGGTCCGGGCCAATTGATCGCCTATACTTTAATTGATTTACAGCGCAAAAAATTAACTATAAAAACCTTAGTGACCCTGCTTGAAAATACCGTAATTCAATTATTGGATGAATATAACATTAAGAGTAATAGCCGCTGCAAAGCGCCTGGCGTTTATGTGAATGAAAAAAAGATTTGTTCTATTGGTCTTCGCGTACGTCGATGGTGTTCTTTTCATGGTCTTGCCTTAAATATTGCCATGGATATGGAACCTTTTACCCGCATTAACCCCTGCGGCTATAAAGATTTGGAAATGACTCAACTTTCAGCCTTAGGAATTCATAGGAATATGGAAGAAATAGGGTTAAAATTAGCGGATTTATTGACTGACCATATTAACGGAAAACAAGCATGAAACAACGCGGCCAAGATAAGTTATCACGCATCCCCGTAAAAATTGAACCCACCCTTGAGATGCAACGTAAACCCGATTGGATTCGTATACGAATACCAACAAGTCCTGCGGTTGCTAACCTAAAAAAGATTTTACGTGAAAATCGTTTAGTAACTGTTTGCGAAGAAGCTTCTTGTCCCAATTTAGCCGAATGTTTTAGTCACGGAACAGCGACTTTTATGATTATGGGTGACAAGTGTACTCGTCGTTGCAGTTTTTGCGATGTGGCTCACGGACGACCGGATCCATTGGATCTTGAAGAGCCAATCAATTTAGCTAATACTATCGCAGAAATGAAATTAAAATATGTGGTCATTACTTCTGTCGATCGAGATGATTTAAAAGATGGTGGCGCCAGCCATTTTTCTGCCTGTATTAAATCAGTGCGTGAAAAGAGTCCGCACATTAAAATTGAAATATTAGTCCCCGATTATCGCGGTCGTTTAGAAGTGGCTTTAGATGAAACCGTCAAAGAATTGCCCGATGTCTTTAATCATAATATTGAAACCGTGCCGAGATTATATAAACAAGCGCGTCCCGGCTCAGATTATCTTCATTCTTTGCGTTTACTCAAAGAATTCAAACAACGCATAGCTCATGTACCCACTAAATCCGGCGTTATGTTAGGTTTAGGCGAAAACGATGATGAAATTATTCAGACCCTAGAAGATTTGCGCGCCCATGATGTGGATATGCTAACACTGGGGCAATACTTACAACCCAGCAAGTTTCATATGCCCGTTAATCGCTTTATCACACCTAAACGATTTGATGAATTTGGCGAAATAGCTAAAAAGATGGGTTTTAAAAATGTAGCGAGTGGGCCGCTAGTCAGATCTTCTTATCATGCCGACAAGCAAGCGATGGGTGAAGTTGTCAGCTAAATAAGTTAAAATAGATAAACTTCAATGGAATGAAGAAATCTATACCATAAAAAGGGTGCTATGTCGGATACAGCAAATTTTCTTTTACAATGGTTAAGTGCCAATCCCCACTGGGCAGGTTTCATTACTTTCCTTATTTCAGCCGGCGAATCCGTTGCCATTTTAGGTACCATAGTCCCCGGATCCATCATGATGACAGCCGTAGGAACACTAGCTGGCGCTGGCATTATTCCTTTATGGCCATCACTCATCTGGGCAATGCTGGGTGCTATTGCAGGCGATGGGATCAGTTATTGGATTGGTTATTACTTCAAAGACAATCTCCATCGTATCTGGCCCTTTCGCAATCATCCCGAAATGTTAGAAAATGGCGAAAAATTTTTTAAGAACCATGGCGGTAAAAGTGTTTTCATTGGGCGATTTGTCGGTCCCGTCCGCGCGCTCGTGCCTGTGGTTGCAGGAATGCTTAGATTAAAACCTCTTATTTTTACTATTGCTAACGTCTTATCAGCCATTATTTGGGCGCCTGTCTATATGTTGCCAGGAATTTTGCTGGGTGCCGCTTCTTTAGAATTACCGCCAGATGTTACCAGTCACGCGGTCATTATCGTATTATTAACGATTATGTTTATCATATTGTGTATTTGGTTAACGATTAAATTGCTGGCTAACATTCACGATCAAATTGATCAGGGTTTAACTTGGATTTGGGAAAGTTTAAAAAAATCTCGTTATTTTCGCCTGATTACTTCCATTCTTAAACACCATAATTCTCTCAAAACTCACGGTCAAATCGTCTTAGCCTTTTATTTTTTATTTACCTTAGCACTATTTTTTGCCTTGGCGATCTTTTTACACTTTACGCCACCCGATTCTATTTTAATTAATAATGTTTTATTTCATCTTTTTCGCAGCTTACAAACACCCACAACGAATATTGTCATGATAAGCCTCACCATCTTAGGTGAAGCACAAGTCATACTACCTATGGCAGGTTTGGTTTTTCTTTGGTTGTATTTTACCAAAAGACGCCACACAGCTTGGCATGTATTAGGATTAATTTTATTAGCTGGTGCCAGCACAGGTTTACTCAAGCACTTTATACATGAAGCGCGACCTTGGGGTATTTTGCACCCTATTTCCTATTCTGGTTTTCCTAGTGGTCATAGCGTTTTGTCTTTAGCCTTTTATATAGGCTTAGGCGTCTTATTAGCTAAAATCTGGAAATTAAATAAATGGAGTCGACGATTTTTATTACTATTACTCGGTACTTTTGTTTTTATAATTAGCATGACGCGAGTTTATTTAGGATTGCACTGGATGACAGATGTCATTGCAGGTTGGCTATTAGGAGCTTCTCTGCTTATTTTAGTGTCGCTTTCTTACAATAGACACCGAGAAACAGAATTTATGACTGGCCGCAGCCTGTTACTTGTCTCTTTGGTCAGCTTACTCTTTTGTTATAGCGTTTTTGCTTATCGCAATTTTGATACGATGAGAACTGATTATCAGCAGATAGACTGGCCTATTTATAATATCACCGAGGAAGCTTGGTGGAATCGAACGGGTGAAGATTTACCTTTATATCGCGTTAATCGCTTTGGATTAGAGCAAGAAATTCTCAACTTACAATGGCTAGGATCCCTAGAAAATATTAAAGAACTTTTAATTAAAAATGATTGGTCTATTCCCCCAGACCATGATTGGATCAGCGTGCTGCAACGTTTAACCGATGTGAATAGCGCAGAACATTTACCCGTAGTTTCACCGCTTTATTATGGTAAAAAACCCGTTCTAGTGCTGACTAAACCTATAGGTAAAGATAAAAAACTGATGGTCTTACGTTTATGGCAATCGGATTTAAAAGTCACCAATAGTGCGGATTCTTTATGGGTAGGCTCGGTTGATACCATACCCCGAACCTTTAGCTGGTTATTGAAAAACACCCGTCCACGAAAAATTAGCCTGACACCCGAGCTAATTTTTACTAAAATACCGCCTGAGTTAACAATTAAACCCATTACGGTTAAAACCCAACAAGATAAAGAACGCCCAATCTTGCTGATTAAAAGGAAATAAAAAATGGCAGATGCCTTATTACAATTACTACTATTTTCATTCAAAGCACTTATTGTCGCCTTAGTCATTTTACTGATAGTCGGCGGAATTTTAGTAATCCTCTCCAAAGGTAAGGAAAAACTAAAAGGCTATCTTTGTATTAAAAACTTAAATCATAAATACAAAGAAACCACTGAAAATTTATTAAGTGAAATTTTACCTAAAAAAGCCTTTAAGAAATTTTTAAAAGATCAAAAAACTCAAGATAAAAAGAAAAGTGAAAAAACAGAAAAATATCCAAAAGTTTTTGTATTGAACTTTAATGGCGACATGAAAGCTTCGGGAGTTGGTTCTTTACGCGAAGAAATCACAGCAATTTTAAATATAGCGACCCCAAAAGATGAAGTGGTTATCCGTTTAGAAAGTCCAGGCGGAATCGTACACTCTTATGGTTTAGCCGCCTCCCAACTAGCCAGAATCCGCGAACGCAAGATTCCCTTAGTTGTTACCGTAGATAAAATTGCTGCAAGCGGAGGCTACTTAATGGCCTGCGTCGCCAACAAAATCTTAGCCGCCCCTTTCGCAACTTTAGGCTCAATTGGCGTAGTCGCCCAATTACCCAATTTCCACCGCTTCTTAAAAGATAAAAATATCGATTTCGAACAAATTACTGCGGGCAATTACAAACGCACGATTTCTATGTTTGGCAAAAACACCGACGAAGGCCGCGAAAAACTACGCGAAGAAATCGGCGATATTCATACTTTATTTAAGAGCACCATTCAAGAATATCGCACTACTATTGATATAGAAAAAGTCGCAACCGGTGAAATCTGGACCGGTAAACAAGCCTTAGAATTAAAATTAGTGGATGAGCTACAAACGAGTGATGATTATTTGTTAGAGAAAAGCAAAACCGCTGACTTATACGAAATTTGTTATCACGCGAAAAAATCTTTGAGTGAGAAATTAACGTCTACGGCGCAAGCGGTCAAAGATGCGGTGAGTGTGGTGTTTTAAACCTATAACTTTCCCCATAGACTTTTACTCGTCACCCTGCTAACTGGGCTCTGCCCCCCCGCTAACTCGGCTCTGTCACCCCGCACTTGTTGCGGGGTGACAGAATGCTATTTACGCAACGCCAAAAATCCTGGTTTGCTTCGCTGCGCTCGCAATGACGTGGGGTACTCTTAAGCTTCTTTGCTAATGCGAATGTCTGTCAGGATTCGGTTTCTTACCATTAGGCGCCTTAGGCTCCTCTTGAGCTTTCTTTCGCCTCCAAAAATCCGGCTGCGTTTTTTTATGTTCTTTTAACGCCTCAGAAACAATTTTAGGAATAGGTTTTAATTCGCGAGTTTTATCTGTTTTATAAGCAACTCCTGCACCAGCTGAAACACTTGCTAAAGCCGCCACTCCCGTTGCAACTAATGTTTTAGCTAAGGTAAAACTAGCCGGAATACTGATTCCGCCGGTATGTACTGCTAAAGCAACACCACCCGCAATTAAGGCTGAAGCCAATACAAAACATAAAGCACCAACTAAAGCGCCTTTTGCTATCCTTTTCCAATTGGTTGGATTGGTATTATCTTCAACATATTTTATTAAGCTATTGGCAGCCTCGTAATCGTTATTATTTTTATTCAACCGATTCAAAGCCTGTATTATCGGCGTTAAATCCGCGCACATCGTTTCAACATTTCCATCAGAAATTGCAGCATTTATTGCATCACAAAAAATATCATAGCTTTGTCCCATCCCGAGATTCTCAAATGCTTTTAATTCTTTTATGAGCTCTCTCATTGTTGTATCTTGAGCGTTAGGATGGCTGAGAATATTTTCAAACAATTTCGGTGGTATATTTCCTTTCTCTTCAAAAAATGCTTTTAGCTCTGCTGCTTCTAACGTATTTTTCGCTTCTGCTACAGGCACCACTTCTTGTATATTTCTTTCTTCCTTCTTATCCTGCGGCTGTAATACAGGTGCTAGGTTAGAAGACTCCAAAAGTTCGTTATTTACTCTGGTAATTCTTTGTTCAATATCGCGTTTAAATTTTATTTCCCATGATGTTTGATTGGCCCACGACTCTAAATCATCAGCATTTACATTTGCTTCAAATTCTTGTTTTTTCCCTAGAAGAGCGTTGGCATTTCTCAATGCAATAATTATTTTAAAAAAATCTTCTTCTCGAAAAGCTTTTGATTCGGCTATCGCAACTAGAACGCGCATTTCTTCTATTAAAGGATCAGCATTATCGCCTAGTGCTGTTTTTAATTTAGTAACTTCGGTTGCAATTTCCTCAGGAGAAATGAGTTTATTAATTTCGGCCTCAATCTTAGGACTCATCACCTGCTGATTAAATTTCTCTATCTCTGCTAAAATTTCTTGAACCTCAGCCTTGCTATTAATTTTTCTAAGAATAGGAATAAACTTGCCAACATCTGAAGTTGGCATTTTTCTTTGAGCTACAGCAACAATCTTTTGGAAAAGATAATAAGCTTCAGTTTGGGCTATTTTTTGATTTGGCTCGTTTCTTAATAAACCCAGGAATTCTGTATTAGCAAACTTTTGATGATTAATAAGCTTAAGACAAATTCGGATAAAGTTTTCTTGTGGAGTATTAGGTTCAGCTAGCGCATTTAACTCACCTGAAAAATTAGATACCATGCCTCCCATTAAATTATTGGAAACCAATATAAAACCATATTTTTGAATGGCTTCCTGAAGTCTATGGGGATTTGATGGTGTAGAAAATAGTTGATGAACCCAAGGATTAAAATTACCTTGGTTATCATATAGCAGTTTTTCTGCGGCTCTAAAGAAAGTTATCAAAAATTCCGCTAATTGTTTTTGCTCTTTCTTGCTTAAAACTACTAAGGTATCGACCCAATCTTGTAATTCTCCTTTTTCAGTAAAAAGAGATCTAAACTCATCATTAGCTTTCCAGTTTCTTCTTAAATCCTCAAAAGATATGGTAAACGCCTCTTTCTCTTCCGGAAATTTACTTATGGTATCGGGTTTAAAAGACTTAAGAGATTCCAGTATGAATTCAGGAGTTGATGGGAATCTTAAATCATCAAAAGCTCGGCTTAATTGCGCTTCCTGGCCCTCATCACCCAAAGCTAAATTAATTTTATTAATATGCTGGGGAAGTTTTTTTGCTTCTCCTTCATAGTAAGAAAAAGGTGAACCTGCTATGTCTAAATTGATTCTCTGACGATTTGCGCCCATACAAACTCCCCCTATTTATAAGTTAATTATAGCGTCTATTGGCTATTTTATTTAAAATATAAGCTATTGATTAATAATGATTAAATATGAGTTCTAGGTCTTGCTGAAATAAAAACCGAATTAGCCAACCCCCCAGGCAGGAAATTAAAGGGAAATTTCAACGTACGAGTAATCTGCATATTCTGACGTATAGTTGCTGCTAACCACCGCCAATCAAAACCCTTATGGCAAGTTCCATGAGGCGGTAGCTTATCTAACTGGTATAAACCCGCCCAAAAAGTTTCGCGCCAAGTATAGGTTTTGTGGCGGTGGTAGCCCACTAAAAATGAAGTCAAATTTTTAAACCAAATCGCAGGGCCCACTTCTACAGGAACGGAGCAAACAAAATGCTCGGGGGATAAAGCGGCAATATGTTCAATAATCCTGACCACTTCTTTTTCGGGTATGTGCTCTAAGGTTTCTAGGGCGATCACAATATCGGGTTTAGGAAAATGTTGATAACTAGAAGAATCGGATGCGCTAGCATTAATAACCGAAAAATTGGGAAAATGTCCATAACGCTTACGAGCTTCTTCATAAAAAGGGGTATTTAATTCAATAGCAGAATAGTCAATATTAAATTGTTGATTCAGCACTTCAAATAATTTGGCGTGTGCGCAACCGATTTCTAACACTCTTATCGGCCTATCGATAATTGGTAGTTTTTTAAAAAAATTCAGAATCGCTTTGTATCGTAAAGAATGTATCCACGTCAGTAAGGCGTTAAAGTTTTGCTGTTTTTCATAGTTTAGCCTGGATTCTTCCTTCATCGATCTTCTTCTCTAAGCGGTTAAGTGCGTATATAATACTAGCTTCAATGGCGATCGCATAGAAAAGGATGATCTATGAATGTACTAAAATTGTTCGGACTAGCCCTCTTATTTTCCTTTAGCCAAACCCTATTTGCTGACCCCATTAAGACCATTCACTTTGGGACCGATGCTTCCTATCCCCCTTTCGAATATGTTGATGACAAAGGTAATTTTGCAGGCTTTGATATTGATATTGCTAATGCCATTTGCGCTAGCATGAATGCACAATGTACTTTTAGTAGCGGTACATTTGATGACTTAATCACAGACTTAAACGCTGGAAAATATGATGCTATCATTGCGGCTATAGGTATTACCGAAACGCGTGAAAAAATGGTGAGCTTTACTGAGCCGTATTATACACAGACGGCGTCATTTGTAGCTCCTATCGCTAAACACTATACGATGGGTGATATCGAAGGAAAAAACATAGGCATACAAAAAGGATCATTATTTTTCTCTTACTTAACCGACAAATACCATAATAAAGTAAAAATCGTACCTTTTAACGATTTTCCTGACGCTTTTAAAGCTCTCAAAGATAAAAAAATTGATTTAGTAATAGGCGATGAAGCCACTGTCAAATCTTGGCTCAAAGAAAATGGCAATAGTCATGAGTTTGGTATTGTAGTTGGACCTATTATTAATGCAGATTATCTGGGTAACGGTTTTGGTATTGCGGTACGCAAAAACGAACCTGATCTTTTAAATGCATTGAATAAAGCTATTGCAGACATTAATGCGAACGGTAAGTATAAAACCATACGCGATACTTATTTCAAATAAAATATTGTTTTCATTAAGAGTGATGCGAGCAACAAGCTCACGATAGTCATTATTAAGGGAGTTTGAGGCTTAAAGCTGCCCATAAAGCCTATTAATAAGTTATTTGCACCAAATGCAAATGCCATAATCGCACCGGTAATACCCATCACCCAACCTTGCGAATCTTCATTCACTTGATTGGAAAATAAAGTTAATATCGTTGAGTAAGCAACCGCCATAGCCGGCGCTACGATTAAGACATCTAGCCAAAGATAAATTTCTGAAGGCGCAGTAATAGTTAAGAAAGTCCCCAAAGCGACAAAGAAACAACCTCCTATCACACATTTTTTTAATGAAAATCGTTTAGTCAAAGGATCCACTAAAAATCCCGTCCCAATACCAAATCCAGCGCCCATCACTGCCATATAAAATCCAGTATGCAAAGAGCTAAAATGATAAACGCGCAGCAAATACATAGACACAAAAGAATAATAACCGCCCCATCCAAATATCATAATTAAAAAGATAATCGATAATTCGCGTATTTTTTCTTTTTTGAAAGCAGAAATAAAAATTTCAATGGCATAATGTAATTTAAAACGAATTTTATGCGTATGGGTAAAAGTTTCTTTAAACAAAAAGAATAATAATCCTGCATTGATCAATGAAATAGTAGCAGCAAAATAAAAAGGCAGAGAAAAATTAAACCAGGGCACTAATTCGTGAGCGGATAAAATCCCCCCAATCATAGGACCAAATAAGAATCCCAAGGAGGTAAAAAATAAAATTAAACCTAAATTTCTGGCTTTATGTTCAGGTTCACTCATATCCACAATCGCGGCCTGAGCAATGGCTTGGCTACCTGCGGTAAATCCTGCAATAATTCTTCCCGCTAATAACAATCCATAACTACCCATCACCACTGCAAAAGCAGAAAAAGCATAGCCAATCACAGCACCAATTAAACAGACCATTAAAGATTTTTTGCGTCCAATTTGATCGGATATATCCCCTAAAAACGCCGCGCCAAAAAACCAACAAAACATAAAAATACCAATCGTAAATCCATATAATAAATTACGCGCATTCGTACTAAGATCAGTCGAAATAAAATGCGAGCTGGGATCAAAAATTAATGAATTTAAAACCGGAAAGACTAAGCCTAATCCCATACTGTCTATAAACAATACAAGAAAAAGCGGTGATGCCGCTAAAAAGAAATTTTTGGGTTTTACAATGGGCATGACAGACATAGTCAGCCATACTAATACAGGATAGGACGAAAGACAATGCGCAACATGGCATTGTCTTTGAGTTTAGCAGGATTAATGACCATCACTCCATCTTTGGTGCATTGATATAACTTTGGCCCTTTCTCCGTCATTTTCTTAAAGCTCAATTTAGACCAAAAATCTTGTATATAAAGCTCTTCTTCTTTTCGTTGAAAATATTCTGCTTTAATTAATTCTGTACTTTCAAATTGTATCCATTGATAATTTTTTCCAAAGAAAAGGTTAATAGTCATTTTATCCAAGTCCGCCTGCAAATAAAGTAACATTGAAAAAAATCCATCATGGGTAGGTCTTGCATGCAAAATAAGTTCTTTTTTATCATCTTTAGTGATCACTTTTGCAGTAATTTTTTCTCTACGCAAACTTAAATCGTCTTCAATAATCCCTAAGCCAAAACGGCGTTTTGTCATGAGCATGATCGTATGCTCAAAATCCGCCTCACTACGTAAAGCATGAGGCCGCTGATCTTGTTCTACAAACCATAAACCTTTACGTCGTAACCAGTTGGATTCCATCGGATTAAAAAGCGCATGCGCTGCATGAGTTGCTTTATTAATTTCATGGGTAAAATCTTTTAGATATTCAATTTCAGTAGGCGTCATTAAAAAAATCGTACGTGAGATTTCTGCTAAGGTCACTTCTCTTAAGGTTTCCAGAGTTAAGGTTTTTCCCACAAACGCAAAGAATTTTTTGGCATCAACGATAAAGCGCAGACATTCAGCTTGAATTAAGCGAATCTTTTCCAGTTGTGCTTTATTTTGTTTAGTTTCTACATAAACCGGATTACCCTCTTCATCATAATCAATCACACTATTGCCGCCACTGGTAAACATTTCTTCCACTAAGGTAAAATTAACCGCTAACATACCTAGTACACGGCTATCACACCATGAAGCGTCAATAAAACCACGGCGGTTAAAACTCCATTCGGGAACATCATTCGCCAACAAATATCGACCCATCACTTCTTTCACGTGCATATCTTTTTTAAGAAAAGGAGTTAATAAATTTTGCGCAGTTGCATTGTAACCAATGTCTACAAACAACACATTATCTCCAGCTTTAATATGTCCTTCTTTTTCGAGATAACGCTGAAAACGCTTGCGATATAAGGCTGAATTTTGAAAAATGATTTGCAAATATTCTTCTTTTAATATTTCATTACCAAATGCTTGCTTAGGATTTTTTTCGGCTTCACATTTTTTAGCAAGCGCTAAAGAAACCTCATCTGGGAGCAATAATTGGCGAGCATGTGAAGATATAGACCACCTGTCCAATTGCCTCGCGAGATAGTTAATCACATCTTGCTTCGTATAAAACGATGCAGCAAGCGCACTAAAAGAGCTGATTTGAATTTTACTGCCGAGAGTTTTACCCAACAAAGCTTCACAAGCTAAATAGGGTAGAAATCCATCGCGCATGACAAATAATACTTTTGGTTCTGGCTTTATACTTTTTACCGTATCGAGAATAAAATTCGCAAAACCATAAAGAATAGGCCCGATTGACATATAACCTATAAAATAATCAGGACGCGAAGTGGTCAATCCAGAGATAGCATAGACCCCACGAAAAGGACTTGGAAAACCACGTGTATAGCCAAGATTAGGATCTGCAATTGACCCTGCTACGATTTGCATACGTAACAGTTCTGCAATTTTTTGATCGTGTTGCACTAAACGCAAAGCATTTAATCCTGATTTTTTACCTGCTTCTAAATCAGCCACCACATCATCGCCAATATGCAGAATAGATTGCGGCTCAATAGCTAATTCTTTAACGACAATATTAAATAATCCCGCATGCTTAGGCATACTCCACTCTGATGAACAAAATACACGCGTGATAGCTTCATAACAATCTTTGGGTAATGTTTTTTGCAACAATTGTCGCAATTGAGGTTCTTCTAAATAAGTATTACTCACAATAATAATTTTTAAACCCCGACGCATCGCATCTTGAATAAGCTGTATCGCCGGCGGAAATGCATAACAATGATCAATTTCAGCTTCAATCTCTTCATTCACTAAAGCTTGCACTTCTTCATCTGTAATAGTCGGAAACCCAACACGATAAATATCATGCAGTGTAGTCTCATAATTCCCATGCAATACATGATTTTGAAAACGCGCATCCGCTTCCGCACGTCTACGCTGCTGTGCAGTAATATGAAGAGCCTGATGATGGGGACGCTGTGCTAAATCATAAAAAACATCATTAGGAGAAGCGACCGTGCGCCATAATAAAGTATCAAAACAATCGAGTGAAAGCACTTTCACCCGATCCATGTAGGGGTTTAATAAATCCGTTATTCCCACCTGCATAAATCATTTCCTTTTAGTTTATTATTCGAGTTTCTTTTTAGTCGTATGCGCCACGTTTTCTGCTTCCTTAACATGCGCTGGTTTTGGAGCAGCCCATATATACTGCCCTATTTTAGCAGCAGCTGCACCCGCTACTACACTCAAAGCTACTGCCGCAGGAGTACTTGCTAAATAAGGACCCAAATGTCCTGCTACATAAGTTGCCGCACCTTTTGCAAGAGCTGCATTACCTACTGATAATAATGTATGCCCAGCCATTGCTGCAGCTACTGCAGGACCTACTGCTATTCCAATGGTGAGCGTTACCATCACAACACCTGCAACTATTAACACTCCACCTAACATTCTACGTTTAGAACGATGATTAGTCACTTGATCAGCATCAACAGCAACCGCTGCTCGCGTTAAATGGCAAGCATTATCCAGACTTGGATTATTGATAGTATGTGTAAGATTATCTAGAAGTCTGGTATATAGCTCCATAGAAGCAGCACTTCCCAAATTGGCCAAACGCAAAGCTTCATTATAATATAAAGAATAGTTTTTTTGCGTCATAAATGCAGTCGCGGTATTCGCTTCTTTTTGTGCACCCTCTAATACTGGTGCATTTTCCTGTGGTGAATTTAAGGGAAATGTTGCAGCCAAATTATCTAATGCCACATCCATCTGTAGTATTGCCCTATCAGCATCTGAACGATGAATACCTTCGGCAATATCTTTCACTATTCTTACCCGTAATTTCCAAGGATCGTTTATAGTAGGCATAAATTACTCCTTTAAAAATAGAATGATAATATTTATACTCTTTTACTATTTTAAAAGTATAGTACAAGCAACGGAAATTGCCTTTTTTTAACCTATTGAATTTACATATAAATAAAATTTTGAGGTCTTGCTAGTGAGATATTTACTCATATTAATCGCTGTTTTACTGAGTTTTGGCCAGCCTGTCCAAGCTGAAAAACAAGCCGTGCGTGAATTTATTATTGATACGGATGTTGGGCCTGATGATGTGATTGCACTCGCTTATTTTATTAAACAACCGAATATAAAAATAAAAGCTATTGCGGTAGATGGGGATGGAAATGCGCATCGTGATGCGGCTTATGCAAATACGATGAGCATTTTAAAATTATTGAATCGATCAGATATTCCCGTCGCTGCAGGCAGAGCTAATTCCTATCCAGGTGGACATTCTTTCTCGGCTGCTGTGATGCATGATATGGATACTTTAGGTGGGTTAGCGCTTAATAAAGAAAATTTAGAGACACCCAAACAAACTGCTAAAGAATTAATGATAGAAACATTAACCTCATCCGATCATCCTATTAATATTTTAGCAATAGGGCCATTGACGACGATTGCAGAAGTTTTAACTGAAAAACCTAATTTAAAATCTAAAATTAAGATGATTTATGAAATGGGTGGCGCAGTACAAACTGAAGGAAATATTTTTACAGTAAATAATAAATCTACTAATCATGCTGCTGAATGGAATATTTATTTTGATCCTTTAGCTGCAAAAATAGTTTTTCAAACCGGTGTGCCTATTACACTTATTCCCTTAGATGCGACTAACCAAGTCCGCATCAATGATAAATTTTATCAACAAATCAAAAATCATCATAAAACGCCGGCTGCAAAATTAGTTTATGATTTGTTAACGCTGAATAAAAAATTCTTATACAGCAACACTTGGTATTTTTGGGATCCAATGGCTGCGGTTGTAGCAGCAGATGAATCCGTTGCAACGATTAAAACCTTGCCTTTAACCGTTCTTTTAAGCCCCGAAGACAAAGCTGGGGGCACTGTCATTGATAAAAAAAATGGAAACAATATTCGAGTTTGTATGAAAGTGAATGCTATAAAATTTAAAGAAAATTTATTGCGCGGTTTATCGATACCTTAATCGATTTTTAGAATAATTTTCTAATTGCTTTTCAACTTTTTCATTGACATGATCAGCGGGTAATCCTGTTAATAAAGTAATTGCTTCGTCAATGGTATTAATAGGATAAATAAAAAACTTTTTTTGTTTGCAGGCTAGCACCACATCTTCCCGTAACATTAAATTTTTAACATTCATGGCAGGAATTAACACGCCTTGATTTCTAGTTAAACCTTTTTCTTTGCAGATATCAAAAAAACCTTCAATTTTTTCATTTACCCCACCAACAACTTGAACTTGCCCATTTTGATCAATCGACCCTGTTACCGCCAAGGATTGCTTAATAGGTATTTTTCCTATAGCGGACAATAAAGCACAAAGTTCGCCAACGGAGGCACTATCACCATCCATACTTCCATAGATTTGCTCAAAAGAAATACTGGCTGTCAAAGAATAAGGGTAACCTGGATTATAGCGAGCAGCCAAAAAGCTAGCCAAAGTCAACGTTGCTTTCGAATGAATAGGTCCTGAAAGTTCAATTTCGCGCTGTATATCAATTATTTTTCCCTTGCCCGCTCTTACGGTAGTCGTCACCCGCGTCGGATGACCATAAGAATAAGCTCCTACTCGAACGACGGATAAACAATTTACTTGCCCTACTTTAGCGCCTGAGGTTTTAATAATGATATAGTTTCGTTTAATATCTTCATAATATTGTTCTCTTGCTCTATCTAAACGATGAGTCTGCGCTTGCAAAGCTTTTTTAACATCGTTAGCGTCCACAATTTTTTTCTTAGCAACCGAAGACCAATAAGCCGATTCTAAAATCAAATCATCAATACCGCGAATATGCGTAGATAACTTTTCTACATCTTCTGCAAGACGGGAACTATAATCAATAATAGCGGCAACAGCGGATGCATGAAAAGGTTTAAGCTTTTCACGTTTAGCAATGGTTCCAATCAGACGAGCATATAAATTAATATTTTTTTTGTTTCGTTGAATTTGCTCATCGAAATCTACGGCTACTTTAAATAATTCACTAAAATCAGGATCATCATAAGATAACGAATAAAATGTTTTGCGATCGCCTAATAAAATAATTTTAACATCCAGGGGAATAGACATCGGTTGTAATGAAACAGGCTTAGTTGAATCCAACAAATCTTCTACCAACTCGATCATGATTTTCTTAGCATACAATGCCCGTTTTAACCCTTCCCAAGCTAGTTTTTCTTTTTTTAATTTTCGTGCTTGGATAATTAAATAACCGCCGTTTGCTCTATGCAAAGCCCCTGATTTAATCAACGTAAAATTGGTCACCATCGTGCCAAATTGATTGGTATATTCAACACGTGCAATTAAATTTGAATAAGAAGGATTTTCTTCAAACACAACAGGCGCGCCCTTTCTCTTGCTATTGTTATTCATTAAATTAATTTTATATTTTGATAAAACAGAAGAATCTGCCGTAAAAGATAGTAAATTAGTGGTTTCATCGCGTTTGATAAACTCATCAACATGTAAAGTGATATCTTTTTCGACGGCGCGTAAATATTTTTGAACTTTAGGTAATTTAGCATATTTTTTTATAAGTTTTTGAGTAGCTGGCGAAACAATAGCTCGAGTAAAACGTAACTGCAATTCTTTTTCTTTCGCATGTCTATCTTTATAAACACGAGGTATTTCTATTTTTTCTAGATTTTCTGGGTTTTTCGTCTGGGTTTTTTTACGTTGAATATTAAAATTAATTTCAATTTTTTTCATCCCAATATTATATTCATCACTTTCTAACATCGCTAACAAACTAACACTTAACTCTTCAATTAATAAATTCATCTCTTTTTGCAAAATAACTCCAACTCCATGAGGTAAATCTAGCGCAATAGGTTTATCAGGCGTTGTAAAATTATGGATATAGCACCAATCATGTGGGGAAGGTTGTTTCTTAGCATGATGTTTTAAGAGTCCGCGAATTAACGAACGTTTGCCAACTCCCGTTGGGCCCATCGCGTAAAGATTATATCCATCGCTTTTAATTCGAATACCAAAGTTTAGTGCGTCCAGCGCGCGCTTTTGCCCAACGAAATCCGTCAGTTTTTTTAAATTTTTAGTGGTGACAAAATTAAGTTGATGAAAATCTAATTTCTTGCGCAGTACTTTATAATCAAAAGGTTTTAATTTAGTCATAAATCCTTTCAAATAAATAATTTACTAATGATATCAATATTATACTCTATCTAGGCCTTATAAGGGCGATTGCTAACAAATTTTAAGAGGTGTAATATGGAAGTCTTGAAAGTTTGATTTCGTAAATCATCTCAAACTGGAAAGTTAAGTTTTTGATTTCTATTCCTTTTTTATATAATCTAGGAGCAAGACTATGAAAAACTACCAAGCAGGTCAAAATCCAAACAACCAAGGTCAAAAAAATCCAAACCAGCAACAACCAGGCCGTGACAATAGAAACCCACAACAAAATCCAGCTGATCGCCAAAACCAACCAAAACGAGATGACAAAAAAAATCCTTATCAAGATAAAGAATAATTAAGGCGAGTAATTTTGCGATCGAAATTATTTTATTTTGTCATCTTAACACTAGGGACCCTCATTGCAGGGTCCTTTCTTTTAAAATCTCATTCTCCTAAATCACCAGAAATGGTTTGGATTCCGGGTGGTGATTTTTTAATGGGAAGTGATAACTATCACGGATATATCACCACCGCGGATGGATCCTGCTTATCGTGACAAAATTGGCACTTCAAAAGCAGGAAGCTACCCTGCCATGGGTTTAGGTTAGTTTATAGGGACGGAGCACAGGCGCAACCTGCGCTTTAAGTGTTTGCTCAGTTGATTGAATGATTGTGCGAATCACCTGATTACGTTTAATAATCTCTGAATCTCTAGCGCCTATTCTATCACCGGGTTCTTTTCTCATGATGTCTTCAATCGTTTTGATAACGTTAACATAATCTTCAAGTGCCACATATTGAAGAAGACGAGCCCTCTCTTTTCTAGAATCATGGGGAAATTCTTGCTTAGGAAATAGGCCATCAATAGCTGCGCGTATTTCTTGTACCCCCTTAGAATCATTTTCGCGTTCACCTAAAATGTCTTCTATTGCTAATAATGCATTGGTTCGAAGCGCGTGTTCGATTTTCAGCCAAAACCGAACATACAAAAGAGGTTCATTAGCATGCGTTACCGGTAGGTTCTTTATTTCTTTAAGAGGGGTACTAGAAGGCAAGCCTCTAATAACGGGGTTGCACAAAGCGAATCCTTCAAAATCTTCTAATTTAGCCACATTTCTAAATTTATCTTTTAATTGGTCAAGCGTTATTCCCGCATCAATTTCTTTTTCTTCTACTTCTACTTTCCATTCGCGAGCCGTTATATTTTTAAAAACATAAATTCGTGTCTGCATACCCCACCTCGTATTATTTTAAGAAAACGCAGCTTAACATAATGGATAGACACGTTCAAAACTAAGGTTTGACAACTATTAAAAATAATAACAAAATAATTTTTTGCGCATCTTCTACACATGCGGAAATTGAACTACAAATGGAGACTTGGATGAAACTACCTGGGATAAAAAAAGTTTATATTCTACACTATTTTTCACTGTTTTTATGAGCTCCGCTTTTGCAGCTACAACACCAGAAAAATTTTATTGAGGCGTCTTTGGTGGTGAACGTTAGGTCCTCAACAATATAATATGGGGACTGTTGGTATTAGATTCAACTTGTAAATTATTAAGGGGTCGGTTTAGTCTGACCCCTTGTTCTCCCTATTATGGTCTAGGCCTTTTCGGTGCTTCCTCCGGTTCCGGGGTAAACTTCGGCAAATGACGGTCGCCAAAAGGACTTTTTCTAGCCATCGCTGTTGCTGACATAAATACTTCATAATGGGAGTATTTAAATGCTTCTTGTTTATTTTTTTCTACTATTGTTACTAATTCATTTTGTTTTTTTAATACTTCTTCATATGCCTTTCCATCAAGCCACCATTCCTTAGTATTATTTTCTATAAATTGTCCTAAGGTTTCTTCATAGCCTCGCACCAAGTGATTGATGCAAAAATGATGAATGACCGCGCTCTTCTGTTTATCCATGTTTTTATCAAAATCAGGAGAAAATACTTCATTTTCAAAGAGCATAAAATATCTTTCAACGTGGTCTCGTAAAGCTTGCGCAGTAAATCTTCTATCTGCATCAAGAACCGTTCGCATAAGGGATTCTACATATATGGCGAAGGTTACTTTCTCTTCTTTCGAAAATGTAAAGGGTTCTCCTTGTTTTACTGTGGGCAAACGCAATTCGGTTTCGGAACGAATTTGGGCTGCTCGATCAAAATATCTATTGAGCTCGTTTAATGTTTGTTTAGCCGAACGAGTTGCCAATCCTTGTCTATATTTGAATTGATTGTAAGCATAACTCCCGGCCCCACCAACAATACCAGCTACCTTAATAAACTCTAAGACTGAAAAATTACGCTGGGGCTCTTTAAGTGGAAGAGGTCTTGGCGCAGACAAAACTAGCGGCGTTCCCAATCTTTGAGCTAACCTACGAGTAGAGGATTGTAAAGCAACTTGCGCGACTCTTTTACTACTTTGCATAACGATCTCCTTTTGGTGTGGGTAATCAGTTTAAGCGGTAGCTTTAAGGGGTAATGGCGATTCTAATTTTTCTTCCCTTGCTGGCGACTTAAGTTTGGTGAAAAAACGATTGTGCCAATACTGCGTTACGAAAATATTTTCTGGATCCATTTCTTCTCGTATCTCAAGCCAAGCTTTAAAATGAGGGTAACGATTTTTTAAAAATTTACGATTAAAGGTAATATCTCCAAATTGATCACCGTATTTAGGTATATGTTTACCCCAATGCACGGTCGCGCCTTCTATAGGTAAAAGTCTATTCCAATATTCCCTAAAAAGTAATTCTGCTTCTCCCTCATTCCAATACCACCACAATGGGTCTACACGAACAACATCCCCTTCACAAGCAGGACTTAACCAAAACGGAGATTTTTTCGCTCCATATATCTCGACAGTGAAAGTACCTAAAGTAGCAACTGGATATTTTTTATAAAATTCTTTTAATGTATCTATAACTTTCTCCGTATATTTTACGGGCGCCCACACTTCCGTAAAATGCACTTTTAGCGTTGTGTCAACTGCGGTTTTGTCTTCAGTAGGTAACGCTTCATCCCACCGTTCCTTAAATGGTTTCGGTTTTGAACTTAAGAAAGAATTTAATAAAATCGCCACGAATTGCAGTAATTTTGCAATGTTTTCTTTGTCATCAGGGTATTCATTGCAATACCATCTCACCAAATCAACAAAGCCAAAAGCTTCTTTTATTTGTTCTTCCGCTTCTTTGCTCTCGAGAATATTTTCATATTCAATGGGAGTCTCACATTGCGGTCGGTGGGGAACTCGTCTGCCATACCATTGAATAACTTTGTTAACACCGGGGTGCGGGAACCAATTAATATGAGCATATTCGGTTTGGCTTATAACTTCTTCCAGCGGATATTTATCCTCTATCTTGCATAACCAAGAATGTTGTTCTTCTCTAATATCTTCTTGGCCCTCTACAGCGTAACAACCATAAACTTTAAGAGTAACTTCGGTAATGACCCCCATTAAACCCATAGATACGCCGGCCGCTTTAAATAAATCCGAGTTGCGATGGGCTTTCCTTTCATCTCCTAGACCATTAACGAATCGGAAAGACTCAATGCAGTCGGCAATTCCATAAGCAGTCGAACCTCCCGCTGACCCTGTTTGCATATAGCCCGCAATTGTTTGATGGGCTATTCCTCCAATAACGGGCAAAGCATAACCGTCCTCGGCTAATTGCGTAATTAATGAATTGTTTGAGTTTGATTGTGGATCAGCAGGATTAACGCCGAGATAACATCCACCACCTACTTTTACTATCGCATATTTTCCTTTCTCATCAACTCCATTTTTAACCGAGATAATTTCTTTTAATCTTCCTGCTAAAACTATTTTTATGCATTCAGCTTCATACACGGATGATTCTCTGGAGTGAACACTTCCTAGCACGCGTAATTTTTTCTTGTCATGTCTTGCTATTTTGATTTGTTCTTGAATTTCTTTAACATCACCAACCCTAATAACATCTTCTGGCATATGTCGCGGAACACGAGGCGCTACTGGTTTTAAAGACATGCGAGCTTGAATAGTTAGGTATTGTTTTATTTCCGCTGGCAAAAATCTAGCAACTGCATCTGGATTGTTTTTAAATTTAATATATAAATCCTTAAGCCCACCTTTCACATTAGGCAATTTATTTAAAATAGGATCATCAACCGATTTTACAGAAGAAGAAAAAGCGTCTAGCATTGCAGCCGATGAACTCTGGCTCATATAAGCTCCATTGAAATAAAAGGAAACTTATTTCATTTATACACTATGAAGCTTAAGGTTATATTAAAAGTCTTAAAGTTTTTCGGCTATTATCTTGATAAGAAAAACCAAATTGTATAATTCATCAACTATATTTCTGTTATATTAACCCAAATTTGCTATTCTTTGACTTTTCCACTTTCCAGTTTATATAAATTCATAACATCGAGCTTAACTTCTACACCCTCAGGTTTGTGTTTATAAAACTTAGCATTTTGTTCTACGCGAAAAGCTATACGATCTTCATCGGTAATAACATCTTTTATCTCACTTTTTAAATCTTTTATTATATTTTGCAAATTAGGTAAACGTGATTTCAAATCGTTTAAGTCTAACTGTTTTGACATTGAATGATTAAACATTATTAAATCCGAAGCAAAATATTGATCCAGCATCTCTTCGTTTCCAGGTGCAAAGGCGGTTACAAATGAATCGAAAAATCCACAAGGGTCAAGTCCAAAATTAGTAGAGGCTTGCTAAATATATTGTCGATCACTAATTATTATGAAAAACCTATACCAATTTTGGACTTGACCCTGTTGGTCTTTAAAATGAAATAAGTCTAAATACTAGGCTTGAAGAAATAATGGGGTCAGGCTTGACCCCATTTTCCCCACAAATTTTAATTGGAAACGTGGCCCATCATTTCCTCATTTTGTTGCTCATTTCTGCCCCTCTTTACGTAACATCTTTACGGCAAGGTTTTTTCCCAGCGTAACACCTTTACGTAATCTGCGAATACTTTGAATTGCATCAAGCACCTCGTTTTCTTTAAGTTTAGGTTTTGCTACGGGTATTAACATTGCAACTTCATTTCCGTATTTAGTGATAACATATTTTTTCCCTTTTTCAACTTCTAATAAAATTTGAGAAAAATATTTTTTGGCTTCTAACACACCCACAGATCGCATAATTAACCTCTATTAGCTTAAATTCAGTTTAAGATTTAGTGTAAATGTTTGCTCTGAAAATTTCGAGCTCGAAAGTAAATTACAGAGTTCGAGCAATATACTAAATTAAGAAAAGACAAATAATGAAAATTGTAATACAACAATTCCCCTCTCCCATCGCGCTTCATAAGCGATGGGAGAGGGTGGCGCCTCCTGTGAATTGCTTGTAAAGATAAAATTAGCAGGCGCCGGGAGAGGGTTTAGCTTTACGCACGTTCATCCTGTAAAATAAGTGCTTAGAGCTAAACCCTCATCCGGCCTTCGGCCACCTTCTCCCATTGCTGATGGAGCGCAAAGGGAGAAGGGAAAAGTCTATTTGTCAGGCCTGACCCCATTACTTTATCTTCCGAAAGATCTAGGCGGTGGCAACGGATGAACCTCAAAATCCCGCTCGAGCGTAGGCTCCAATCTCGGATTAGGATTAAGAGGTTTTTCCATTTTAATCACTAAAGGCTGTAATGGGAACCTTGAAACATTTTGGCCATACAATCGGTTAAAAATAGTGTAGGTACTCGCTTCGGACTCATTGTTAGCTCCGCTTTCTGCTAATCGCCTTTTTTTTCTTTGCTCAAAATAATCAAAAATGCCCTTAGCAATATCGGGTTGATTGTCTGATCTATAATGCTTGATTCTCGTTATAACAATCGCTCTTCTCTCTTCTTTCGTCATTCTCCGATCTTTGATGTCATGCATTAATCCCAACAATGCAATGTCTAGAAAATTTTCGTGTGAGCGCATGGCTTTTCCTCTCGTAAATTATAATAGTTATGGGCGAAGTAATAATGGGGTCAGGCCTGATCCCATTGCCGTCATTTAACTAAAGTACAATGGCTATGAGCTTCAACCAACTTAGCAACAGTATCTATCTTAGTTTCATCATTAATAAGATTATTATCTGCGTCATATAAATAGAACATATCCCAGTAAGGATATTCCACTGCATTCCACGACGGCCCATAACAAAGTTTGTCATTGCATTTAACTAATTTAAAAGTTTCTTCAGCATAGCCGCCCCTGGAATATACGTGAATATTTTCCAACGGGATGTTGTTATTTTCTTTGTAAAGAATCACTATTTGAGTCTCATTTATATAGGCCTCGTTACAAGACCCAGACACAAAATTCCATGTTCCAGTCAATGCGCTAGTTTTAGGTATCATTCCCTCTTCATAATAAATGGTAGGTCCATTCCACCCTGTAGTTAAGGTGGCAGTATTTTTATCAGTATCAACAACTACTGCATCACCTCCAATACATCCTAAACTCGTTGGCGAAGTTAATACGCAAAAATCAGTCGAACTAGACATACCATTGAGTAGCGTGTAAGAAAGACTATATTCGGATTGGCGATATCCAATCGCATCTGAAATCTCGGCTGATGTTAGCGCATGATGAGTCACTTTAAGAAAGTTATCTCCCACTCTCCAAGTATGATTCTCAAAAAGGGAATTTTCTGCAAAAGCGAATGCTGGAAATAAAGTTATGAGTAATAAATATTTTTTCATCAATAAAACTCCTCAAGTTAAAATTAACTTCAAATATTATAAAATTTCTAAAATATTTGGCTTAACTCCGATTTGTTCGAAATAAAAAGTAGAGATTCCAAAAATGACAAAGGCCTCAAAAGAGGCCGTAATCAGCACCAATGTAGATTGTCATTTCTTTCATTGGGCTGGCTGTACTGGGCGGACCTTTGTACAGTCTCGAAAGCCTGATGCTAAATGCAGTGCAGGAAACGCAACAATTATAATGATTTTTCGATGGATATCAATATTTAGAAATAAAGAGATCAACCTTAACCTCTTTTCGCCCCTAACTCGCACTTTTCCCTATCCTGTCACCCCGCACTTGTTGCGGGGTCTGGTATAAAAAAACAATTAAAATCGGAATTTTCAATATTTTGACACCGGACCCCGCAACAAGTGCGGGGTGACAAAGCTGAATAAGGTTGAGATTGAAAAACTGACATATTCTAAAATTAAATAATAAATCCAAATATCAGGCCCACCCCCATTATTATATTTAATAAGTCTAAGTGTCAGACCTATTCAAAAACTCATCCCGCTTATTACTCAATTTAATATGCCATTCTATTAAATTTTGAATCAAGACTAGGAACGTTTTTTCATTTGGTGTCACATACTTCAAATAATCGAGAGCGGCACCTAAACAAACAAGATTTGCCGCAATGATCAATTGCGGATTGGGGGAAATATTGTTTAATTCAGGCTCAAAACCATTTTCGCCTTCAACCAAATGATAAAATTTCAGGTGATACCATGATCCGTGTTCTGCTCGACTACAGGTTCTATATATAGTTTCATAATCATCTAATAATCCTACTTTACACGATAAAGTTAAAAGATCTTCATGCCACGCTTTATCTTTTTTGAAGTTAATATCATCAATATTATATTTTGTGTCAGCAAAAGTTTTTTTAATGCTCTCAATCATTCTATTCTCAAATGACAATGGCTCTCGACCATCGATTTTATTTTGAATAAAATCCCATAGCTTTTTATCATATGCAAGTGATGATTTAATGAACTTTTGGCATAAATCATCGTTGATGTTATATATTAAATATTTCAATGTAATTGAAGTCTCTGTAAGAGCCCGTAAAGCGAGCAATGCTATTTCGGAGCGACTCTCACTTACCAGAAGAAGAAAACTATCATATAATTTGAACATCCTAACTATATGCCCTAACAATACCCCTTGTTGGAGCTTGGCAATAGATAAATCAGGAACTAACGATGCCGTTACAGCTAAAAATTTATTAATCAAATTCCCAACCCCTACCAAGTCAACGATAAAGTCTTCATCACTAGTTCGCAATTTGTTAATATCTGGAAAAGGATGCTTAGCTGCTTCTTCCAGAATATTAATATGAGAGTCTTTTTTTTGATTCATAGTCATTAATAAAATTAATTATAGAACAATGGGGTCAATTATCAATTTGAAAGAGGTTTATAATTTATTAATAAAACAACCTCTTTCAAATTGATAATTGGTCTCGTTTGTTTCATTTGGATTTAATTTCCTTTAAGAAATCTATTAAATCTGAAACCCCATTTAAATACTTATTTTCCTCCTTATGAAGCGCCCTATAAAAGTCTTCCTTAGTCTTCACTAATTTATGAAGATGTATATTATTTCTTGCATCATTCAACCATTCAATCTGCTTCCAGCGCTTGTTATTTATATCTTTTGGGCTAACCTCTTTCCAAGCCTTAATTATTTTCCCAAAAGTTCGATGTTGTTCCTTTTTAGGAAGCTCATATCCACGTTGGATTGCATGTGCCAGCAAAATTTCCTCTATAATTGAAGATGCTAAGAGCAGAGCTACCTTTACAATACCTATACGAATACCCCATTCAAGTTTACCAATGTGGGTAGGATTTTTAACCTTACCAGCGCCGGTATGTTGTATAGATTTTATGAGATAAAAATGAAATAAAAGATATTGATATTCGGCGATGATAATTTCTAATGACTGTTCATTAGGAATGTTACTCCATTGCAATCTAAGCTGTGATAAAGGGGTAATATTAAATGTAGCAGGCTCAAAGAAAAAATCTACTGCCATAATATATTCCTTATAAACAGAAATTATTTTATCTCGCTTGGCTTTAAAGAGTAAACAATGGGGTATAACGGAAATATTACGAAAACTGATCTGATCTTGTCCACACCAAATTATAATCTGGCGTCCCCAGGGGGATTCGAACCCCCGTTACTGCCGTGAAAGGGCAATGTCCTAGGCCTCTAGACGATGGGGACCTAGTAAAAACTACTACTTACTGAACGTTTCCTGGAGCTAGGCGGGATCGAACCGCCGACCTCTTACATGCCATGCAAGCGCTCTCCCAGCTGAGCTATAGCCCCGTTATAGGATGAAATCTACAACAGAGCAGGGATTCTAGGAACCTCAGCTCAGTTTGTCAATGGAATTTGCTAATCGGGCTAGAGTTCTTTTTTGGCCTAAGAGTTCTAGGGTGATATCGATGGGTGGGGAGATGGTGTCGCCCGTTACTGCAACGCGCAAAGGTTGTGCTACTTTGCCCATTTTGACACCGGCTTTTTCTGAGACATCGACAATGGCTTTATGAATGGATTCTTTATCCCATTTGCTTAATGCCGTTAATTCATCGCGTAAGCTACTTAATACGGGTGCTAAATCATTCGTTAAATGTTTGCTCACGGAATCTTCATTATATTGAACTTCTTCGTAAAAATATTTACTGCGCTCAGCCATTTCTTTTAATGTCTTAGCGCGTTCTGCTTGGGCTTTAATAATATCAGTTAATGCAGGGCCTTTTGAAATATCAATTCCTAAACGCTCCATATGCCAGGCTAATTCTTTAGCGACATGGGCAGGGTCGCTAGTTTTAATATAATGCTGATTCAACCACAATAATTTTTCTAAATTAAACGCAGCGGGTGCTTTATTAATACCCTTAAGATCAAATAAATTGATCATCTCATCCATGGAAAATATTTCTTGATCGCCATGCGACCAACCTAAGCGTACTAAATAATTTAATAAAGCTTCCGGTAAAAAACCATCTTCGCGATATTGCATGACGCTAACAGCACCATGACGTTTTGATAGACGTTTACCATCGGGCCCTAAAATCATAGAAACATGCGCATATAAAGGCGGTGTGGCACCTAAAGCTTTTAAAATATTAATTTGGCGCGGGGTATTATTAATATGATCATCGCCTCTTATCACATGCGTGATTTTCATATCCCAATCATCAACCACCACCGTAAAATTATACGTAGGCATGCCATCGGTTCTTGCTAAAATTAAATCGTCTAACTCAGTATTACTAAACACTAATTTGCCGCGAATTAAATCATCAAATTCAACCACGCCTTCTTGTGGATTACGAAAACGTAACACAAACGGGCCTGTTCCTGGTTCTTTTAAATCACGACAATGGCCGTCATAGCGCGGCTTTTCTTTTTTTTCTAATTGTTCATTGCGTAAATTTTCTAAACGTTCTTTGCTGCAATAACAGCGATAGGCTTTGCCTTCTTTTAATAATAAATTTAAGACTTCGCGATAACGATCCATGTGTTTTGTTTGGTAATATGGGCCGGCATCGTATTTTAAATTTAACCACTCCATGGAATCTAAAATAGCTTGTACGGATTCTTGAGTTGAACGTTCAGTATCTGTATCTTCGATACGCAAAATAAATTTGCCTTTCATTTTGTGGGTATAAAGATAGCAATACAAAGCAGTGCGAGCACCGCCTATATGTAAATAACCCGTAGGACTGGGGGCAAAACGAGTGACTACTGTCATAGTAATTAAACCTTACATTCACTTAAAGAATGGGGAGTATACTATAACTTCAATTCTTAGGCCGCAACTGCTCAAAATCCACAAGCTTCTCTGGAGCAGGTGATGCTACAGGAACTAATACTGGACTCTCCACAATTGTTGCTAAACGCTGCGGGGACGCGGATTCTCGGTCAGGAGAAGGAGATGGCTCGCCACTGGGCGGAGTTGCACGAAGTGCATCTATCACATCTGCGGATGAACTGCGTGAAATTTCTCGATCTGCAGGACGAACAACGGAAGGCTCAGGAGTTTCCTCTCGCCATACCGGTGTGGTTGATCGAGCTACTGGTTTTTGAGATTCACATTCTTGGATTATCTCATTCATCAAAGTGGGTGAACACCGCTGGAATAAACTTAAAACATTAAAAAATTCTTCTTTTGCTTTCGCTTGTACTGCCGCTAAATGACAAGCTAATTTTATAATCGTTTCTTTATAAAAAGTATTCGGTTTTCCTGTTCCAGTAAGGGCACCAATTTCTTCTACTTTACCCGTAAAATTTCCTTCTAAATGTTCGCCTACTACTCGTGTGATATCCCCATAACGATAAAAATTTACAGTGATATTTTCAGGAACCAAGTGTTTATGTCTTAAAAAATAGTGATACAACGCTGTCCCGGCTCTTGGGGGTACTCCATGGATATCGTCTTTATCATAAGCCATCATGGTGATTTTTTTATTAGGATGATCTAATGCCGCTTTTTGCACTGCTGCATAGAACATTAAAAATTTGCTTTCATCTAAGGGCAATTCTTCTTTGCATTCCGGCATTGCAATGTCGACACGCTCTGCTTTTAAATGTTCGGCAAAAATTTTGAGCGCTAAAAAATAACTGGGTCTGTTATATAAATTGGCAAATTTTTTATCTTCTTCTGCACTTAAGATATTTGAAATAGGCTGAACGATTAACTGATCATGGGGTTTCACTTGAGAAAGAATATGATGAGCTAACTTCGAATTGGAATGGATGATCACTTGCTGATGCCACTCATTCAGTGGCGTTTCATAATTGACCTGTTCCTTAAACCAATCATCCACGTCCATATTGAGTAGTACACTATGGCCACCTATCAGGGCATAAACTATTTTTGAGTCTGGTTTTGCAGGACCTGGGGATTTCTTAGGACTTACCCACTTACCTTTAACTAAGGGCATTTAAAACCTCGTTCTTTCACTTTATAATAATATTGCGCATTATACGTTATTCTGTATATAAAATAAACATAATATACCTATTAAAATCCCCTCTTTTTCTATATCATGCATCCCCTATGAATACTAAACCCATCAAAATCCTAGTCGGCATGTCCGGAGGCGTTGACTCCTCGGTTACCGCTTTTTTACTTAAAGAACAAGGGTTTAGCGTTGAAGGCGCCTTCATGAAAAACTGGGAAGAGGATGATACTGAGACCTTTTGCCCGGCGA
>Ga0207134_1001_pt3 | contig 119962 bp, 115 predicted proteins | sample Alteio_BWMinHeat_12_FD_153527 | JGI IMG/M metagenome (GOLD analysis project Ga0207134, IMG submission 153527) | Enriched cells from forest soil in Barre Woods Harvard Forest LTER site, Petersham, Massachusetts, United States -... | ecosystem: Environmental > Terrestrial > Soil > Temperate forest... | reverse complement strand
CCGAGGTGGACACGAAGCCGGTGACTCGCGCCATCCTGTCCGGTTTTCTCGAACAGGTGGCCGGCAAGGAAGTCAACGCAGTCAACGTCATGTCGATCACGGAGAACCTCGGCATTCAGGTTGAGGAACGAAAAAGCAGCGACCTGAAGGATTACTCGGAACTGGTTCAGATCATCGCCGTGAGCACCGAGGGCGAGAACTCAATCGCGGGCACCTTCTATGGTTCGCCAAACAATCCGCGCATCGTTCGTATCAACGACACACCGGTGGAGGCGACGCCCCAAGGGGTGTTGTTCCTGATGGCGAACAAGGACCGGCCGGGCATCGTCGGCCATATCGGCACGCTGATGGGCAAACACAAGGTGAACATCGCCAGCATGTCGCTCTCCCGCGAGAAGCAGGGAGGGGAGGCGCTGACCGTATTGAATCTCGACAGTGTCCCGGATGAGAAATGTCTCGCCGAAATCCGGCAGGATCCGGACATCTTCTGGGTCAAGATCGCGAAGCTGTAGTTTAGTGCATCCGGTAGATCCGGATCTCCGGCCCACCAACGGTCGATGAGGGAAGAAAGGACACCTCCGGTTCTCCCTTCGCAAAAAGCTCGCGGTAGAAAGCCGTTTCCACCCCATAGCGTTTCGGGTCGGCGAAAAACCGGTCGTACATGCTGCTGCTCACGATCAAATACTGGAACCCGTGAACCCGGTAAGTTTTCAAATCGGCGTGAACACCAAGGGCATGGATCTCAACTGCATGATACGGCTGACGCGCCAAAGGGGCGGTGTACCACTCATAGGCGATTTTGGAATCTTTCGGGATGTTCTGTTGTACCCATTGGAGCGCCTGCATGCGCGTGTTGAACGAGGAGTTGCGGATGTTCTGGAAGATGAGGTTGTAAAGCGGCGGCAGAAGAAGGAGCGCAATGCCGGCTATCTGGAGGACGCGGCGATACTTTGCCGCGACGGTGTCGATGAGGCGAAAGAAGGCGTTGATTGCGAGAAATGAGAGAGCAGGCAGGATCACCGTCATCCAGCGTTCCCAGTGCAGCGGCGACCAGATGACGCCAAAAAGATACAACGCAATGAATCCCGGCAGCAGTTTCTGTCCGAACGAACCCCGCGAAAGAACAAAGACGCCGCCCAGCAGGGCGAACGCGCACGGAATCCAGCCGAAGGCGCACGGAATCGCCTGGAAAAGGTACCACGCGAGATTGCCGACCGGGGAAAAACCGTCGGCTCCCGGATGCTGGAGGGGCGTTTCCGAGGCAATATTTCTGCGGAACGTCTCCAGATGAACAAATAGAAACGGGTTAAGGATCAAAAAAACGAGCGCGCAACATCCTGTCGCGAGCAGAACATCGGCCAGATGCCGGGTGGGGATTTCCGCGATTTTTTTCTGCCGATGCACTCTCCATTCGGTCCAAAGCCAGAGCAGGCCAAGGCATGCCATCTTGAAATGACTGCTGATTGCGCATGCGATCGACGCGGCGATCCAGAGACGGAGCTTTTGCGAAGGATGCTCCGAGTATCGAGCGAGAAGATCGATGACCAGGAAGCCAAAGAACAGGATGGCAGTGTCCGTGCGCGTGAGTTGCGCCTGGGCGACAATCTGTGGAATGACAATCCAGAGCAGCGATCCCCACAGCGCGACGCGCTCACCAAAGAGTCTCCGGCCCATGAAGTAGAGCACCGGAACGCTTGCGACGAGATAGGCGATGGAGAGGAGCCTTCCTAGATAGAAGTATTCTTCTGAGTGAGACTGAAATGCAACCTCTGGGCCGAAGACTGCCGCGCGTTGATAATCGTCGCCGCCGTGGACGTAGGTGATCCAGCAGTCGTCAATGATTCGAAGAGGGTAGATCATGGTGGAGCCGGGGTGGCCGAACCAGTGAGGATCCCAGCCGTCCGTCACTGCCATGCCATAGGCGTTCACGACGAAGGGCTGCTCGTCGTAGTCGTGAACGTAGGGAAGGTCGCGCCGGATACCCCAGAGGTTCAAGGCCAGGGCCAGGGCGCACATCGCCGGCAACACGAAGCGCTTGGTTCTGTCGGGCAAGATGGTGGAATGTTATCAATCATCGGCGTTCGGGCTTCAAGGATCGATTTTGATTGAATAAAGACCGCTGGTTGCTGATTTTAAGCGAATCATGTGGAAAGGGCGTTTTAAAAAAGCGACGGCGGACTCGGTGAAGGATTTTACCGAATCGATCTCGTTCGATTGGAGGCTGTACAAGCAGGACATCCAGGGAAGTGTGGCGCATGTCACCATGCTCGCCGAGGCCGGGATTGTGTCCAAATTGGATCGGGACAAAATCATCAAGGGCTTACGGGAGATCCAGGGCGAACTTGCCAAGGGGACATTCAAGTTTGACCCGGCGCTCGAGGACATTCACATGAACATTGAGGCGGCATTGATCGAGAAGATCGGCGATACCGGCGCGAAGCTTCACACCGCGCGAAGCCGGAATGACCAGATCGCATTGGACTTGAGACTGTTCGTGAGAGGCGAGGTGGAGAGCATCCGGCAAAAGGTGCGGCTGCTCCAGAAGAGCCTCGTCGGATTTGCCCGGCGGCACGCGAAGGTATTGATCCCCGGCTATACGCACCTCCAGCGGGCCCAGCCGGTTCCGATCGCCCATCACATGCTTGCGTATGTGGAAATGCTGGATCGGGACTACGAACGGTTGAGCGATTCCTACCGGCGGGTGGATGTCATGCCGCTCGGTTCAGGCGCGCTTGGCGGCTCAACGCTGCCGATCCGGCGGGAACTGGTCGCGGAGTTTCTGGATTTTCCGAAGATGACGCAAAACAGCATGGACGCCGTCAGCGATCGGGACTTCATCCTGGAACTGCTGTTTGATTGCGCCCTGATCGGTTTGCATTGTTCACGGCTTAGCGAGGACATCGTGCTCTGGGCGAGCACCGAGTTTGGCCTGATTGACATCGAGGATGCTTATTGCACCGGGTCGAGCTTAATGCCCCAGAAAAAGAATCCCGACCTCGCCGAGCTTTCGCGAGGCAAGACGGGCCGGCTCTTTGGGAATTTGTTTTCACTGCTGACCACGTTGAAGGGGCTCCCGCTGACCTACAATCGGGACATGCAGGAAGACAAGGAACCGTTGTTCGACTCGGTCGACACCACGAAGGCAGTCCTGCAGATCCTGGCCGAAATGATCGACCATACCTCGGTTCGCGCGCCTCGGGCCGCGGAGATGGTCGTCGATCCGTTGTTGCTTGCGACCGATGTCACCGATTACCTGGTCAGGAAAGGCGTGCCATTCCGGCAGGCGCACGAAATCGTCGGCAAGGCCGTGAAGCATTCTGAAACGAAAAAAAAAGCCGCTTCACAAACTCACCGCCGAGGAGTGGAGAAAATTTTCGCCTCAGTTCGAATCCGACATCAAGGGTGTGTTCGATTTGGGTAATGCGATGGCAAACCGGACCGCCGTTGGCGCGGCATCGCTCAAAAACGTCCAGGCACAAATCAAGCGTTGGCAGAACACGCTTGAAAACGTCTGATTTTTCCTCAAGCCATGCATGACTTCCGTTACATCCGAGGGCAACTCTATTGCGAAGGCGTCTCCATTGAGGCGCTGGCGCGCAAATACGGGACGCCATTGTACGTTTACAGCAGCCGCACGTTGCGGGAGCATTTTCGCAAGCTCGACCGCGCGCTCGCGCCGTTGAATCATCTGGTCTGCTACGCGGTCAAGGCAAACTCCAATCTTTCAATCCTTCGCGTGCTTGCGAAGGAAGGCGCCGGTTTCGACATCGTTTCGGGCGGTGAGCTTCATCGCGTCCAGAAGGCGGGAGCGAGCACGCGCAGCTGCATCTTCGCGGGCGTCGGCAAGACGCGCGCGGAAATCGAACAGGCTCTGCGGGCCGGCATCCTTGCTTTCAACGTTGAGTCCGAAGAGGAATTGCGGGTCATCGACCAGGCCGCGCGGCGGATGGGTAAGCGCGCTCCGGTTTCAATTCGGGTCAACCCGGAAGTCGACGCCCGCACTCACAAAAAAATCACCACCGGAACCAAGGCCAACAAATTCGGAACGCCCTTCAGTCAGGTGCGCCAGCTTTACCAGCATGCATCTCAAATGAAGCACATCAAGCTCTGCGGCATCCAGATTCACATTGGCTCGCAAATCACGAAGGTCGCGCCTTTCGTTCAGGCCGTCAAAAAGATGCTGCCTCTCGTCCGCGAAATGAAGAGGAGGCACGGGTTGAATTTTTTCAGCATCGGCGGTGGTCTCGGCATCGTTTACCGTCCCGCGCTCGAAAGTGGAGAACGGAAATGGTGGTCGGGAAGCCATCACGACATCATGACGGCCCAAAGCTACGCCGAGGCGCTTGTTCCGCTGCTCAAGCCGCTGGGCATGACCATCCTCCTTGAACCCGGCCGGTTCATCGCGGGCAATGCAGGAATTCTCGTGACCGAGGTCCTCTATGTCAAAAAGACGCCGGCGAAAAATTTTGTGATCGTTGATGCCGCGATGAACGATTTGATTCGCCCGGCTTTTTACGACGCCTATCATGAGATCATTCCACTCCGGAAAACGCGCAGTGCGTTTAAGGCCGATGTGGTCGGTCCGATTTGCGAGTCGGGCGATTTTTTTGCACACAATCGCAGGATCGCCCGCGTCCGAGCAGGCGAGCGACTGGCCTTGCTCAGTGCGGGTGCCTACGGCTTCACCATGGCCTCGAATTACAATACGCGCCCTCGTGCTGCTGAGACCCTGATCAGCGGCCGAAAAAGCAGGCTCGTGCGGCGGCGCGAGACGTTGCCAGATCTTCTAAAACATGAGATCATGTAAGCCTGTGTTCTTGAGAGCGCAGGAGGAAGGCATTCATGTCACTGAAGTTCACCAAAATGAATGGAGCGGGAAACGATTTCGTCATGATCGACAATCGCGACGGATCGGTCTGCCTCAGCCGTGATCAAATCGCGCTGATCTGCAACCGCCACCGCGGGGTGGGGGCCGATGGCCTTCTTCTGGTCGAAAAGCCGGGCGACAGCGACGCTGACTTGCGGATGCGTTATTACAACGCCGACGGTGGCGAAGCCGAAATGTGCGGCAATGGGGCGCGATGTTTCGCCCGTTTCGCGCAGTCGCTGGGTTGGGAAAAGCCCGAGCTCCGATTCATGACACCCGCGGGCCTGATCCGCGCCCGGTTTGAGGGCAATCTCGTGAAGATCAATCTTAGCCCGCCGCGCGACTTGCGGCTGGCACAAACCATCGATCTGCATTCGGGAACAGTGAAAATCCACGCGATCAATACGGGAGTGCCGCACGCGGTCATGTTCGTGCAGGATGCAGACGAGGCGATGGTTGGGGAGTGGGGCCGCGAAATTCGCAACCACCCGATGTTCCAGCCGCGCGGGACTAATGTGAATTTTGTCCAGCTCAGGGAGGGCAATGTGATTCGCGTTCGCACTTACGAGCGCGGCGTCGAGAGCGAAACTCTGGCTTGCGGCACAGGCGTGGTGGCGTCCGCGATCATCGCTCACCTGTTTCACCGAGTGCCCGCGCCGATCCAGGTCCAGGTCCAGGGTGGCGATACGCTGGAAGTCGGTTTTTCCGTCCAGGAAGAGCACGTTTCCGACGTTCATTTGAAAGGGCCGGCGGACTTCGTTTTCGATGGAAAATTAACGCTTCCAAAGCCTTCCGCGGCGCGTTAAGGAAGAAAACTCATGTTCACCGGAACCTACACCGCTTTGATCACGCCTTTTCGCGATGGCAACGTCGATGCACAAGGGCTCACGGATCTCGTCGAACGGCAGATTCAGGCCGGGGTCGATGGCATTTGTCCCGTCGGAACCACCGGAGAATCGCCGACGGTGACGGTTGAGGAACACATCAACATCATCAAGATCTGTGTCCAGGCCTCCCGCAAAAAGATCAAAGTCGTTCCGGGAACCGGCGCCAATTCCACAGCCGAAGCCATCCTCCTGACACAGGCCGCGGAACGGGCCGGCGCAGACGGTTCGCTCCAGGTTGCGCCCTACTATAACAAGCCGAGCCAGGAGGGGCTCTTCCAGCACTTTCAGGCGATTGCCTCGTCCACAAGCCTTCCGATCATGCTTTACAGCATTCCGGGACGTTGCGGCATCGAGATCGCGGTCGATACCGTGGCGCGCCTGGCAAGAGAGTGCAAAAACATCGTTTCCATCAAGGAGGCGGGCGGTAGTGCCGACAGGGTCAGCCAGATGCGCCAGGTTATGCCTGAAAAGTTCACCGTCCTCTCGGGGGATGACTCGCTGACACTTCCATTCATGGCGGTGGGAGCACGCGGTGTCGTGAGCGTCGTGTCGAACCTGATTCCCTTCGAAATCGTACAGATGGTGGAAGCCTTTTCGGCCGGCAAGGCGGATGTCGCAAAGGAACTTCACGAAAAATATTATCCACTTTTCAAGAATATGTTTGTCGAAACCAATCCGGTTCCGGTGAAATATGCAATGGCACAGATGGGACTGGCCCTCGAGGAATATCGCCTCCCACTCGTTCCTGCGAGCGAAGCGAATAAAAAAATCATTTTTGAAACAATCAGAAAGTGCGGACTGATGGAAGCGCCAGCACAAGGTGTGCGGAAGCCTTTGAAGGGTGAGCCTGTTCCAATGAGGAAAAACTAAAAGGATATGGCGACTAAAATTGTCATGCTTGGATCGCTCGGCCGGATGGGCCAGCACATTCTCGGACTCGCGAAAGAGGACAAGGAGTGCGAGGTGGTCGCGGAAATCGATCGGGACGTGGATTTGAAGCCGTCTCTGGTGAATGCGAACGTTGTGATCGATTTCACAATGCCTGCCGCTACCATGCATCACCTACCTGAAATTGTTGCGGCGAAGAAGGCGCTCGTCCTCGGCACCACCGGCTTTTCAGAGGATGAGAAGAAAAAACTGGCCGAGGCGGCCAAGACGATTCCGATGGTTTTCGCCCCGAACATGAGCCTCGGTGTGAACCTTCTTTTTTCGCTGACGCAGATTGTATCGCAGGTTCTCGGCGACGATTACGACGTGGAAATCGTGGAAGCCCACCACAATAAGAAAATCGATGCGCCCAGCGGGACAGCCCACCGGCTTGCGGAGATCGTGGCCGCGGCGAAGCAAAAGCCGCTCTCCCAAGTGGCGAAGAACGGCCGCTCTGGCATCACCGATGCACGCCGCAAGACCGAGATCGGGATTCATGCCATTCGCGGAGGCGACGTGGTCGGCGATCATACGGTCATGTTTCTCGGCACCGGCGAGCGCATCGAGCTGACACATCGTGCCAGCTCACGAGACACCTTTGCCCGAGGCGCGTTGCGAGCCGCCAAGTGGGTTGTGAACGCGGAACCCGGCCAATACGACATGCTCGATGTGCTGGGTCTCAAGGTCCAGCCCAATGGCGAAAGCTGATGCGCTACGGCATCGGACTTGGCTCGAACTTGGGAGACCGGGTGGGGCATGTCCGGGCAGGGATTGCGTTTCTTAGGACCATTTTCAAACCCGGTCTGCGGGTTTCCTCGCTTTATGAAACTTCGCCCGTGGGATGTCCGCCAGGATCAGGCGAATTTATCAACGCAGCGGCCGAGGGGGAGTTCGACGGCGATCCAGTGATGCTCTATCTGCTGCTGAAGGGTTTTGAAGCAACACAGGGCGAACGGCCCGCACCCGAACGAAATGCCCCGCGAGCCCTGGATCTCGATCTGCTGTATGGAGAAGAGCCGTTCCAAAACGCGCAACTGACGCTGCCCCATCCAAGGCTGCACGAGCGCCGCTTTGTTCTGGAGCCATTGGCCGAAATTCACCCGCATTGGGTCATTCCGGGCCAAAACAAGACGGTTCAGGAGCTTCTGGCAGCCTTGGACAGCACCGACGTTGTTCGCGCCTTGCCATGAGAAGCGGGGGACTTCTTTTTACGCCTTTTTTGTAAAATATGAACGAAGAATTTCCCCTCGTTGAAGACGTTATCTGAGATAGATCGATGAAGTGCTTCACAAGTCTCGCAAATCCTGTCAAAAAACCCGGTCGCACTCATGATTATTTTTCCCGCCATTGATTTGAAAGACGGCAAATGTGTCCGACTCCTCCAGGGAAAGGCCACCGATGTGACGGTCTACTCCGATGACCCAGTGGCCATGGCTCGTCATTGGCAGGCGGAGGGAGGGCAATTTCTCCATGTCGTTGACCTGGACGGCGCGTTTTCGGGCAAGCCCAGGAACTGGGATTGGGTGGGCCGGATCGCGTCCGCAGTGACCATTCCCGTCCAGTTGGGCGGAGGCATTCGAACAATCGAACAGATTCGTGAAGCCCTTGAACTTGGCGTCCATCGCGTCATCCTTGGGACAAAGGCGACGTCGGAGGGCTTCCTCACGCAGGCCATCGAGGAATTTGGAGCCGAAAAGCTGGTGGTGGGCATCGATGCGCGCGACGGCAAGGTGGCTGTCTCCGGATGGACAAAGCAAACGGAGTTGAGCGCCACCGATTTCGCAAAGAAGGTTTTCCAGTTGGGCGCCTACCGGATGGTCTTCACCGACATCAACACGGACGGGATGATGGTCGGCCCGCCGTTGGATTCAATCCGAAGGCTTTGTAATACGGTCGGATGTTTTGTGATCGCTTCGGGTGGCGTCTCCACGGTCGATGACATTCAAAAGCTGCAAAATCTTAACGTGCCGAATCTGGAGGGCGTGATCGTCGGCAAGGCGCTCTACGAGAAAAAATTCACGCTGCGTGAGGCGTTTCCATGATTGAGTATGAGAAGGAACTGAACCCACAACAGTGGGAAGCCGTTCAAGCGCCACCAGGGCCGCTCCTGATCATCGCAGGGGCGGGGAGCGGCAAGACGCGGACGCTGACCTACCGGGTTGCCTTCCTGATCGAAAAGGGGCTGGCTCCCGACCGGCTGCTCCTGCTCACCTTCACCAACAAGGCCGCCAAGGAAATGCTCCATCGCGTCTCCTCGATTCTGCCGATTGACGCCTCGCGGATTCCCGGCGGGACCTTTCACAGCATCTGCAACCGGCTTCTTCGCCGCCACGCGAAAGAGGCCGGCTACGAGCCCGGTTTCTCAATCCTCGACGAGGAGGATTCCAAGGACGTGGTCGCCCAGGCCGTTGCCGACTTGAACATTGATACGAAGAAAAGCCGGTTTCCAAAGCCCGACGTGCTCGGAGATATTTTCAGCCTCGCCACGAACACGGAACGCCCGCTGGAAGCGATCATCCGTGATCAGTACGAACATTTCGAAGAACTGATCGAGCCAATCGGGCGCGTTCGGGATCGCTATCAGTCTCGAAAGAAAGAGCTCAATGGAATGGATTACGACGATTTGCTCTCCGTTTTCCTCCAGCTTCTGAAAACCAACTCCGAAATCCGCGATCTCTACCAAAGAATCTTCCAATATGTCCTGGTGGATGAATATCAGGACACCAACAAGATCCAGAGCGATATCATCGACACGCTGGTTGCGGGCCACAAGAACGTGATGGTGGTCGGCGACGATGCTCAAAGCATTTACTCATGGCGAGGTGCGAACTTCCGCAACATCATGGAATTCCCAAAGCGTTACCCCGGGGCGAAGATCATTCGAATCGAGCAGAATTACCGGAGCACACCACAAGTGCTTGAACTTGCCAACGCCTCGATTGCGCAGAATACGGAGCAATTCAAAAAGAATCTTCACGCAGTCCGGGCGAGGGGGCCAAAGCCAATCATCGTAGCCGCGTCGAATGCCGGGCAGCAGGCTGAGTTTGTCGTGACTCAGATCCTGGAGCTGCGCGACCAGGGCATTGACTTGGACCAGATGGCGATCCTCTATCGCTCGCACTATCACAGCATGGAACTACAGATGGAACTGACGCGGCGAAACATTCCTTTCCATATCACATCGGGGATCCGATTTTTTGAACAAGCGCACGTCAAGGACGTTGCGGCCCATCTCAAGCTCACCCTCAATCCGAATGACGAGCTCTCGTTCAAGCGACTTCTCAAGCTGATGCCCAAGGTGGGCGCCGCGACGGCAGACAAAATCTGGCGGCGCGTTGCCATGGAACCCCGTAATCCCGATCTAAAGAGTCTCGTCTCCCGGATGAACAGCTATGCCGTGTCGATCCCCAAGGCTGCTCAAAACGAATGGAAACAGTTCGCAGCGATTTTAAGACAGCTCGAGTCCAAAGAGATTCACAAGCATGCGCCCGAAATGATCCACATGGTGCTGGAGTCATGGTATTCGGGTTACCTCAAAGTGACTTATCCCAACTATGCGCATCGGATCGAGGATCTTGGGCAGCTGGCGACCTTCGCTGCGAAATTCAAGGACTTGGAGAGTTTCCTGGCCGAGCTGACGCTGATGACCAATATGGAGATCGAACAGGAAGCCAAGGAACAAAGTCTTGACCCGAAGGAGATCCTTCGGCTTTCCACGGTGCACCAAGCCAAGGGGCTGGAATTTCAGGCTGTATTTGTGATCTGGCTTGCCGACGGGATGTTTCCATCGAGCAGGTCGCTCCAGACAACCGCCAACGAGGAAGAAGAACGGCGCCTGTTTTATGTGGCGGTAACCCGCGCCAAGGACCATCTGTATCTCATCTATCCGCTTCTCAGGAACAACGTCGGCTATTACGGCGATATGTTCCAGAAACCGTCGCGCTTCATCAATGAGCTTCCGGAGCACTGCACCGAACGGGCTGAACTGCCTGAAAAGAGCTGGGCCTGGGATTCCTAACAAAAACTGCCAAGAGGGAAGGAGAAAGGGCCCAAAAACAGCGTCCTGTGAATAAACCAGGGCCATTTCCGTCTCTCTTTCTTAATTCGATATAATATTTATTGTGCGACGTTGTTTACGGGGTGTGAATAACCTGGGAACAAGCTGTTCCAAGTCCTACGAATCTTCTAAGGCCTACAGGGCCAAAAAATGGGTTGTTTTACGTGATCAAAACAGGATGATCCCCACCCATGTCGAAGCGGTCACCCGGCTCCAAATCCCGAAAGAAACTTCGCTCCGGCCTCTTCATCTCGTTCGAAGGCGTTGATGGGACTGGAAAGTCGACCCAGATCCGGCTCCTCGCAGCCCGCCTCAAAAAAATGGGCAAACGCGTGCTCATTCTCCGCGAGCCGGGAGGCACACGGATTGGAGAAAAGATCCGCCATCTTCTCCAATATGATCGCGGAGCCTTGAAGATGGCGCCCACCACCGAAACTTTGCTTTTTTGCGCGAGCCGGGCTCAACTGGTAAACGAGAAAATCCTCCCCGCTCTCGCTCGCGGCCAGGTGGTTCTCACAGACCGATTCATGGATTCAACCACGGTCTATCAAGGTATCGGCCGCAACCTTGGCGCCCAGACAATCGAGAAGCTGCATGAATTTTCCATCGGCCGCTGCCGTCCCGATCTGACACTTGTCCTGGTGATGAGACCGGAAGCATCGCTCAAGCGCGCGCGAAGAAGCAGTCGCGGCTATGACCGGATGGAAGCTCAAAAAAAATCCTTCTATGAATCCATCCATCGGGGCTATGCGGCTCTCTCGCGACGCGAGCCGCGCCGTTTCAAATGGATTTGCGCCGAGCGCTCCCGCTCAGAGGTCCATGCAGATGTCTGGAAGGAAACCCGGAAGAAAGTCCGTTAAACCATGGCCTGGTCCAACTTCAAACAAAATGTAGCCGCCATCCGGTTTGTCGCAAAAGCGATCCACGAGCGCCGGCTTGGTCATGCCTACCTGATCACCGGCGAGTCCCATCAGAAGGTTGACGTCGCGCGTCACATTGCCGCTGCGCTGAACTGCGCCAAAGAAGACGGCGATGCGTGCGGTGTGTGCTCATCGTGCAAAAGGATTTTTGAAGACCGGCACCCGGATGTGCGCCTGATCCGGCCCGAGTCGAAGTCTCGCCGGATCAAAATCGAGGAGGTTCGGGAACTGGAACGCGCCTCGTTTCTCAAGGCCGGCGAGGGCCGCTGCAAGGTTGGGATTATTGTTGATGCGGACCGATTGACTATCGAAGCACAGGACGCTTTTCTCAAAACACTCGAGGAACCGCCAAAAAACACGCTCTTCCTCCTGGTCACCTCTGAAGCGCAGCAGCTCAAGTACACCATTCTTTCGCGTTGCCTGAGAATCAACCTCTTCCAGGAGGAATGCCTGGAATTTTCCGAACGCCAGAAAAAGATCCAGTCGGTTTTGCTGGGCTGGAAATCCACCCCCGGTGAAAGCACGCTCTTTCAAACCTATCGGCTTGCGGATGCGTTCCAGATGGCGTTGCAGGAGGCGCGCTTGGAGATCGAGAAGCGGGTCGAGGCCGAATATGAAGGCAAGGGATACGAAAATCTCGACGGCAAGCAGCGTGAGAAAATCGAGGAGGAAAAGGAGGCGAGCGTCGAATCCCAATATCGCAAGGAACGGGATGAGTTGGTTCGCGTGCTTCAGAACCATCTGCGAAACTTGAGCCTCGTTTCACCATCCAATCGGAAGTTGATTCATGCCTTTGATGCCGTCGAAAAAATGCACGGACGTTTCAACCGAAACATGAACGAAGGCCTGATCCTCGAAGTGACGCTGATGCAATTGACCGATGCTCTGGAAGCAGCCGTTGAAAAATGAAAGCCTTTGACACCCAAAGACTTCCAGATCAAAGTGCCCCATCGATGAAGCAATTGAGCCGAATGATCCTGGGCCTGCTCCCCCTGCTCTGTTTGACGGGGGCGGACAAGGATGCTGCGTCACCCAAGCCTCACACCCTGCCCATCGCTTCCACCGGAGAGATCGAAAGCTTCAAGATTCCGGAGCGTGACGGTTCCGGCAATCTCATCTGGCTGATCAAAGGCGACAGGGCAAAGATCATCGAGGAAGGCCGCATCCGAATTTTTAACGTCCAGGTGGACACCTACCGCAGGGGCGAGATCGACCAGACCATGACGTCCCCCGAATGCATGATGATCCGGCAAACGGAAGGCGGCAAAGTTCTCACCCATGCCGAAAGCACCAACAAAGTTTCGATTGTCGGAAAAAACATGGTCATCACAGCCGACGGGTTCCAGTGGTTTCCAGACCAAACACGGCTGGTGATGCAAAAGAACGTCCAGGTCGTCTTTGAGCACAAAAAGGGAGCCATCTTCAAGAGCAGCTAAGCCATGAAAAAAAAGACTTTTATCCTGACACTGATATTGTCTTCGTTATTACTCCCCGGGGCAGTCGCCGAACCACAAGCAGCGCCTGTGAAGGAAAAAACGAAAACGACCATTCAGTCCGACTACGGCGATTTTGATTACAAAACCAAGAAAGGCATTTTTGAAGGGAACGTCGTTGTCACCGATGCGCAACTCAACTTGAAGTCCGAAAAGATGATCGTCTACCTCGCAGAAAAGGACAACTCCGTCAACAAGGTCGAGGCGATGGGGTCGGTTGAAATTCTTCACGAAGGCAAAACCGCCTACGCGGACAATGCCGTCTACAGCAAGGAGACCGGCATTATTCTTCTTACTCCGAAACCCGGCGGTGAACGGCCCAAGATCAAGGACGAGAAAGGAAACATCGTCCGCGGGAACGAAATTGTCATCAATCGCAACGATAACACGATGAAGGCCGTTGGACGCGTAGAGCTCGAATACACGCCTGACGGCAAATCCGGCGACTTCTTTGGCCCTACTAAAAGCGGCGCCACCTCAACCAATGCCACGACCGGTGTGAGCCATGATTCAGCAATCCAGCCCCAAGCCCCCGGACGATAAGACCAAGACCCGCCGCAAAAAACAGGGTCCTCGCGTGGTAGTCTCCCTCCCCGCCCCGAAGACGCGCGCCCTCGAGACGAAGGTCCACCGAAAACTGATGCAGACGCGCGAGCTGCGCAAGGAGTACCGCGGTCGCCAAGTGGTTCGCGGAGTTGAGATCGAAGTCAACCGCGGCGAGGTGGTCGGTCTGCTTGGACCGAATGGTGCCGGCAAGACCACGACCTTCTACATGATCGTCGGCCTCGTCAAACCCGACGGTGGCTCCGTCTATTTCAACGGCGAAGATGTGACCCGCGAGCCGATGTTTCAGCGCGCGCGTCGCGGCATGGGTTACCTTGCCCAGGAACCGACTGTTTTTCGAAAGTTGACCGTCGAGGAAAACGTCATGGCGATCCTGGAAACCCTCGACATCACCCCCGAAGAGCGGCGTGACCGTCTCGAAGGGCTTCTCGCCGAGTTGGGACTCACACACCTCGCCAGAAACAAGGCATACACACTCAGCGGCGGCGAACGGCGCCGCCTGGAGATCACACGCGCGCTCGTCACAAATCCCTCATTCATTCTGCTGGATGAACCGTTCAGCGGTGTTGATCCGAAGGCGGTCCATGACGTGCAGGAAATCATCGAACGACTCAAGCAAAAGGGCCTCGGCATGCTACTCACCGATCACAACGTGCGTGAAACCCTCGCAATTGTCGATCGAGCGTACCTGATTTGTGAGGGTGAAGTGATGCGCGAAGGCTCCAGCGAGTTTCTCGTAAACGACCCTGTCAGCCGGGACCTCTACCTCGGCCCGCGCTTTTCGATGTAGCTTTGCACCTTAAACTTTGTGCTTTTTTCTCGATCGGGCTCCAACTGACGAATAAGTCCAAAAAAGGATACAATGGCGGTGAGTTGTGGGCCGAATCCCCATTGGCCCGGTCCGGAATATGTGCTAACTTTCAAAAAGTTTCGTCATGGCCTATTATCCGATTCGATCCAGCCTCTACGCAAACCCTTGCGCGGGAATCACGTCCGTGATTTGAGATTGATTGCCCCTGCGCTCAAGGGGTACAAACCTTCCATCCGATGGCCAACCACACCACTTTCAAGGTCACGAAGCACGTCACCGTCGAAGACTTTTACACCGCGCATGCGGAAGCGCTTCAGCTTAAGCTCATCGCGGGAGCCACCGGTCTTCATCGTCGGATTCGCGAAGGTTCCGTGAATCGTCTCGGACTTGCTCTGAGCGGTTTTTTTACTTACTTCGCGGAAAAACGCGTGCAGATCATGGGTAGCGCCGAGACCAGTTACCTGCGCTCCCTCAGTAAATCGACTCTTCGAACACGCGTTCGCGCCCTGTTCAGCAGGAAAATTCCGTGCATCATTTTTGCCCGCAGCATCAACCCCCCCGCCCTTTTCATTGAAGAAGCCGAAGACCATCAGATTCCAATCTTCAAATCTCCGATGATCACCATGCGCATGGTCAACGCAGTGACCATTTATCTGGAGTCGGATTTTGCGCCACAGACCAACGAACATGCCAGCATGGTCGACATCATGGGCATCGGCACCCTGATCCGCGGCAAGAGCGGCATCGGTAAAAGCGAGTGCGTTCTTTCACTCGTGGAGCAAGGGTTTAGCCTGGTGTCCGACGACATGACTCGCATTCGGCTCCTGGAAGGCCGCGAGCTGATCGGCACCTGTCCCAACAAAGTTGCCGGCTATCACATGGAAGTTCGAGGACTGGGCATCATTCACGTCGGCCACATCTTCGGCGTCGGAAGCATCCGGGCTGAGAAGCGTGTCGATCTGGTCGTCCTGCTCGTGGACTGGGCGGAAATTGAGGACAAAATTGACCGGATCGGAATGGACCAGACCACGACTGAGATTCTGGGCATTAAGGTGCCCCAGGTGATCATCCCGGTCCGGCCCGGCCGGGACATCGCCAAGCTGGTTCAGGTTGCTGCAATGGACCAGAAGCTGAAACTGATGGGTTACAACTCCGCCCTTGAATTCAACCAACGTCTCATCCAAACAATGCAACACAACCATTTGTAAGGAAATCCATGGCCATCATGGGAAACAAACCAAACAGGAATGCCGGAGACACTGTCATCCAGGACTGTGTGATCGTAAACAAACTCGGGTTGCATGCGCGCCCCGCGGCCCTTTTTGTGAAAACTTCCAACCGCTTCGAGTCCGACATCACCGTGGAGAAGGATGGCGAGCAGGTGAACGGCAAAAGCATCATGGGTCTGATGATGCTGGCCGCAGGCTGTGGCTCCAAAATTCGGATCAAGGCCACGGGCACCGATGCAAAAGAAGCGATCAGCGAGCTTGAGAAGCTGATCACGCGGAAGTTTGACGAAGAGTAACCCTTCTCCGATTCTCCCACCCCATTTGACCAGATAGGTCGATCCATACTGTTTTTGCGTCTTCCTTCCCGAATTGACTTTAGCCCTGCTTAAAACTAGCGTTTTAGTGTGGATGCTGAGACCAAAGAGCGACTGGAAGCCTTCCTCACCCAGAAGGGCCTGAGGCGCACCTCCCAGCGGACGGCCATCCTGGAAGCGGCCTTCGGCACCACTGAGCATTTTACTGCAGAAGGCCTCCTCACCATGTCCCGCGACCGCGACCCCTCCGTGTCGAGGGCGACTGTCTACAGGACCCTCGCCCTTTTGACGGAGACAGGCCTTCTCAAGGAACTCGACCTCGGCAAGGACTTCAAATACTACGACCCGAACTACTCCAAGCACCCCAATCACCATCACATCATCTGCAACGACTGCGACAAGATCGTGGAATTCGAGAGCAAGGACATCGAAGAGCTCGAGAGTGAGATTTCACACAAGCTCGGCTTCACCATCGGCTCCCAGAAGATCGAGATCCGTGGCAATTGCGAGGATCTCAAGAAGAAGGGTGTCTGCGCGAATCAGGCGAGTTGCGACAAGAAAAAAGCCTGAGCCTGACTCAAGCTCTTGTTTGATGGTCAAATGACCGATCAAGTACCATCCACTCTTAAACAAATCACCCGCATGGTGGTTGTTTGTGGTGGAATAATTTTAATCCTGGAACTGTCTCTATTGCCAGGCACGCATTGCTGCGATTTGAGTTCGAAATGGATAGAGATCCCTCTGTTTGGATTGTCTGTCATATGTTTTCCGATTTGGATTTATCGTGCACCTGGGTTGGGTAAAACTGTTCTACGTTCGGTTATAAGTGTGGTTGTTGTTTTGGCTCTCCAGTTCGGCTATTTGACTTGGCTTCATTCGAGCTATTTTCCGGAGCGTTTGCTCGACGTCAGCAGTCGTTAATTCCGACCATTCTTGAAGTGTAGGCAATTGCGAAAAAAAGTGCCGTATTTTTGTGGCTTTGAAGACGCCGACCAAAGGAGCATACAAACGTATGTTACATGCAGGGCGGCGCAAGAAACGCAAAAAGATGGTGCTTATCTTCGCAATTAAGTGAAAATCTTGCCAACTTCTTCTATATCTTCCGCCTCAAACTGAAACCCCTCCTCTTTCGAGCGGGCGCGCAGTTTGGCGAGCAGTTGGGCAAGCTGGCTTGTGGCGTTGACGGTGTAAAACCGGACCAGGCCGACAGTCGTTTGTTCGCCGAAGATCGTGATGAGAATATTATTCTCATCGATCGAAGTCATGAAAATGTGCGCGTTCTTTCCCTGGTGGTAGAGGGCGCTGAATTCGATTTCCCCGATGCGTCGTGCAAGCTCCTTGGTGGCCGCGAACGAGCCGGCGGCGAGCGCGGCAAGGATCGTGGTGTCGGCAATGTTGAAGTCGCCCTGCTGGGAGATGACGGTGCCGCCCTTGTCGATCACCACGGCGAGGTTGGCCTCGGACTTCTGGAGAAAGTCATTGAGGATCGCGTCCAGCTGCTGGACGTCTTCCACCTGAAGAATTGGAATGGTATCCATGCTGTCTTCCCTTGTTTACCTGACCGTTGACATCAGGACCGTCGTCTTCGAGCGCTTGTCCGGTGAATAACTTTCCTTGGTGAATTTGTAAAGCAGCAGGCGTGAAATCGAGTTGAGCGTTGAGAAAACATTCTCACCGGTGGTGGCACAACCTTCGAAGGACTGAACTTTGACCTTTCGGTTGTTCAAAAGATATTCCAGGTAGTTGACCGGCGCGACATTCGGCATGTCCCTCTTGTTATATTGCAACACGTAAGGGATCTCATCAAGATTTATGTTCATCTTGGCGAGGTTCTCTTCCATGTTTCGAAAGCTTTCGACGTTTTCCTCCATCTTGTCCCATTGCGAATCGGCGCAAAAGACGATGCCATCGACGCTGCGCAGAACCAACTGGCGTGTCGCGTTGTAGATCACCTGGCCCGGAACCGTGTAGAGCTGGAACTTGGTCTTGAATCCCTTGATGACAACGGCGTGCAACGGAAGGAAGTCGAAGAAAAGCGTCCGGTCGGCCGCGGTCGCAAGCGAAACCATGTCGCCGCGGTTGTCAGGGGTGACCTGCGAGTGGATGTAAGTGAGGTTTGTCGTCTTTCCACAAAGCGCAGGACCGTAGTAGACAATCTTGAACTGAATCTCTTTGTTGGCGTAGTTGATGATGGACATAAACTTTACCTGATCATGCCGCGCTGAGATTCTGCCGGCTTAACTCCTCGGTCAAACGTTCAACCCGCTTGAAGAACTCACGGTTCATTTTTTCAGGCGTGTGCCAGAACAGCAAGAAAATACCCGGCGCGCGAAAGAAGCTCACCAGATGTTTTTCGAGAATGATGCTGACACGCGAAACTTTTCCGGCGCCAGCGGGCTCGATGCCCCTGGCAAGATGACGGAAGATCTGTGGGATGAACGCGCTAATCATCTGTTTATCAAATCCCTCCGGTGGATTTCCCGCGAGCACCAGCCCGTCTTCTGCCACCATCATTCCTGCCACAACCCCAAATTTTGCGACTGCGGTATCAATGATTTCCTGTACTTTTAAAGTACGCTGATCTTCCAAAGTCAGCAACCGATTAAGTACACCGACATTTGCCGTCCCCTCGCAATCCGGCATGCTGGCAAGCCTAAAAAGGCTTTTGCGACGCAGCCCCAGGTCGTTCAAATCCTGAAAAGTCAGCGTTTTTCCGCGATCCCGCTGTTCCAGGATCTTCCGGGCCTGGGCTTCGGAAATCCCGTTCAGCTCGGTGAATTCATAGAGTTGGAAGCGGTTGATTCGGTTCATCAGGAACGCTTCGTCAAAATTTTCGGCCGTCGGGCAAATCTCAAGGTCCTTCGGGTTCAGCGGCCTCTGTTGCTCGGGCGGAACGGCTGCAGCCTCCGGAACAGGCTCGGGTGCGGGTTGTTGAGCCTTTGCGGCGGCAGTTGCTGCCGCGGTCGCCGCGGCGGCTCCTGCTCTTTCGGTGAAGAGGTTGGAGGGGATGGTACTGTCATCCGGCAGTTCAATCTTTTGGGCGCCCTCGATCTTGAGCATCGAAGGAGGAATTTGCGCGACAATCCGGTCCAGGGGCAGAATCACTTCGGTCGCCTTATTCGCCGAGTTGACGCTGATGACCATGTGGGCTGGCAGATGGGGATAGAGAGCTGCGTACTCAATGGCAATGCGGCCCGTGGCAAGCTTTGGAAGAACCATCTCAATAGGGAGCTCAACCACCTGCTCCCCGGCTTCCTCCAGGCATGTGTCACGGGGCGTCGCGAAAAGATCGTCAGGAATGCGCTTGAGTACACTTGCCAGAAAGAGCCTCACGCTGGTCGGAAGCGGACCTTCAGGTTCCGCTGTTGGCGGAACTCCATGATGCTCCGCTCCAGGCGCCGGACCGCTGGGCGGCTCCACCTGGGCGCCCAAATCGAGTCGCACGACGGGCGTGGGCGGCTCGACCGGCGACGGGGGCGTCACGGCGGCTTGGGGTGGCGGCTGCGGGATCTCGGGCGCAGATCGCGGCGTTTCAACGATTTTAACTTCAGGCGGTTTTCCGCCCTTTCCTTCTGAGAACGGCGACTCGACAAAGGTGGGATCGATTTCCTGCACCACCTGGCCTTCGACCATCAGGAGTTCCGGCGGAATGTTTGCAACAACGTCGGACAATGGCATCCGAATCGCTTCCTTCTTGTTCACGCCGGCCCGGGTGATTTCTCCGCCGATCTGCGCAACGATGAGCTCCAGCGGGACGACAATCCTTCCGCTGGTCAGTTGAGGCAGAAGAACTCCCGCGTCGAAACTAAAAGTTTCGGGAATCTGGGCAGCTGAAAGTTTGCCTGCATCAATCAAGTTTTCAGGCATGGACTTGATTACAGGGCCCGAAGGAATCTGGATCATCAAGCCTGTCCCACCTGCGGACGTGCTTTCGGCCGAGGCTGGGTCGCCACTCTGATCATCCTTTGCCTTTGGCCGGAAAACTTGTGTCTGACTCATCCGCAATGCCTCGTTGGGATTGACGCCGGGAGGGAGCGGTTTTTTGTATGTTCCCGAAGGCCGAATCACCGGAATGGGCATCTTGGGGCGAGTCTTGTTAGGAGCGTCGGACATGTTGCGACTCTCTTTTAGTAATCCGCCATCGTGATTGCAAGAGCCTCTTCGAGGGTGCTTAGTCCCTGGCGGGCCTTGTCGATGGCATTCTGGCGCAGGGTGCGCATCCCCTGCTGGAGAGCGAGATTCTTGATTTCATTGGCGGGCTTGCGCTGGATGATCACCGCGCGGAGCTCCTCGGTGACCGGTATCAACTCGAGTACGGCGAGACGGCCGGAATAGCCCGTGTTCTTGCAATAGTCGCATCCATGGCCACGGAAAAATTTGGTGGCTTTCGCCTCTTCCTGCGTCATCCCGAGCTGCTCACTCAACTTTTGGGGAACCTGAACCTGCTCCTTGCAGTGGCTGCAGATCCTCCGCATCAGTCGTTGGGCGCAGGCCAGAGTCACACTGGATGCGACAAGGAACGGCTCGATCTGCATATCGATGAGTCGCGTGATGGCGCCCGCGGCATCGTTCGTGTGCAACGTGCTCAATACCTGGTGGCCGGTGAGCGCGGCCTTCACCGCAATGTCGGCTGTCTCGTTGTCACGAATTTCACCGATCATCACGATGTCCGGGTCCTGGCGCAGGATGGAGCGAAGCGCCGCGGCAAAATCAAAACCGATTTCAGGTTTTACCTGCACCTGATTGATCCCGTTGAGCTGGTACTCAACCGGGTCCTCGACAGTGACGATGTTGTACATGGACTGATTGAGATGAGAGAGCGCCGAATAGAGAGTGGTGGTCTTGCCTGATCCCGTCGGTCCGGTCACGAGGATCATGCCATGCGGTGAATCGAGCGACACCATGAATTTCTTCGTGCTCTCCGGATCCATGCCGATAGTGTCGATGCTTGGCGCCAGTCCGCTCTTATCCAGAAGCCGGAGCACGACTTTTTCTCCGTGAATGGTTGGAAGGAAGGAGGCGCGAAAATCGAATTCCTTGCCCGACATCTTGATTCGGATACGTCCGTCTTGCGGCAATCGCTTTTCGGAAATGTCCAGTTTTGCCATGATCTTAAGGCGCGAAATGATTGCGTTCTGCATCGACTTGGGTGGAGGCGGGTAGTCATAGAGGCTGCCGTCGACACGATAACGGAGCTTCAGGTTCTTCTCGTAGCACTCAAGATGGACGTCACTACACTTGTCCTTTACGGAGGTTGCAAGCATCATGTTGGCGATTTTGATGACGGGAGCCGCTTCGGGATTTTCCTCACTCACGTCCGACTGAAGATCGTCAGTGACTTCGATGGTCGCATCGTCCGCTTGCGCCTCGGCCAGAAGGTCCTGCATCCCCGCCGCGGACGAGGCTTCCGCAATGGCCATGGCATCCTGCACGGCCTTTTCCGTGGAAATCATCGGGAAAATTTCCATCCGGGTGATCTGCCTGAGTTCATCAAGAGCCAGAACGTTCAGCGGGTCGGCCATCGCGACGTAAAGTGTATTGCCGAGGCGCGCGATCGGAATGAGCTGGTGGTTCTTGGCGATGTCTTTTGGGACCAGATCGAGAATTTCTTTTGGGACCTTCATGCGCGCAAGATTGACCGGAGGTGTTCCCAGGCAACGCCCCATGCTGATCATCATGTCCTGCTCGGTGACATATTTTTTGTCGAGCAACAATTTCAGAAGGCGACCGCCCTGCGTTTTCTGGACCTCGAGGATTTCTTCAAGTTGCGCGTTTTCGAGGAGGCCGTCCTCGATCAAAATGTCCGCAATTCTTTCTCCAAATGATTTCATGACAGAAGCCGGAATGCCTCCTTGATTTTGAGCCGCAAGTCCGATGGGTGGGTCACATACCACTGGACGTGGCATTGGGCCGCGGCCTCAACCTGATGCCGGGCATGCCGGTCCAACGGATTGGCCGTCGCCGCAAAAATCGTGCGGCTGATCTGATCAAAAGGAAGAACCATCCGGGAGATACAGAGCGACGGATCGACGATTTCGGCGCGTCGCTGATCTACATCGTAGGAATCCATCCTCAAAAATGGAATCTTGGTGCTTTGCGTCAAAAATAGCAGCGTGTTTTCGACGGCGGAGACTCCCCGCTCTGCGAGAATCTCGATAATGGTTGGGGCTGGCCTATTGGAATGGCCTTCGGCAACTTTCACGGCGTATGCACTTAGAATGATGGATCGATTTTTTTCAGCGAACAATCCGTGCTGAACCATGAAGTCGACGAGCAATTCGTTTGCGTCTTCAGCCTCAACATCCATCGTGCTGACGGGTTCGAGCTCCGGTTCCGGCTGGATTTCCGCAACGGCAGCATACCCCGGCATTTTGCTTTCCAATTCACCCAAAGCAGCCAGGGCCTCCCCGTCATCGGGTGAGCGCTGCAAGACACCTTCATATTCAAGAATCGCCGACGAAATTTGGCCGAGGTGAACGTAAATTTTCGCGATTTTCTTGGAGGCTTCGATGGCGTCCCGCTCACGCCCGAGCTTGGTGTAGGCCTCCTTGAGGATCTCCATCGACTGATAGTCGTCAGGATTCGCCGCGGTGATCACTTCAAACATCTGCACCGTCTCAAGAAGCTTGGGGTCTTCCTGGATTTTTTTGTGGGAAGCCATGGGGACGGGCCCGAGCGGCATCCGGTGTAGGTCGCCCCGGCCGTTTCAATATTAGTTCTTTTCGATCAATAGGCAAGGACAGTTTGAGCACATGGCTCCTGCAACTCACGGTCGCCCAACGATTAAGAAATTTTACTTCGCCGGGAAAAACCTGTCCCGGGCCAAAAAGTTTCTTAACATCCAAGGCAAAGTCGATTAGGATGTGAACATGAGATACCTTCTGACCTTCCTCCTCGCCCTTTCCGCCGCTGTGTCATTCAGCAGCTGCAGCTACAGCAAAGAATACAAAAACTACCAAGACTATCAAAGCCACGATGACGAGGACGCCCAAAACGCCCCCAGAAGCAATCGTTCCTCGCATTAGACAAGCAGTGTCCTGTTTGTCCCTCTCGCATCCGACGTAAAGAACTTGGCTTCACTGCAGGGTTGGCAGAACAACCGGATCTCGACACTGCCGGTAAGCCGAGGGACTTCTATTTCGTTTTGATCACGGCTGCATCGTCTAACACAAATCCGCCGGTAGTTTCTCCTCCCGAGAAAAACGTGATCACGAAATTTCCCTGAACCGCTTTCGCTGGCGCGGTTCCCACCATCGCATACTTCACCCACTTCTCCTGCGAGGTGTGAGTTCCCCATGCCTGGCTCCAGCTTCGATCGAGTTCCTTTCCCTGGGCGTCGAACCATTCGATGCTCAACTGGCCGTGCGACAGGCCGCTGAGCGGATGATCAGGATCATTCGCAACATAAACGCTGAACTCAAACCTCTGACCCGGCTTGACCCGTACCGGCTGGAAGATGCCCTGATAATCAACCTTCTTGTCGGAATTCAAAAACGATACGCTGGATGAACCGGTCGAGGCGTCTTCCCTGCTGAAGGTCCCATACCAGTGATTCTTGTCGCTGGAAAATGCCTGCCATCCCATTGGCAGGCTCTGACTCTGTCGCTTTTCAAAATTTCCATTCTTGAGCAGGTTATCATCTGCCGCCAGTCCCGCCTGAGTCCAGACAAGGGTCGTCGCGATCAGGAGCAAGAGCAAGCCGCTTGAAAGATTTCGTGTCATAACCCGAGAGGACTTATAACATTGTGCCATGACGCATTCCAGCGTCTCTTTTTCATTGGACGGCACCCGTCGATGCCCTAGATTAACACGCCTATTTCCACGACATGAACCGCGAAGAAAGAATCAAGCTTCTCCAGGAACTGCCCCGCGAACGCATCCTTTGCATCGACGGTGCGATGGGGACTGCTCTGCAGGCACGCGACCTGACGGAGAAGGATTTCGGCGGTGCTGGATATGACGGCTGCAATGAGTACCTGGTCATCACCCGGCCCGATGTGATCCTCGATATCCATAACAAATATCTCGAAGCTGGCGCCGACATTCTAGAGACCAACACCTTCGGCAGCACCGCGTTGGTTCTGGCTGAATATAAACTTCAGGACCGCGCCTACGAAATCACCAGGCGCGCTGCCGAGCTTGCCCGCCAGTCTGCGGATGCCTACTCGACCGTGAAGAAACCGCGTTTCGTCGCCGGTTCCATGGGGCCGACCACCAAGGCGATCTCGGTGACCGGAGGCGTTACCTTTCAAGAACTCATCAACCACTTTCAGGAGCAGGCGCGCGGTTTGATCGACGGCGGCGTCGACGCCCTTCTGCTTGAGACGGCCCAGGACACACGCAACGTCAAGGCGGGACTGATCGGCATCCAGGAACTTTACAGGAAAACAGGCGTCCGAATCCCGGTGATGGTCTCCTGTACCATCGAACCCATGGGTACCATGCTTGCCGGCCAGACCGCCGAAGCATTCGAAGCGTCAGTCCGGCACGCGGATCTTCTTTCAATCGGCCTGAATTGCGCAACGGGGCCTGAGTTCATGACCGACCACATGCGTTCGCTCCACGAAGTCGCCCTCACCTTCGTTTCGTGTGTTCCAAACGCCGGATTGCCCGATGAAGAAGGCCACTATCTGGAAAATCCCGACAAACTCGCCGCGTCATTAGAGAGGTTTGCAACCAATGGCTGGCTGAATTTCGTCGGCGGATGCTGCGGCACCACCGACAAGCACATCCGCGCCATCGCACAAATGATCGAGGGCAAGAAACCGCGTGTACCGAAAAGCCAGCGCAAATCGGTCTACAGCGGCATCGATCTGATTGAGGCGAGCGATGACAACCGCCCATTGATCGTCGGCGAGCGCACCAACGAAGTCGGCTCACGGCTTTTCAAGCAGTTGATCACCGAGGAGAAGTATGAAGAGGCAAGCGAGATCGCCCGCCGACAGGTCAAGCATGGCGCGCATATCATCGACATCAATCTCCAGAACGCGGACCGCGATGAGGCCCATGACATTCGGCATTTCTACGACAAAGTGATCCGCAAGGTGAAAGCACCTCTGATGATCGACACGACCAACACTGACGCGACCGAGCTCTCCCTCACCTATTGCCAGGGCAAATCGATCATCAATTCGATCAACCTGGAGGATGGCGAAGAAAAGTTCGAGCTGGTATGCCCCCTTGCCCGCAAATACGGCGCTGCCCTCATCGTCGGCTGCATCGATGAGGACAAGCTCCAGGCGCAGGCGATCACCCGCGAGCGTAAACTGGAAATCGCACTGCGATCGCACAAGTTGTTAACTGAAAAATACGGCATCCCTGAAGAGGACATCATTTTCGATCCGCTTGTTTTCCCGTGCGGCACCGGCGACCAGAACTACGTGGGCAGCGCCGTCGAGACAATCGAGGGGATCCGGTTGATCAAAGAAAAACTCCCGCGATGCAAGACCGTCCTTGGCATCAGTAACATTTCATTCGGGTTGCCACAGGCCGGGCGTGAAATTTTGAATTCTGTCTTCCTCTACCATTGCACGAAAGCCGGCCTCGATCTGGCCATCGTCAACGCGGAAAAGATCGAGCGCTTCGCGGGCATCTCCGAACAGGACCGCAAAGTCGCTGAAGACCTTCTTTGGAACCGCGGCGAAGCTCCGGTCGATGCCTTCGCCGCCAACTTTCGCCAGGCGCGGCCGAAGGACAAAAAAAAACTCTCCGAGCTTCCGCTCGATCAGCGTCTTTCCAACTACATCATCGAGGGGACCAAGGATGGTCTTATTGACGATCTGCAGCTCAAGCTCAAGGAAGCCAAGCCGCTCGACATCATCAATGGTCCGCTCATGGCCGGAATGGCTGAGGTCGGCCGACTATTCAATGCCAACGAGCTGATTGTAGCCGAGGTTCTCCAAAGCGCCGAGGCGATGAAAGCGGCGGTTTCATTCCTGGAACCCTTCATGGACAAGGCAGATTCCGCCGCGCGCGGCAAAATCGTCCTAGCGACCGTCAAGGGCGACGTCCACGACATCGGGAAAAATCTCGTCGAAATCATTTTGAAGAACAACGGCTACTCCGTGGTGAACCTGGGCATCAAGATCCCTCCCGAGGAGTTGATCAAGGCGTTCCGCGAGCACAAACCCGATGCGATCGGTCTTTCTGGATTGCTGGTAAAGTCGGCCCAGCAGATGGTGATCACTGCTTCGGACCTTCGTGACGCCGGGATCCAGGTTCCGCTTCTCGTCGGTGGCGCCGCGCTTTCAGACCGGTTCACGCGAACAAAGATCGCCCCCTCTTACAACTACGTCGTCTGCTACGCCAAGGACGCAATGGAAGGACTCCGGCTCATGGACCAGCTTGGCGACCCCAAGTTGCGGGACAAACTGATTGAAGAGCGAAGTGCCGCCCCCGCCCCTGTGGCCGACTCCCGCGAGACCAAATCGATTCCACCCGAATCCGAGGAACGAAGTTCACGGGTCCGGATCGACATCCCGATTCCCGATCTAAACAACGACCTGACGCGCAAGAAACGAACGGTGCCTGATCTGGACGAGATTTGGAGCTATATCAATCCGCAAATGCTCTTCGTACGTCACATGGGATTCAAAGGCAATTTTGACAAGGCGCTCGCCCAGCGCGACCCCAAAGCACTCGAACTTCAAACACTGATCGATGGTGTGAAGGAAGAATGCCGCGCAGGATTGATGAAGGTCCGAACCGTCTGGCAGTTCCTGGAGGCCGAGCCCGAGGGTAACAAGATCCATCTCTTTCAGAAGGGCGGCAAAAAGCCGGCCCACACTTTTCAATTCCGTCGTCAGCGAAAACCCGATGGCCTTTGCCTGAGTGATTATGTGCTGCCGCCGAGGGATGGAAAGCGAGACCACATCGGTTTGTTTGTCGTCGGCGCCGGTTACGGCATCCGTGAACGCTCCGAGGAAGCCAAGGACAAGGGCGAGTACACGCGCTCGCACGGGCTTCAAGCGCTTGCGCTGGAAACGGCGGAGGCTTGCGCCGAATGGCTGCACCGCCGGATGCGGGAGGATTGGGGCTTCCCCGACCCGACCGGCATGACGATGATGGAGCGGTTTCAAGCGCGCTATCGCGGCAAACGCTACTCGTTTGGATATCCCGCCTGCCCGAACCTGGACGACCAGGCCGGAATCTGGAAGCTCCTGACCCCCGATGAAATCGGCATCCAACTCACCGAAGGCTTCATGATGGACCCCGAAGCCAGCGTCTCCGCCGCCGTCTTCCACCACCCCGATGCCATTTATTTTTCGGTCGAGAACGAGGAACGGCAGTAGATCATCATTTCTTCTTCGCAGTTTTCACGGCTGCAGGTGCAGCGGGTTTGGGCGCCGGTGCTTTGGGTTTCGAGTTCTGAACCTTGTTCGTGGAAACGTCGGACATCGTTTTGCGTTCCGACGGCGCCGCCAGCCGTGGCACCTGGCTGCCCGCCATCAAGCTATCGATCCGGTTTTGCGCCCGGATAAGGGAATCCCGGGCTGAGAGCTTGCCGCTCGAAAACATCAGGTCGGTCTCCTCGGCAATGATCCTGGACACCTCGGGCCAACGTGGCGCGGTTTCAACCGGCCTGGCATAAAACAAACTGTCGATGAAGGCCCGGTTGTTGATGCTGAGCTTGCCTGGAAATTCCAAAAAAACTCGCGACTGTCCGGCCGATACCCGTGCCGGGATGTGTTTGCCATCCATCGCCATCTTGGTTTGGCTGGTGGGTCCTGTCAGAAATCGAACCAGTTTCCAGGCCTCGTCAGCGTGCCTCGACACACGGGAAATTCCATAGCCTTCCACTGAGAGTGTCGTTGCCCGCTTCAAGTTCTTGGGCATCGGACACACGTCCCATCCAAGCGTTTCGTCTTTCTGAAGTTCGGCCGCGAGCGAACGGCCGGCAAAAATCATCGCCGAAACGCTTTTTTTGAAGGATGGTTCAGGGGAGTCCGCCGCAGCAAGCGTGGACTTGGCTTGCGCGACATGCGACTGATGAATGAGGTCGGCATAAAATTGAAGAGCGGCAGCGTTTTTTTCCAACATCGCGGGCGAGCCGAGCATCCATCTGCCGGTGTCAGGGTCAAAAAGTTCCCCTCCATTCTGCCAGAGAAACGGAGCCCAGGCCGAAACACCCGGATCAAGATCGAGCCCGTACTGGATCACCTTTGCAGACGAGCCCTCGGTCATGGTCAGCCGCTCGGCAGCTTGCCGGAGGTCGCCCCAATCCCAGCCGTCCGTGGGATACGGAATGCCGGCGCGATCGAACTTCCTCTTGTTATAATAGAGCACTTGCGTAGAGCAGCTGGCCGGCACTGCCCAAAGTTTGTTCTCCCTGAAAAAACATTCCACAAGCCGCGGTTGGAAATCGAAGAGGTCATCGGCCCAGCCGCTCAAATCCCTGAGCATTCCCTTCCTCTTAAATTCCGCGAATTCGGACAGATCCAGAGCGAAGACATCCAATGCCGGTGCCTTCGACAACTCCTGCGTGACCTTCCCCAGATAATCCTTGCGCGAAAGAACGCGAACAGGTTCCACGCGGATGCCGGGATTCTGTTCCTCGAAAACAGTGATGAGCCGTTTCATGCGGGCAAACTCGGCTTCGTCCGCCCAAAACATCAGCCGAAGTGGGACGGTTTCCTTTTTTGAGCAGCCCGAAATCAGGAAACATGCCGTAAGAAAAAAGAATCTGAGGTTCTGAATGCTGATTTTCAAGGTGAGTCCAGTCCGAGCGCGATCGAGGAACCGCAAATCGTGATCACACCTGAACGTCCTGCATGAACTGCGCTGCGGCCTCCGGAGGCACCGGGTTGATGTAGAAACCACTGCCCACCTCAAACCCGGTGATCATGGTCACCCTGGGAAAGATTTCCAAATGCCATCTGAAATACTTTTCGAGCCCGTTGAGGCGCGCGGCGGCGGTCGAAGAACGTGTCGGCGCCGTGTAGAGAAGGCAGTTATAATGTGGGTGGTTGAGCGCCTTGTTGAGCTTCTGGATCACCACCTTGTAGCAGTCGGCGATCTGGAGAAAGTCGTTTTTTTCCGACGCGTAGAAGTCACACATTTGCCGGCGCGGAAAGATTGAAATTTCGAACGGAAATCGTGAGGCATACGGACAGAAAGCGACAAAACCCGAATTCTGATAGACGATTCGATGGTTGTCGCGGAGTTCCTGCTGGAGAATGTCTTCGAAGATCGAGCGTTCCTTGTCCTGATAATAGGCCTCCGACATATCAAGTTTGTCCTGGACGATTTTTGGGACCACGGGAGTGGCAATGAGCTGGGAATGCGAGTGGGTGAGCGACGCTCCCGCAACCTTCCCGACGTTCTTAAAGACCAGCAGATAGCGAAAACGCATATCGTGCTCCAGATCGATCATTCTGAGTTTGAACGTCTTGAAAACGTCCGCAATGTCCTCCAGCGGCAGCGTCTCCAAGGGCTGGTCGGGCTTAGGCGTCTCGATGATGATTTCATGGGCGCCGACTCCGTCCATCATATCGTAAATTCCGACGCCTTCGGCACGGTTCTGGCCCTCAATGCGAAGGACTGGGTAAGTGTTGGGGATGACTCGCACTTTCCAGCCGCCTGAATTGGCGGGACCCGCTTTGGGACGGAAGGCATAGATTTCCGGCGGCGTCATCTTTTCATTTCCCTCGGCCAGGGGATCGGTCTTCCCCGTTTCCGACTCCGAAACCGTCGTGGAGGATATGAATTCCGTGGGGCTTTTGGTTCGCTCCGTCGAAACAATCACCCAACGGTGCGTCAAAGGGTCTTTTCGCAACTCAGCCATGGTGTCCCGGCTAACATAGATGCACCCTCCACGCAAGGCCGTAAGCATGGCAGATCCTTTTTTCAAAGCACGATAAGCGCAACATCCAATGGAGAAGGCAATTTTTGATGTTAATCTCCGTCAATTTATGTTAGCATTTTTTAAGTGGAGTTTTGGGAAAATAGGGTGCGCTAATTCGACAATGCTTGCGGAATCGAGTACTCTTAAGATAGGAACAGGGGCTACGGAAGGGATTGGAAGGACGTTTAATGGTTTTAAGATGAGCCTCTCCTCAGCCACAAGTTCTGGTTGGTCTTCACTTAAGCGCGGCATTGTGTCGCAGCCTTTCTTGCGATCGTTCACGCTGATCGAGCTATTGTTGGTAATCAGTATCATCGCCACGTTGATCTCGCTCCTCTTGCCTTCCCTGAGGTCCGCAAAGGAGGAAGCCAAACAGGCATCATGCATGAATAATCTTCGAAACATCGGTTTGGCTATCATTATGTATGGTGACGAGCGCGGAAATTACCCTTGGGGTTACGAAGTCACAACCGACTGGAGCTACACCATTCAACCCTACCTTCAGAAGGCTAGCGGTCAGACGTATGTGACCGGAGCGGGCGGCCGCTCTCCAGCAATCACGTGTCCTTCACGAGGTCTCAAATCAACAAACATCGTCAACACCTATGGTACACATGACAGACTGCTGGGAAACGAGGATCCGGGCTCGACCTACAAGACCTCGCCACCCTATCCGCGAGGCGTTCCCTGGCGCGAGCGTCCCTGCGACATCTGGATGGTTGGTGATGCCTCTCAGGATCCAAACACCCTTGGCGGTGAATCCCAGGCCACGATCTGGAATATTCTGCCGGATATAGGCCAGGACTTCTCCGCGGCCACTGCAAACAACAAGATCTCGAATGTCGGAGAAAATCTCGACCAGGCTGGATCGCTCGGAGAGATCCGCTGGCGTCATCATTGGAACGAGCGCGCCTGTTTTGTCTTTGTCGACGGCCATGTTGAGACCATCCATAGCGGCAACATGACGGAAAGACAGCTAAAGATCACTGGCCCGTAAGCAGCTGGATTTTTATTTTCCCCAGCCGGTGCTTTTGATACAGGTGCGACATGGATAAGCACCTGTTTTTTTTGCTCGCTGTCACTGCTGCCCTCCTGTGCGGGTGTTCGGTTCAGAAGGAGCCCGAGCCGAAAGCGACGCACACAGAAATCACTGGAGAGGTTTCAGCGCAAAAAAGCCCTAGTGCGCCGGTGGCGCCTTCTGGCCAAAGCGTCATTTGTTCCAGTCAGGTATTAGCCTATAATCCTTCGGATCCGTCCAAGAAACTTGGGTTTTTCAAAGCAGGCAGCGAGCTTCACATCAGTGATGGGGCTGCCGCGCCGGGAATGGTTTTGGTCACCTACCAGGATCCCAGCGGTCCCCTCATCACCGCTCTCTGCCGCGCCGAAGATGTTGGCATGGCGCCTCCGTCCTCGCAGCCCGCCGCCTCCATCGCTTCTTCCCAACCTCAATTGGTAAAGCCCAGGAGCCTGGGCGGCAGCCGCCCTGCTCAATCAAACCCCAATTACAAGCCAATTGGCGGCCAGTGAGACTCTCTTAAGCGCGTGCAGTTTTTAGGTGTTGTCCTTCATATGGCATTCCTGCCGGCCTTGTGGACAGCCAAGCGCTTCACGCAGGGCGAAAAGGTCAAAATAGGACAACGCTAGTTTTTAGCCTGACTTGGCCTGGCTATCCTGTTACGCTTACTTGAAACATCCTTATGATCAGGAATCTTCTGACTCTCGCAGTTGTGGCCGGTCTGGTATATGGCGCGTACCTGGTCAACGAAAAATATTTCACTTCTGCCCAAAAACAGGCCCAGGTTATCCCGGCCACCATGGTTTCATTTGTTTGTGCCCAGGATGTTCAGGCCTTCGATCCCAACTCCCCGGACAAAACAATCGGTTATTTCACAAAAGGCACCGAAATCAAAGTTGGCGGTGAATCCGGCGTCCCGGGGATGAAGACCGTCGCCTACCAGCCGACCAACGGCGCAGTGATCCACGCCATCTGCAAGGCCAGCGATCTCACGAATGATAAAAACTCAACCTCGACTCCGGCGACGGCGCCCCTTGCAAAGAAGACCTCGATCACCGGAAAGACACCGGGTGTAAGCACGGCACTCGGCAATGGCCAGAAATCGATCAGCCAGGGTGGATCGTCATCTATCGTAAAGATGGATGGCAAATCGAATGCAAAGTCCATCGGCGAAACATTCGGCGACAATGCGACTCCAACCCCGACAAGCACTCCGCCATCCACCGCGAAAAGCCCCGAACAAGGCATCAAAGACAGAGCCAAGGATTTGCAAAACCCACAGTCCCAATAACCCTCGAGGAAACCATGAAACCCATCCTTTGGATTTTGTTCATCGCCGCCATCGTCTACGGTGCTAATAACTACGCCCTTCCCTATTTGATGTCCCAAGGAGCATCGACTCAAGCCGCTGCGCAAAACCCCACCACCCCATCCGCAACAGCATCCATTAACCCCCAGCCGGCGCCTGCTCCTTTACCAACTCCCGCTCCTAATGTTGCAACCCCAACACCGACGAATGCACTTGTCGCAGCCCCTCCACAACCAGTGAACCCACCCAAACCTGCGGCAGCGGCCCCCGTGCACATGATATGTGCCACAAATGTCGCGGCGTTTGATCCAAACTCGCCAGTTGAACAACTGGGCTGGTTCGAGGCCGGAAGCGAACTCGAAGTGAGCGACTGTCCTAAAATCACCGGGATGAAAAACGTGGCCTTCAAAGATACCTCCGGCCAGATCGTCCACGCAGTTTGTTTTGAGAAGGATTTGAACCGAACGACCGAGCCTGCTGCCGCCACGACCACAGAAAACAAACCTGTCGTCGAAATGCCCAAGCCCCTGACCATCAAGCGGAAAAGCTGGGCCGGCGAGCCCAACTGGCGGTCGGTCTACGACGATCCCGGCCATCATATGATGACGGACAAGAACGGCAATCAGAAGTGATCGCCGGCGTGTTGGAGACAACTACGTGACCTTCGCGGTTTTTCTGCGCGAAATACGCGGCCTCATCGCGCGAAAGAACATCTACTCAATCTTCTTGCCGGACTCAAGAAACTCGATCGCGTGGCCCAGCACATTTGCGCTGAAGGTGCCCTGCGGTGAATTGGGAACGTCGAAGAGCTTTGCCTGAAACCCATCCTTGGCGAACCCACCGTAGTACAGATCAAGAATCTCGTCGCGATGGATGTCGGTTTCACCGGTGATCAAGGCGAAACGGATGTTCCGCTTCGCGGCGCCAACCATGTCGGGCGAGTGGGAAAATACGCCATAGCCGCTCCCTCCCCATTTGACCGCCTTGTAAAATTCAGCGCCCGAACAGGGAATGCAGCCGCGGATCAGTTCCGGATGCTGGAATGCAACGCGGGCAGCCATCCGACCACCTTCGCTGTGCCCCGCCACGTAAACGCGAGCCGGATCAATCTTGTAATCCTCCATCATCTTGAGGATGCCAACCACTGTCAGTCCCACGCGGCGGCCCTCGGCATCCTGGTCGCCAACGTTTTGCGCAGCGATGAAAATGAGATTGCGCTCGCCCATCACGGCATCCCATCCCCACGGGATTTCGACGGCATCCCTTGAGTTGATGAAAGCCACCAAGCCAAAAGGTTTGGTGCCGTCGTAATTTTTCGGAACGTAAATGTAGAATTTTTCCTTTTCCATCTGAAAGCTGTAATCAACGTCCGGATTTGTTCGATGGATTTTCGGAGGCTGGCTGAAACTGTAGAAGAAACCTCCGGATTGTTTGATCGGCGCCACGGCCTTCGCGGGCGTGCCCTCCAACAGCGGAGACCGGTAAGGCGACGGGTCGGGGTTATTGATCTGAGTGGGTTTTGCTTTCTCGGGCGGGTTGCTCGCGGGCATGGAAACCGGTGCGGGAGCCGGCGGCTGAGGCTTAGCGACCGGTTGGGTCGTGGAGCTGAGTTCCGGGAAATACCGTGCCTTTTCCTGGGGTGAAAGCTGGTCGGGAGTGAGATAAATGAGGCCTTCGGGAAGCTGGCATTCCAGACGACCTGTCTTTACCAGGACAGCCTGAAACTTCATCGTGTTTCCGTTGCTGAGTTTGACCGACACTTCTGCGAAAGAAACCGATTCCAGCATGAAAACAAAAAGAACGGTCATGAGCATCCCCTGGAGGGCGCCTTTCACGCGAACCGTCTTCAATTTTTGATTGTCAATTCTCATGGACATCCGATGTCCAAAATATAACACAAAAATCGGAAACTGCTGCCAAATTGTTAGAGCCTTAAAACACAATAACAGGCCTAAAATCGCGCATTTTGAAGACTTTTTGAAGTACCAGACGAGCAACCGACGGGACGGGCAGCCAATCAGTCCTTACCGGCTTGCTTTGGCTCATTCCAAAGGTCCTGGTAAAGATAATAGGTCTTGCGAAGCTCGCGCAGGAACGGACTGGACTTTCCATCGCCCTGCCCCGCGATACCCAACCATTCCTCCTGGCTCCAGCCATCCGGAAAAGCCATGTCGAGAGTGGGCTTGGTGTCATGCACATCCAACTTCCCCGAACTGTCCTTCCACCATTCATCCAACCATTCAAACTCGACACCGCCGATGGAATTTCCGGAGCCCGGCTCTCCGGCACGATTAAAAGCAATGTCCTCCCAGTTTTTTCTGTGGTACTGAGCTTGGGCGTCTTCATCCGGGCCCTTGTCCGTCCAGTAAGCGTCGCAGCCGTATTCGGTGATCAGGACAGGCCGGTCGCAGACTTTTCGGACCACCTCCCAAAGACCGCCGAACCCCTGCATTCCCGGGTAATCGTTGATGCCCATAAAGTCGAGTTCCGGGGCCTTTTTGGCGTAGACGTCGATCAGACCCACACCTACGTTGCCAACGCCCACCGGATGATTCGGATCAAGCTTGTGGATGAGCATCGCCGCTTCGTTGAGCAGAGAGGCGTAATCGTCCGGATAAACGCTGGCATTGGTTCGGGTGGCATTCACCCCGGAATAACTTCCCGGCATGTTGTTTTCATTTCCGAGGACATAGGCAAGAAGCCATGGCTCATCCTTGCATTGCTCCACCATCTTTCGGACCGCCTCAAGCATGGCTTTCCGCTGTTCGGGGTTGCGGTAATCCGTCCCTTTTTCCCAGGTCGCGCCGGAATGGACGGTGTAAGCTCCGAACGGCTCGTCCAGGATTCCGTAAATGCCGTATGATTTATGCATGTCGCGTAGCAGCTCAAGATTGAGCGGCATGCTGGTGAAAATCCGAATCGCATTGCAGCCCATATCTTGGAGCAGTTTGAAATCCCCAACGGCCGGCTCATCCGGGTCCTGTACGCCGTTCCGATTTTTATCCACCCAGGTCTCGTAGGCGACATCGTTTTTTCCGTTCTTGTTTTCGTCGGCTTCCATCCAGTTCCAAGTGCTGTCGAACCCGACCTTGGTCGGCATGTAGCTAGCACCCTTGATGAAAAACGGTTTGCCATCGACCTCCAAACCCCACTGATCATTTTCATACTTCACGCAGGCCACCTTGCCGCCGCGGCGCTGAACCACTTTTAATTTTGCGACGTTGACCCGGCTTTTTTCCCGGTCCTTGAGGGTGTACTTGATCCATCGTCCGGGTGTGATGGAGACATTGTTTTTTGTTGGATCGCCCCCGATGCTCGGCTGGGTTTCTACCAGCGCATCGACGAGCTTCAGTTCCAGCTCGGGATGATCCCGGGTGAGGTGAATGATGGAACCCCAGACTCCGGGCGCAATGAGCCAGGTGAAGGATCGATCCCTGCTCCAGCCGAAAGACTTGGGATAAAGGATCATCGCGGCCCGGTACGCTTTCAAGGCATGTTCATAATGGCCCGCATCCTCCAGCGCCTTTCCCGTGAACAGGAGGCGCAGGCCCGGATCGTCGCTCGTTGTCGCCCAAGCATAAAAGTCGGCTTGAGGATTGCCGGAATGCACGTGTTCCCAGATGGATTTGTGGAGCTTGCCCTGAGCCTTGAACTCCTTGAAAACCGGGTCGGTCCAGATGCTCCGATTTGGATCAATGCCTTCGCCGGAAGCTTTGGCAAGCCCCGCCTGATCGGTGATAGTGTACTTGTAACCAGCATTGCCGACATTTTCGAACTTCCCGTATTTCTCATAGTTCACAACCCGTTCGGTGCCAGGATCAAAAAGGTTGAACGGCTCCGCATTCGCAGCAATCGCAACAAAAAGGGAGAAAACTCCAGCTAAGAAAGTGATTTGAATTTTTCGGGCAGGCATGTGTGTGGGAGAGGCAGAGGCCTTCGTTCAATTATTCAGTCGGCTCCGGTAACTTCGGTTTTTCAGCCGGAGGTTCCTTTTTTTTGTTCCATTCCTCCTTGAGCATCGTGTACGCGACGCGAAGTTCACGAAGGAAAGGACTGAATCTGCCATCCCCCTGCCCGGTAATCCCAAGCCATTCCTCCTGGCTCCAACCGTCTGGGAATGCCGCCTCGAAGGTCGGCTCGCAGTTTTGCCGATTGACGGAATCACCGGAGGTGTCTTTCCACCATTCATCCGCCCATTCAAATACGATGCCACCGATGGCGTTGCCTTCGCCGGGTTCACCGGCCGAGTTGTACACGATGTCCTCCCAGCAATGTCGAATGTAATTGGCCTGCGTGGTCTCGTCGGGCCCTCTCCCCGTCCAATATGCATCGCAACCGAACTCCGTAATCACCACAGGCCGATCAAACATCGTGTGCGACTCCAACCAAAGTGATCCAAACCCGCCAATTGCCGGGTAGGAATTTACACCGATGAAGTCGAGCTCCGGCGCATACTTGCCATAGGCATCGATCAATCCCAATCCCATGTTGCCGACACCAACAGGATGATTTGGGTCGATTTTGTGGATCATCTTGGCGGCTTCATTGAGAAATTTGGCATACGCTTCCGGATAGGCGCTGGCATTGGTTCGAGTCGCGTTCACTCCATTGTAGTCCTGTGGCATGTTGTTTTCGTTGCCAAGAATGTAGGCCAGAAGCCACGGTTCGTCCTTGCACTTATCCACGGTGACACGGAGGGCATCGAGCATGTTCTTGCACTGTTCCGGATCACGGTAGTCCGTTCCCTTGTCCCAACTCGCACCGGAGTTGACCGTGTAGGCGCCCAAGGGGTTCATGAGCATTACGTAGATTCCGTAGTTGGCATGCATATCACGCAGGAGCTCGATGTTCAGTGGGAGCGTGTCGATGACACGGATCGCATTGCAACCCATCTCCTGAAGAAGCTTGAAGTCGCCCACAACAGGCTCGTCCGGATCTTGGATGCCATTGCGATTCGCATCGACCCACGATTCGTAGGCAACGTCATTTTTTCCATTGTTATTTTCGTCGGCGCTCATCCAATTCCAATTGTAGTCCCTTCCGACTTTCGTCGGTGTGTAGGCCATGCCACGAATGAAAAATGGCTTGCCCTCGACCTGGATCCCCCACTGCCCGTTGTCATACTTCACGCAACTAACCTTGGCGCAACGCCTCTCTACTATGGGAAGGAGATTGACGTCCCGCCGGGATGCATCCCGATCCGAAATCGTGTACTTAACAAGCTTGCCGGGAGTGACGGCCACTTTGTTCTTCGTGGGATCACCCCCGATCGTGGATTGAGTGCGGATGAATGCATCCTTCAATTTGAGCCCGAGTTCCGGATGAAGCCTCGTCAGATTGATGATCGAGCTCCAGGCCGCGGGCCCGATGAGCCACGTCCATGTCTTTTTCCGGTTCCAGACAAAGGTGTTCGGATAAAGAAGCATCGCCGCCCGGTAGGCTTTGAGCGCCTGAACATACTGTCCGCCGGCCTCAAGTGCCTTGCCCGTATACAACAGCCGGAGACCGGGATCGATTTTGGGGGCCGTGGCCCAGACAAAAAAATCGACCTGCGGATCTCCCGTTTCAACGTGGGACCAGATGTCGCCTTTGATCTTTCCTTCTTTTTCAAGCCGGATGTATGCCGGATCCCGCTTCACACTTTCATTTGGCTCGATGCCTTCACCGGAAGCCTTGGCCAGTCCCTCATGTGAAATGATCGTGTATTTGTAATCGAAAGTGCCGACGCCGTTGAACGAGCCATACTTATCATACTCAACCACATTTTCGGTTCCCGGATCTGCGAGTGGAAAGACGGGGCTCGATTCCACGACGAGCGCCCCGCTGCAAAATGCCACGACCAGGAAGATGCGTTCAAGGAAACGCATCATTTGGGTCCGTCGGTTCCGTTGGGGTTTAGACCGCCTTGTGGCCCATTCCCCGGTTGATTGAGGCCCGGATCAGTTCCCAAGCCCTGAGACTGGGACTTCAAAGGATCGACCGGCGGTGGCGTGACTCCACCGGGAGCCGCCATCCCCACATCCTCTGCCTTGCAAAGCGCGTCGATCAGGCCTTTTTGAGGATCGATGTATTTGACCTCGATCATTCCGGGCAGAGCAGTGTAGGAGCCGACGATTTCCAGCGTGGCTCCCGCCGGGAAATATCCGAGCGGTTGCGGCGGCGAACTTCGATCGTAGGCCATCACCTGGACCGTGCATAGGTAGGTCCCTAGTTTTTGTTGGGGCGACTGGCTTGAAACCGACTGCGACTCAGCGGGAGACTTTTCGGCAGGGGCCGGACCCGGCGAGCCGGATTTTTCCTGGGGAGAACCCGGCACGATATGAATCCGCATCTTGTCGCCGTCGATTTTCAAACTCTTGACCCTCGAGAAAAAATCCCGCGTGTTCGGATTCTTTTCCAGCTCACCCACGAAACCGTTCGAAAATCCGTCCGCGGCGCTTTGTTCAAACTCCTTGGGCAGCTTCTTGCCGTTTAAATCGATTGATTTGGGCGACAGGCGCGGCTTTCCATTCTCCACGGATGCGTCGAACGAGACGGTTCCATTTAGAAATCGGTCGCTGAAACCGGTAACCTGTGTCAAAGGCACACTCGCATCGACATACAAAAGGCCATTGGTCATACGGATGTAGACTTTTCCCTTCATAGCCTTCTCACCGGCGATGAGCACGTTGATATCATCGCCGGACAATTCCAGATCCGCTTCGCTATTGGATTCGACCGCCTTCTTGAACACTTCTACGCGCCCGTTGACTTCACGCATCCTCTCGGGGGTCGCGTCAAACACCGGAATGGAAGCCGCCTCGACCGAGGTGTATTCCCTCGCCTTCTGGTAAAGGAGAAATCCGACGGCTCCGAGCGCGCCCAGCAGCAAAAGCAAAACAATCAGGAAGGCAAGACATCCGCCTGAAAGGCATCCCCAACCCGATTTGCTCTTCTCAGTCATTCCAGGAAAGTGGTTTAACGGTGGTAAGGATAGAAGATGTAAAACAAAAGGGAAAGCGCGAACAATGCCCACATCCCGGGATGGACTTCCCTGGCTCGTCCCGTCAGCAGTTTCATCAGCGGAAATACGATGAAGCCTGCCGTGATGCCAACACCCAGATTGTAAGTGAAGCACATTAGGACAATGGTGGCAAACGCGGGGATGAGCTCGGTCAGGTCGTCAAAATCGATCTTGTGAATGACGCCGATCATCAGGCCGCCAACCGCAACGAGCGCCGGTCCATAGGCATAGGCCGGGACGCTGGTCAGAAACGGCGCAAAAAACAGGGCGAGCAGGAAAAACAAAGCGGTGACGACGGAAGCCAGGCCGGTCCGGCCCCCAGCTTCAATCCCTGCAGCGGACTCGATGTACGCCCCGCTGGTGGTCGTTCCGAGAAGCGAGGCGGCGACCGTTGTGACCGCATCGGCCATCATCGGCTTCTCAATCTCAGGAAGGTTGCCATCCTTGTCCAGGAGTCCCGCGCGCGCTGAAAGACCGATCAGCGTTCCCATCGTATCGACCAGGCTCATGACAAAAATGGTAAGGATTACTGGAAAAAAACCCCAGCTCAGCGAACCACGAATGTCGAGCTTGAGAAAAATGTCGCTGATGGAGGGCGGCATGCTGAGCACTTCAGTCGGAACCGGCGTCAAGCCAGTCAGGTAACCCGCGACCGTCACCGCGATCATGCCGTAGAGAATCGCTCCGCGGACACGGAGCGTCAGCAAAGCACTGATCACCACAAATCCAATGACCGCCATGACGGGACGCGCATGTGAAAGATCTCCGACTTGAACGGGAGCTGAAGGCGTACCCTCGCGGACAATGCCAGCCTCAACCAAACCGAGCAGCGAAAGGAACAGGCCAATGCCCACGGCAAACGCGTACTTCAGACACTGCGGGATGGCTTCAACAAACCATGAGCGGATTTTCAACAGAGTGATGACGACAAAAATCACCCCGGCGATGAACACCGCACCGAGCGCCTGGGGCCACGTGTAGCCAAGTACACCGACCACGGTGAATGCGATGAACGCGTTTTCCCCCATGTAGGGAGCGATTGCAAACGGCCGCCTGGCGTAAAGCCCCATGATCAGCGTCCCAAGGGCCGCCGTCAGGATCGTGGCCACGGTCGAAGGTCCCTTTGGAATCCCCGCAGCCTCGAGAATCGCCGGATTCACCACGATGATATACGCCACCGTGAGGAAGGTCGTCACACCTGCCAGGAATTCACGATGGATCGTCGACTTGTGACGCGTGATCTGGAAATACGAGTCGAGGAACTTTTCCATGCGCTTTGCCGGGCGATGCTAGCGGTCAACAGTCTTAAAATCAACCGTGGCGACAACTCATTGTCAGCCGAAAGCCGGGTTTCTGTTCGATCTGAAGCTGGTCGATGCCCGACCACTCGCGATAGTTGAGAGCGTCCGTCTCCCGGAATCCGCGCTTCACCGAAAGCTTTGCATCATGAAACAGTACCCGGTCAAACCTGAGCGCGGTGAGGCATGCCACACCCGCATAGGCAACGGGGTGGCGGTAGAGATCGTTGACCAAAAACCCGCGGCTGCTGTTTTGAAACATTTTCCGCAGCAGTTCAACGATCTTTTCATCGGGAAGATGGTGGAAGAACATCGAGGCCGTCATGTAGTCGAACGTTCCAAGCTTTTCCAAATCAAACGCTGAGTGACAGAGGTATCGGATCTTTGGATGCGAGTTCTCGCGCTTTGCAAATTCAATGAAATCCGGATTCGAATCAATCGCGGTGATATGAAATTTCCTTTTGTTTAGCTTGGCCCATTTCTGAAGGGCAACCGGGATGTCTCCCGTACCCGTGCCCAGATCAAGCACGGTCAGTTCGCCACCATGGGCGGCGTCGCGCTCGAAAAAACCGAGGACCGCTCCCACCCCGCCCAGCCATCGGTTCACCCAACGCATGAACCGAAGCGAAGGCAGTATCCTTTCCATGGAGAGGTCATGCTCATCGAGCACCTCCTTTTGATGCGATCTCTGATCCATCCAACCCATGGTCTAATTTCCACTCAAGGGGATCAGTTGATCCCCTTCCAACGACATGATCGGACAGTATAGCCGCTTTTTTTCACGGCTCCACCAGACTCCATCGCGACGGAGAGTCGATAGGTCCGTGAAATGATATTCATAGACGACGGCACGAAGAAAACGCGGCGGCGTTCCTGGAAATGGATTTTTTTCGAGCAATGCCAGCACATCGGGCGAACCCTGCATCAGTTTCCGGCAAAAGGCGAGAAACCAGGTATTCTGCCGGACAGTCCCAAGCGCGGCAAACCACATTTGCCAGTCCAGACGCGGTTGGTGCGGCTGAACCCAGAACGGATGCCGTTTGAGGTCTCCCGGCTTGTATTTGAATTCATACGGAAGCCATTCGACGCCATCGAGGCTGCCTTCAACCACAATTTCAGGGCGCGACTTGGTCATCACCATGAAAAGTCCGTATCCGTTGACTGAACGGAATGGAGCGCAGCAGCTGTAGGTTTTTTCCACCCAAACCGGCCAGTCCACCTGAACTCGGAAAGCTCCGATCAATGAAAGACTTGATAGGTAAAGAACGAGGATCGAAAGCGGAATCAGGATCCAGCGCGGCCATGCGGGACTCGTGGAGCCGGCCTTTCCGAAATGGAATGAGTTGATCCGTTCAACGATGAAGTTCCGCCAATTCCGGGGCCATGCTGAATCGTCCAGCAAACAGAGGCACAATAGGGCAGCCAGCAAATTAAAGAAACAATAGTTGCCCGTCAGGAAAATCAGCAGTTGCAGAAACAGGATGGCTCCGCATGCAAAATGGCGAAGACGCCTCGGCCCAAAGATGAAAAAAGGGACCACCAATTCGATCGCGAACATCGTGCCGACCGAGAAACGTTGAAACCATGCCGGTAATTGATGCGCAAACCAGCCGATCCACGTTGGCAGCGGCTGCGTTTCGTAATGGTAGTTGAGCGCGGTAAAATCCCGCCAGGAGGCGTCGCCACTTGAGAGTTTGACAACACCCGACATAAACATCAAGCGGAAGAGCAGCCACCGATAGAGCCAAATAATGATTCGGCTCGGAGCACACTCGCGTCGGACATTTGGAAGGAACTGAATCGGCGCGAAAAAAATCGCGAGAAATCCCGTTTCAAGAAGAAGGATGTCCCACTGAAAGCTTAGGAATTCCTGCCCCGCTATAGAAAGCGAAAGGTAGAACAACCAAAGCAGAAATAAACTGACCACCGGAGCAAAACCCAGGATCAGAAGCAGGGAGAGAACGACGCCGCCAAAACACAAAAAATGCAGAAACAAGTCACTCGTATCGAACCAGCAGAGTGTCGGAAGGATCGGGATGCCCTCCCACCCGTATCGACCCTTGACGGCAGCAATCAAATCCTCGACGGGAAGGATTCCGTTGTGGCCCGCCAGCCCGCTGATTTGAATCCAGAGAGAAATAAAGGCGATCAGATAAATGATTCCCAATCCCTTCAGGAAAAACCAACGCGTCAACAGGTAGGCTGGTGGTTCATAGTTCCTGCCCCAAAGAAAAGCCGAGAGGATTGACACCAGCGAGCGGTTCGCCGCGATACGCCGATAGATGAATTCGGAAGCAGGTGCAAAACCCGGAATGTTTTCATAGCACCAGATCGGCGATCTAGCGACATAGGAGGGTGACAAAGACAGCGTTCTAAATACAGCTTCCGCAGCACTATAGGTCCTGCCGTCCGGAAGGAAAAGTTTGACGGACCGGCCAAAATCCTTTTCGACAAACCCCTTGAATGGAAGCTTCAACTGCTGGTACGGGACGTACTCAACCTCGTCCCGGGTCAAACGCTTCCAGCGCGAGATCCAATAGCCGCAGAATCCGCAGTCACCGTCGTAAACCAACAGGGGGGTTTTCACGCTCATAACCGCGACGTAAGATTACGCCGGAAAATATAACGGCCGACCAGACGAAAAAAACGGACCGTATCGATGACTGGATTGATGTGGCTGGGTTCCCCCCGGTAGATCGTCCTGACCGCGCAGGAGCCGATTCGATGCCCCGCAGCAGCCACCTGGAATAGTATCTCGCTTTCGAGGTCGTAGTGAGTCGTGGTGAGACTCAAATCAATCGAACCGAGCAGGCGGCGCGAAAAAAGCCGGAAGCCGCACTGCGTATCGGGCATCTGCTGGCCTGCAATGCGGCTGATCAGCCAAGACATGAATCGATTGGTGGCAACTCTAATAAAAGGCATTTTACTTGTATCACGCATCCGATTGCCAAGGACCAGATCGTAACCACCCCGCTCCGCGCATTCGTGGAGCATCGCGATGTCCGACGGATCATGCTGGCCATCGGAATCCAAAAGGACGAGCCACGGCAGCGACTCCTTCTCGAACGTGTCGAGCGCGATCCGGATCGCAGCACCCTTGCCCTGGTTCTCCGGATGGCGAACCACCACCGCACCCGCGGCCTCGGCGGTCTGAGTCGTGGCATCCTTCGATCCATCATCGATCACCACCACCTTTTCGACAATCTGGAGGCAGGATCTCACCACCGGACCAATCCGCGCGGCTTCGTTAAAGGCAGGCAGAATGGCGACGATGGGAAGCTTCAAGCAGAAGTGAGTTTGAGTTCATCCGCGTGGTAGGAGCTTCGGACAAGCGGGCCGGAAAATACTTCACGGAAGCCCATCGCCAGCGCCCGATCGCGGTAAAAGTCAAAACGGTCCGGCGGCACAAATTCGACCACCGGAAGATGCCGGAGCGTCGGCTGAAGATATTGACCCAGGGTCAGGACATCGCAGTCCGACTCTCGTAGATCCGAAAATGCGGCGTAGATCTCCGATTCCTGTTCGCCAAGACCGAGCATCAGCCCCGACTTGGTGATGACGGAAGGGCAAAGTTCCCTGGCCTTTTTGAGGACCGAAAGCGACCGCTGGTAGCGCGCCCGGGAGCGGACCATCGGCGTCAAACGCCCGACGGTTTCAAGGTTGTGATTGAATATTTCCGGACCGGCGTCGAGAACGGTCTTGAGACTCTCGTCGGAACCGTTGAAATCGGTGGTCAGAACTTCAATGACAATGGCTCCACAGGACTCCTTGATCGCACGGACTGTTCGGGCGACGTGACCTGCAGCTCCGTCGGTGAGATCATCTCGAGCCACCATGGTGATCACGACGTGCTTGAGGCCGAGACGTAGGCACGCATCGGCCACGCGCTCTGGTTCATCCATCTCCAGCGCAAGCGGTTTGGCGGTGTCCACGGCGCAAAAACCGCAAGCGCGTGTGCAGCGGCTGCCGGCGACCATGAAGGTCGCCGTGGCGCGCGACCAGCATTCCCAGCGATTGGGGCAGCGAGCGCTCTCACAGACCGTATTCAGGCGCAAATCCTCAATCAGGCGGCTCGTGCGGCCAAAGGCAGGGCTCGAGGGCAGCGGCACGCGAATCCATTGGGGAATACGAGGTCTGGGCGCTGCTGCTGGCGGCAAAACGTGCATATTGTCAATTGAACCCGTTTAGAGTAGGAGACTACACCTTGCCGTGAAAAGAATATTATTTGTAACCCAAGGCGATCAGACGACCGCATCGAGCCGTCATCGGGTCTACCAGTTCGTTCCACTCCTGGAAAAGGCCGGCTGGGAGGTGGTCATCAGCCCGGCGATGACAGCCGCCGAATACAGGATTATGTCCTTGAGGGCCGATCCCCTGACACGCGGCCGTCAATACTGGAGAATCATGATGCGCCGGTTCCGCGACCTGCATCATGTCCGTGAGTTCGACCGGGTCGTCATCCAACGCCCAATCCTGCCATCACCATGGCCATTCATGGAGAAGAACTTCGCCCGGCACAACCCCTTTATCTTTGACTACGAAGAGGCCTTTTACCTGCCTGCCGACAGCTCGACCAACATTTGGGGTGAGCACCGGCAGACCCAGCGGATCAGCGACATCTGCGGTCTGGCCAAAAAAGTGACCGGTGCAAACGAGATCCTGGCTGATTTCGCGCGGGGCCATGGTACCGAAGCACATGTGATACCGATGGCCATCGATTTTGAGAAGGCTGCTGACGCCGTGGCCCGGCGTCACCCCAACCAAACCTTCACCATTGGGTGGTTTGGAAGCGGCCTCACCCAACCCAGTCTCGAAAAGGTCATTCCGGTCCTCAAAAGCCTCCATCAGAAGGCGCCATTCACGCTCAAGCTCATCGGGGGCACCCCACATCAGGTCACCCATCCGTTTCCCGTGGAATGGAACCACTGGGAGATGGAAAAGGAAAACGATCACCTGGCCTCCTTTGACATGGCGATCGCGCCGATTGCGGACACGCCACGCCACCGGACGCGGACCAGCTACCGGATTCTCCAATACCTGGCCCACCAGGTCCCCGTACTGGCATCGCCCGTCGGGATCCAGGCCGGCGAGCTCAAGGAAGGCGAACATATCCTTTACGCACGAACCCCGGAGGAATGGTCAGACAAGATCGTAATGTTGATGAAAGACGAATCTCTCCGAATCCGGCTGGCGACCGCAGGCAGGGATTGCGTCCGCCAGAACCACGATCACAACCTCGTTTTTAAGAAACTGCTCCAGGTGCTGGAAGCGGAATAATCTATTCTGGATTCTATATTCCAAATTCTATATTCTAAAAAAATGATCCGCCTCGACCGAAATTTTTTCAAACCTTCGAAGAGCTTCTTCCTGATCGCCGGGCCTTGTGTCATCGAATCGTACAAACAGATTTTTACAACCGCAAAAACACTCAAGCGCATCGCTCAGAAGCTCAAAATCCGTTTCATCTTTAAAGCGTCGTACGACAAGGCCAACCGCAGTTCTCTTGCTTCCTTTCGAGGTCACGGGCTCGAACAGGGCTTGAAGTTACTCGGACAGCTTCGCAAGGAACTCAACATTCCCATCCTGACAGATGTCCACACCGTCGAGGAGGCGGAGCTTGCCGCGCAGGTTGTTGATGTCCTTCAAATTCCCGCCTTCCTGTGCCGTCAGACCGACCTGCTGACTGCCGCGGGCAAGACCGGCAAGTGGGTGAATGTGAAAAAAGGCCAGTTCCTCTCGCCCCGCGACATGGAAAAAGTGATCGAAAAGATCGAGCGCGGCGCCAAGTCCCAGCACATTCTTCTCACCGAGCGCGGTACGACCTTTGGATACCACAATCTCATCGTCGACTTCCGCAGCATCCCCATCATGAAGCAGACCGGCTATCCTGTGGTCTTTGACGCCACTCACAGCGTTCAATTGCCAAGCGCTGCCGGAGACAAATCCGGAGGCGAGCGAGAGTTTGTTGCCCCCCTCGCCCGTGCGGCAATCGCGGCCGGCGCCGATGGGTTGTTTATCGAAACGCATCCCAATCCCAACGAAGCCCTCTCCGACGGCGCCAACATGGTTCCACTTGCAGAGATGGAGGGGTTGTTGAAGGGCCTGCTAAAAATCCGCAAGAGTCTTGATTAACATTCAATCAGCACAACGGCGAGCGCGACCATCCCCTCTTCGCGGCCGGTAAAACCAAGTTTTTCGGTTGTGGTTGCCTTGATCGCAATCGTTTCTTCGGAAATCTTCAGAACTGCCGCCAGTTTCTGCTTCATCATCAGAATATGCGGCGAGAGTTTCGGTTTTTCGGCGAGGATCGTGCAGTCAACGTTGTTGATCCGGGCCCTCTTTTTTTCCAGTAACTTGCGAACATGCTCGAGCAGTTTCAAGCTGTCGGCACCCTTATAGACTTCGTCCGTATTGGGAAAGAGGACGCCGATGTCCCGCTCCCCGATCGCGCCGAGCAATGCGTCCATGATCGCATGCGTCAAAACATCCGCGTCGGAATGCCCTTCAAGGCCGTGCGAGTGCGGGACGTCGACGCCACCGAGGATCAGCTTGCGGCCCCTGACGAAACGGTGGACGTCGATCCCCTGTCCGATTTTAATCATTTTTTCCCACCTTGTTTAAGAAATGCCGCTGCGATCGAAAGGTCCTGGCGCCTCGTGATCTTCAAGTTCGGGCCGTCGTACTCGTACAAATACACCCTGCCGCCTCCCGCTTCGAGCGCCGCCGCATCGTCCGTCACGCGCAATTTGTTTTTCCGAACATGTCGGTAGGCGTTCAAAATCAACGATCGACGGAAAATCTGGGGTGTCTGTACGGCATAAAGCTGGCTGCGGTCGACGGTCGAGCGAACCCGGCAATGACCGTTCACTTTTTTGATCGTATCAACCACTTTGGAGGCAATGACTGCCGACCCGCGCTTGCGAGCCAGCTCCAGCCCCGCCCGGATCATTTTTTGGTTGAGCATGGGACGGGCGCCATCATGGATCACAACCCAACCGCTGCCGTCACGAATGGCTTCGAGGGCCAGCGCGACCGAATCGGAACGCTCAGCGCCGCCGCGAACAAATTTTTTCACCTTGGTGAAGCGGTGCCGGCGGACCAATGACTCGAGTTTTTTCCGGTTTGACGGGTTGCAGGTCAGAAACACCTGGGCCACTGAAGGCGATCGTTGAAGCGCCTGGAGTGAATAGAACAGGACCGGCTTGCCTCGAAGTGAAAGAAAAAGTTTGTCGATCCCCTTGCCCATGCGGCGGCTTTTGCCCGCAGCCAGGAGAATCGCGGTTGCGCGGCGCGCGTTATCCGGTTTTGGCATGTTTCAAATCCGCAAAGACCATCCGGCCCGCGGGTGTCTGCAGGATGCTGGCGACTTCGGCTTGAACCAGCTGGCCGAGGTGCGGCTTGCCCATATTGACGACAATCATGGTGCCATCGCTCAGGTACCCGACCGCCTGACCCGAATCGCGGCCTTCCTTTACCAGTTTGACCTCGATCACTTCACCGGGCAATGCGAGCGGGCGCGTCGCTTTGGATAGTTCATGGACGTTCAAAAGCTTCACGCCCTGAAGCTCCGCGATTTTCTGGAGATTGTAATCCGTTGTCACGATGCGAGCTCCCAGCAGCCGGGCGGCGTGAACGAGCTTGGCATCCACCTCTTCCCCGACCTCGATGCCCCCTTCCGGAACATGAAAATTAATCAGCGAGCTCGCCTTGAGCTCATCGAGCGTCTCCTGTCCCCGCCTCCCTTTCGCGCGCCGTGTCGAATCCGATGAGTCGGCGAGACGCTTCACCTCTTCGAGAATATAGGACGGCACGCTGAGCGTTCCCTCGATAAAACCTGATTTGACGAGATCCACAATTCGACCATCGATGATCGCGCTGCTATCGACGATCCAATTGGTATCGCGCGAATCAGAGGACTGAAACCGGACGTAGGGAATGATGAGGGTGAATTCGTCCTTGTTACTGCGCAAGGCAAGCATCATGCCGAGGTAGCCGAACACCAGATAGACCACCAGATGGATGAGCCATTGAGCATCCTTGCTGGTGTACTGAAAAATTCCCGATGCCAAAAGAAGCCACGCCAAAATGCCGCCGAGAGCAAGCCCGAACGTCGCCGATGAAAATGCCCGCAATGAAACGCCCTTGAGAAGGCGGTCGGCAAGGATCACCATGAGACCGGACGCCATCCCGAGGCAAAATCCAACCCAGTGAGGCCAGCCCGCCCAGTTTTCATGACGGACCGTCAAATCCGTGAACGCATCCGCGACATAGTAGCCCCCGACGCCGCAGGCCGTCAGGAAGAAAAACCTGAAGATATTGACTGTTCGCTCCATGTGGGGATCCGATTGTTAACGTGACTTGGGAGTCACCGTCTTTCGTTGTTCTTCCTTCTTTTCGGCCTCCAGTTGTGCCGGGGTCTTGTTCATATCCTGATCGTACCTGTCTTTATAGCCCAAAATGCCGCCTTTGCGCAAATTGTAGGAAAGCGCCCGAAAATTTTCGTAAATTTCCTCGTTCTGGAAGAGCTTTCCAACGGTGCCACGCCCTTTATTGATTTCATCCAGGATCTGGTTGAGACGCACGCTCGTGGTGTTCATGTTGCCTGTCAGTTCTTTCAAGTTCTTTGCGCTCAACCTCAGGTCACCAAGCGTTGCGTCGTCGAGGAAGCCCGAAGAAAGCTTGTCCACAGAGCGGTTGAGTTTCGCAAGAAGCTCCTCGGCACTCTCGGCCATCCGGCCCAGACTCGCAGGTTCCTTTCCGTGGAGAAGCTGGCCGGGTTTTGCGTCCGCCGCCGTCGCGCTCCCTGGTTCGATCGTGATGTAGACATCGCCCAGAAGGCCGGACTGTTTGATCGCAAAACCCGCATCCTCTTTGATTACATATTTCCATTTCTTAAAGCGGAACATTCCCAGCACCACGTCCACGTAGTGCCCTTGGGGATCGAGATTGATTTCCTTCACCTTGCCAACCTCGACGCCCGCATAGAGAACCTTTGATCCATTGATCAGGCCCGATGCATTCTGAAAACGCACCGTCAATTCATAGTCACCACGTTCGCCGAACTTTCCGAAAAAAAGGATCATGCCGGCCGCGATGGCAAGCCCCACCAAAACAAATAGTCCAACTTTCCACTCCAGGTGATTGCTTTGCATGATATTGAAATTTTAGAGGTCCACCAAAACATCACTCCGGCCCTGGATGAACTTCTCGACCACGGGGTTCCTTGAGCTTTGTATCTCAGCCGGGGTGCCCGACTCAAGGACTTTGCCCTCGTAGAGCATGGCAATCCGATCGGCCACCTTGTAGGCGCTCACCATGTCGTGCGTCACGACGATTGAAGTCACATGAAAGACTTCCGACAGTTTGAGAATCAGGTTGTTGATGCTGTCGGCGATCACGGGATCGAGCCCCGCAGTTGGCTCGTCATAGAGCACAATGCTCGGCCGGTCGACGATGGCACGGGCCAAACCGGCGCGTTTGCGCATTCCGCCGCTGATTTCGCCCGGTTTCTTCCGCCCATGCCCTTCCAATGAGACGAGCTTCAAGACCTCTTCGACGCGCTCACGAACTTCACGTTTGGGGACCTTCCCGGAAACGGTCAGCGGAAATGCCACGTTTTCATAAACCGTCATCGAATCGAACAGCGCCGCGTCCTGGAATAGAATGCCAATTTTCTTGCGAAGCGGGGTCAACTCGCGCTCCCCAAGTGGTACCCAATCGCGCCTATCGATGACGATCCTTCCGCGGCTTGGCTTCGTCAGCGACGCCACCAGCCGCAGCAGCTGGCTTTTGCCGCTTCCGCTCCGCCCGATGATGACGAGCGTTTCGGCCTCCTTCACCTCAAGGTTGACTCCGCGCAGAATCTCAACCCCATGGAATCCGTGGTATAGGTTTTCGACCAGAATCATGGGCTGATCAACTTGCTAAAGATGATGGTGATGAAGAAATTTGCGATCAGGATCGAAACCGAAGAAACGACCACTGCCTCCGTCGTGGCACGTCCCACCCCCTCGGCACCCCGGTCGCAGTTCAACCCTTTGTAACAGCTGACAGTGACAATGATGAAACCGAAAACCACTGCCTTGATCAAACCGGCCATCACATCCTTGTACTTGGTGAATTTTTCCATGTTGTTGATAAAATAGCCGCCATCAACCCCCAGGAGCTGTGTCCCCACCAGATAAGCCGCCACAATCCCGACCAGCATGGCTTCCGCCGTGAGCAATGGCATGGACATCACCAGGCCAATCGCGCGCGGAACCACAAGGTAATCAACCGGATGCACGGCCAGCGACCGCAGCGCGTCCACCTGTTCGGTCACGCGCATCGTGCCAAGCTCCGCAGCCATGGAGGCTCCCACACGACCCGCGACAATCAGGCCGGTGATGATCGGCGCCAATTCGCGCGCCAGAGCGATTGACACCGCGGGACCGGTGCCCGAATCCATCTGTACTTTGTGAAACTGGTAAAAAATCTGCGCACAAAAGACCATCCCGATGAAGGCGCCGGTAAAACAAACCACCATCTGAGAACGCGCCCCCACGAGGTACGTTTGCACGACAATCTCGCGAAAGTACGGACGACGGGTGAAGAGTGAACGCAGGGTCTCCAGTGTCAGCGACCACCAGGTTCCGAGCTGGTCCAAAAACCGAAAAACCGGGTCCGCCAGATGAGCCAACAGAAGGTTCATGTGGCCCAAAATTAGGCAGGCGGCAGGCGAATTGCAATACTGTTGCCAAACCACCCCAGTCTGATAATGAACAGATATGAGTCACGCGGTAGGAATCGACGAACACATCAAGAACGCCATGAAGCAGGGCGATGCAACGCGCCTGTCGGTCATGCGCCTGCTCAAGTCGGCGGTTAAATATTATCAGGTGGAGAAAAAACTCGCGGAGGTTTCGGATAGCGACTTTCTCGCCGTCGTCCGCAAGCAAATCAAGCAGCGCCAGGACTCTGTTGACGCCTACAAACAGGGCGGCCGCGATGAACTGGTCGCCAAGGAGAACGAGGAAATCAAAATTCTCGAGGAGTATCTGCCACCCTCGCTTTCAGAACCTGACTTGGAAAATCTCGTCAAAGCGACGATTCAAGAGCTCGGCGTCAGCTCCAAGAAGGAGATGGGACGAGTCATGAAGGCGGTGAATGAAAAAGTCGCCGGCCGCGCGGATGGCAAGACGGTCAGCCAGATCGTCCAGAAAAACCTGAGCTAAAACCCGCCGGACTTTACCGGGACGGGAACAGGTGATAGAGTGTCACGTAAATCACCACGCCGGTCACGGACACATACATCCAGATGGGAAACGCCCATCTCGCCAGCGCGGCATGGCATTTGAAGCGACGCTTCCTCGCCAGATAAAAAAGCCGGAGAGCCAGGACCGGCACCAGACCTGCGAGCGGAATGTGGGTCCATAAAATCACCAGGTACAGCGTCCTCACCCACGGGATGCCCGGTTTGAACACCGTGTGACCCGCCACACTGTGGTAAGTCAGGTAGGAAATCAGGAACAGGACCGAAAAAACAAATGCGGCGAGCATGCACTTGCGATGGGCATGCACGTTACCCTGCTTGATAAATACAAGACCCAGAATCAACAACAAAGCACTTGTCCCATTGAGCAACGCATTCAACGATGGCAGTTGTTGAATCATTTCGCTGAAGCGTGTTTGATCGAGGCGATGTCTGTGACGATTTTTTCGAGAACATCCTCGCGTTCCGACTTCTTTTTGACTGCGGTCTCGATCGCGGGGACACCTTCATAATCCAGGCCAGAATCATCAACACGGTAATAACCCCGGATCCGCCCTTCGCCATCCACGAGCACAAAATGTGTGCCATGAATGATCGGCTCTTCGGAGGGATTTGAGCCGGCTTCCGAAACGCCCATTTTAAATTCCTTTGTGATCATCGCGAAAATTTGCTTCTGATCGCCGGTCAGAAAAGTCCAGACTTCAGGTTTCGCGCCGTATCGTTTTGCGTATTCCTTTAACAACTCCGGGCGGTCGTGTTTGGGATCGACCGATATGCTCACGAGTTTCACACCATCGACACCCTGAAGGGCCTTCTGCAGTTCAGCCATCCTTGAGGACATCAACGGACAAGGACCGGCACATCGCGTAAAGACGAAATCCGCGACCCAAATCACGCCACGCAGGTCCTCAAGCGTTACGTTTTTTCCATCCTGATCGATGAGCTTGAAACCGGACACACGGCCGTACACTTGGAGTTCCACGAGCCTTTTTTGGGAGATGCCTCTGGCGAGCATGGAAACCCAGACCACCGAGCTGATGATGAGGCCAAGAAAAAAAACCAGCCATACCCAAGCTACCACCTTCCGCGAAGCCACCGTCATACCGCGTCCGCGCGTTTTCTCCGGAGGGCGGCCATCCAGGAAAGGCCGAACATGATCAACCCAAACAGGGCAAGTACAGCCAGACAGACCGGCAATGATCCCACCTCCACGGGATAGGCATCGCCCAGAAGAATGCGCTGAAAGGCGCTGACTCCATAAGTCAGCGGGTTGACCACCATCACCCACTTCAACCACGACGCAGCTCCAGAAACCGGAAACATCGAGCCTGACAACAGCCACATGGGCATCAGGAAAAGGTTCATGATCCCGTGGAATCCCTGCGTCGACTGCATCCTCCAGGCGATCAGAAAACCAAGGCCGGTCAGCGCAAACGCGATGCCGAACATCACTGCGATCAGCGACACCCCCTGAATGATCCCGATCGGAATGCCTGCCAGCGGCGCCAGAAGGATGAAAATCAATCCCTGGAGAAGCGCGACGGATGTGCCGCCCAGGATTTTCCCAAGAACAATCGCGCCGCGTGACACAGGCGCCACGAGAACCGATTGCATGAATCCTTCGCGCCGGTCTTCAATGATCGAGATCGTTGAAAAGATGGCTGTGAACAGGACGATCAAAACAGCGGTGCCCGAAAAAAGGAACTTCAAGTAGGCAACCTTGGAACTGCCGGGCGACTGGAACGAGCCTCCCAGGCCGAATCCAATCATCACCCAGAAAAGCAGCGGAGGTGCAAGCGATCCGATGACGCGACTGCGGTCACGATAGAATCGGACGATCTCGCGCCACCAGAGCGTGTAAGCGGGCAGCCAGAACGAATTCACTTTTTGGCCTCCTCAACGGCACCGTTGGCAAACGTGAAACGATGGCCGGTGTGGTGGACGAAAACATCCTCAAGAGTCGGTTTGCCAAGCCGGATCGATTGAATCCTGCCGGGAAACGCTTCAACCAATTTCGTGATGAATTCGTGCCCCTGCTCCTTCTCGATGCGAAGCGTGTCATCCACAAGCAAGGCCTTAACACCAAAACGCTCGCGAATCTGGCTTTGAAGCTCGCCGGGCTTGTCGGAAGTCGCGGTGATCACGTCGCCGCCGATCGCTGCCTTGAGCTGGTCGGGCGGGCCGATCGCGATCAGCTTGCCGCCGTCCAGGATGCCGATCCGATCGCACTTCTCTGCCTCCTCCATCAGGTGTGTCGTGAGAACCATGGTGGTCCCTTCCGACCTGCGCACCGATTCGAGATAGGTCCAAACTTCACGCCGCGCGTTCGGATCGAGACCCGTGCTCGGCTCGTCCAGGAGCAGCAGATCCGGATGATGCAAAAAAACCCTTGGCCAGTTCGGTTCGCCGGCGCAGGCCTCCGGAAAGTTCCTCGACCTGCGTCTGACGCCGGTCCCAAAGACCCACGCGCTCGAGCTTTTCACGAATACGGCCGTCCAAATCGCTGCCACGAAGCCCATAGAGATGGCCCTGGTGCCACAGATTTTCCTCGACCGTAAGTTTCTTGTCCAGAGCGGGCGACTGAAAGACAACCCCCATTCTCATGCGCGCCTCGGCCGGCCGTGATGCAACGTCGATGCCGAAGACTTCCGCCGTGCCTTCTTGTGGCTCGATCAACGTCGACAAAATCTTGAAAAGAGTCGTCTTGCCGCCGCCGTTCGGTCCGAGAAGCCCGAAGAATTCACCCGGCTTGACGTCCAAACTCACGGACTGCAAAGCGCGGCGTTCGCCATAGGAATGGCTCAGTCCGGAGATTCGAATGGCGAAAGGTTTGTTCACAATGTTATGGGGGCGGGCATACCGGCGTGAGTCATGTGGTTGGTCCTCACTTCTGAAAAGTGAAGTTGGCCGGGGTTTCGGCTCCTGCGACCGTCACTTCGGCAGTTTGCGCAGGCAAGGCTTCGTGCCACGCCTCAACGGTGTAGGTTCCTGCGGGCACATTGGCGATGGTGAAGGTCCCATCATCTCCGGTCACCGCAAACCACGGATGCTCGAGCACGGCCACGCAGGCCCCCATCCACGGATGGACGTCGCACTTGAAACGGACCACCACCTCGGGGCTGTTGAAAGTCTTGTCCGAGGACATCCCCTGAACGGGCTGGCCGAGGTTGAATTCCTTGTTCGCCACCCCTGTCGCGTGGACGTTGTGAAGGGTTCCGTCGCTGTTGCGAATTGTGAACGCCTGCCCCACGCGAACCGCCAACATGTGAGGAACATATTGGCAACCGACCTGGTCGAGCATCGGTTTGTCCTTGGGCACAGGCGGGATTGTTTTGCCCTGGGTGCCCTTTTTCAAATAAACCAGCACGTTTTTGAGCGCGCCTCCGGCACCCACCACCACCGTTTCACTCGCCACAGGTCCCGAATGGTGCGCCTTGCAGTAAGGATCGGCATCCATCTTGATCATCGCAGCCTCAGGAGGCGTACCCGAAAGAACAACTTTGCCGGTGATTTTGCCCAAACCCACGGCGGGAGCTTGCGCATCGGCTGGCTTGGCTTCGCTGCCAGCTGCCGCACCTGCGGGAGCCTCCGCCATTGGCTTGGAAGCGCCCGGCTTTTTTCCGCAACCCACGGTAAAAAGAACTAAAAAGATGCTGAATATATTGGTGATTTTTACCATGAAGGAATCCACATAGGGTCGGCTCGGGGACCCTTACTCGTACTCGCCGCCCTGGCTCTGGCCCGCACCTGTGGATGCCTCCTGGGCCAGTTTGGCCTGCTCCGCAATCCAGGCGTCATACTTCTCCTGAGTCTCCACTGTCACGAAACCGCGCATCCGGTAGTGGCCGAGACCGCAAAGCTGGGCGCACATGATTTCGTAATCAAATTTGTCGTTCCCAAGTTTCTTGCGCATTTCCTCGGTGGTGATTGTCGGCTTGAACCAAACTGGAACTCGCATGCCCGGAATCGCGTCCTGACACGTGCGCATCTGGCGGAGCGCGAAGCTGTGGATCACGTCTTTGGAAGTAATCAAAATGGTGATGTCGCGGTTTACCGGCAAATGGAGTTGATTCATCGTCACAATGTCGTCCTTGGCATTCGGGTCCGTGCGGTCGATTCCAAGCGGGTTGTCAGGACTGACCAGCTTGAGGTCCTGGCGTCCGAATTTTCCATCGGGGCCCGGATAGTGGATGTTCCAGGCAAACTGCTCGGCGACCACGTGAATCTGCACTGATTGATCAAGCGGCGGAAATTCGTTCACCCGTTTCGCCCAAATTGGAAATGCCAGGCCAAGCAGAAGGGCGGCTTCAGTCACGATGACGATGATTTCCACATAGGTTGATCCATGGCCGGTGAAACCAACGTAGTCTGCCTTGGGATTCTTGGAGCGGCGAAACTTCCAAAGCGTTTGCAAAAAAAAGTAAGTCCATCCAATGAACAGCGCCAGCATGAACAAATGGACACCATTGAGTAGGTCATCGACCGCTACAGCTTGCTCCGAAGCTGCCGGGGCAATCCCTGTCAATCGGCTCAAATCCAGCCAGGAATTCAGTTCATGCCACATGGACATACCTCACTTCTTCGATTTGTTTTCAATAGATCAATCATGGTACACCCTTACTTCTTTTATCAGTCGGATACCGAGATCCTCCGGTCCATTGATGATGAACATTTTAGAACGCTTGAAAAGATAGAAAAAGAACGCGCCAATCGCCCCCAGAACAACACCCGAAAGCACAAGCATTACCATGATCCCGATATTCATTCCCTGTGTCGTGGGGGACGCCGGATCGCCAAAGCAAACGGCACACGCCAGCAGGGTTTTCGGCCAGACCGCCAGCAGCAATGCAGTGATCGCTGAAAGTTTCATGATCCCTTTCAAATGTATCACATCCAGCTCATATTTTTAAGTTTCCGATAAACAACAACCCCATACCAGACCAGGCCCGCGCCCGCGCCGACAGAGCCTACCCCGGCCAACAAATAGATTCCTTCCTTTTTGTCGAAAAACTGCACGACACACCAAATCGCAACCCCGAATGCCAGCAGCGTCGAGCAGGTTACGAAAAAGAGGTGAAGTGCTTTTAAAGACATAGATCAAGGCTCGTGGTGCTCCACGTGCGTTTTAGCCTGATGCGGAAACATCGGACCAATCTGCTGAGAATGACCAATCGGATCTTTCAAACTCCAGAGTGTCAGGGCCATCATGCCGGCGAAGAACACCGCCGTGAAAATCATCACCTTGAAGATAACCGCCATCTTTATGAACATGTCCCAGAACAGGTGCATGAAGATGCTGGCAACCAACGCCGCTTTGAACGTCGCGATGATCAGGGCAACGACGATGTTAGTCGAATGTTCGAACTTGATGTAAGAAACTCCGACGGTTACCCCGGTCAGGACGATCAATAACGTCCCAATGATGATGTAGGACCTGACGTGATGTTTTACGGATTCAACTGAGTCACTCATAAATTCTCCTAGAGTAAATAAAGCACCGGAAACAGGAATATCCAAACCAGGTCAACGAAGTGCCAGAACAGGCCCGACACTTCCACCCGGTTTGTGAACCGCTCCGGATCGTTCTTCCACATCTCCATCGAATGGTTGTTTTTCCACAACAGCCTCGCAAGGATCACGATCAACACCGGCAAACCGATGATGCCGAGCCATGCAAAGACTGACATGAATACGGCTCCCTCTGCGGTGGCAACGCCGTGCAGCGGACCAACAATGCCCACATACAACGCCGTCAGCGCTACCGTCACGAGCGAGACGCAAGCCGCGCGGCCGAAGAGAAATGAATTGACGATCATCCCGCCCAGCACGTGCAGCCCGTGCAAACCCGTCAACGTGAAGTAAATCGCATAAAACGTATGCGCTCCCGGGTAGTGTTGATGGTGAAACTTGTCGTTATACTCGTACGACTTCACGCAAAGGAACATCAGTCCGCACAGGATCGTCAACCCCATGAAGAATTTGAACATCCTCAGGTTATTGAACTTGAGCTGCGCCCAGGCCATCACCATCGTCACCGATGAAAGAATCAGGACGGCTGTGTTGAACGTTCCAATCGGAACGCTCAGGCCAAAGTCACGCCCGGGCATCCAATCCATCGATCCAACTCGAAGCACGATGTACGTCGAGAAAAGCCCGCCGAACAGCATCACTTCGGACGCCAGGAAAAGCCAGATTCCAACCTTCGCGTTATAGAGGCCGGTATCCGGCCGCTCCTGCACTGTGTAGGGTATATCCATTTAAACTCCCAATGTAATCCTAAGGTTCCGACTGTGGTGTAAAGTCCTTGGCCGCGCCAGGGACACTGTATTCATAAGCCGATCGGTAAACCGTTGGCAATTTCGGCCAGTTTCCGTGAGGCGGCGGCGTTGTGGTTGTCCATTCGAGAGTCGTGGCTTCCCAGGGATTGTCCGAGGCCTTTTCGCCCCGCTTCATCGATAGGAAGAAATTGATGAGGAACGGTATCTGGAACAGCCCAAGCGTCCACGCAGCCATCGACATGACAATGTTCCAGTGCAGTGTCGGCTGCGCCAAGCCGTATGTCGCCCCACCGTCATAAAGGCGTCGTGAAACACCCTGCATCCCCTGGATCATCATCGGAGTAAAAATCAGATTCATGCAAATAAACGATCCCACAAAGTGCAGCTTGCCGAGTGTCTCATCCATTTTTCGCCCCGTCGCCTTCGGGTACCAGTGGTAAATGCCGGCAAACAGCGCGAAGATGGTGCCCGGCGCAACGACATAGTGAAAGTGGCCAATCACGTAGTAGGTGTCGTGCAGGAACAAATCGATCGCGTTGAACGCCAGCGGCAATCCCGTCAGTCCACCGATTCCGAACATCGGAAGGAACCCGACAGCAAAGAGCATCGAGGTGGTGAACCGGATCGAGCCGCCCCAAAGCGACAGGATCAAGCAAGTCAGCAGGAGCACCGACGGCACCGAGATCAGCACCGTCGTGGTCTGGAAAAAAACGCTCATCCGCTGCCCCATCCCGGTCATGTACATATGGTGTGCCCAGACGATGAACGACAGGAATCCGATCGTCAGCGTCGAAAAAACCAGCGCGCGGTATCCCCAGATCGGCCGGCGCGCATTGGCCGCGATCACTTCCGCAACAATCCCCATGGCCGGCAAAATCAAAACGTACACTTCCGGATGTCCGAGAAACCAGAACAGATGCTGCCAGAGCAACGTGGCTCCGCCTCCACTCCGCGCATAACCCGCGATCACATCCGATTTGGCAGAGACCACAAGGCCTTCGGGAAGAAAAAAACTTGTTCCGGCCACGCGATCCATCAACTGCATGATGCCTGCCGCTTCCAATGGCGGGAAAGCCAGCACCAGCAGAAATGATGTGACGAGCATCGCCCACATCAAATAGGGAAGCCGCATCCAGGTCATCCCGGCGCAACGGCACTGAATGATCGTGCTGATGAAGTTGATTGCTCCAAGAAGCGAAGATGTGATCAAGAAAACCATGCCCACGATCCAAAGCGTCTGTCCCGTGGGGGCGATCACCGCCAGCGGAGTGTAAGAGGTCCAACCCGACTGCGCTGCGCCGCCCGGTGCCCAGAAGCTGACAAGCATCAGGATACCTCCGACAAAATACGACCAGTAACTGGCGGCATTGATTTTGGGAAATGCCATGTCGGGTGACCCCACCTGCAGTGGAATGCAGAAGTTTCCGAACGCGGCAAATGCCAACGGCACAATGCCAAGAAAGATCATGATCGTGCCGTGCATGGCGCCAAGTGCGTTGTAAAACTCGGGGACCATGACACCGCCGGGCATGCTGCCCTCGCCCAGCACCGAAGCGATCAGATTTCCGAGGATTGGAAGGGGTTTTCCGGGATACGCCAGCTGCCAGCGCATGAGCATCACCAGCCCAAAACCGAACAGAAGGAAGAAGAACGAAGTGAACATGTACTGGTAGCCAATGATCTTATGGTCCGTGGCAAAAATGTACTTCCGCCAAAACGGCATGGGTTCGTGATGATCGTGGTGCGCATCCTTCGCGTCGTGGTGCGCCGATTCTTTGGTGATCAAGTCCATGTGCTTCTTCTTCCTATTCTTTTTTATGTCACTCTATAGTGCCTGATTTTATCAAATTCCAACATGCTCTGCCTTAATGGCGAATCTTATCAAATACCATAATGCTGAACAGAACTGGCAGGTAAACGATCGATGTCCCAAAGAGCCACCAGGCTCTTGCCTTGGTCTTATCCCGGTTGAATCGGACCGCAAATCCCAGAAATGCAGAACTCAGTGCCAGCGCCGAGAGCAGATAGACCAAGCCTGCCATTCCCAGAATGCTCGGCATCAGGCTGATCGGCAAAAGCGCCATCGCATGGAATACGGACAACCGGCCCGTGCTGGCCCCATCCGGTTGCAACACCGGGAGCATCGCAAAACCGCCCGCCTTGTAATCCTCGCAGTATATCCAGGCGATTGAAAAGAAATGCGGCATCTGCCAAAAAAACATGATCGCAAATAGAACCCAGCTCTCCGGCGTCAGTTCGCCGCGAGATCCCGCCCACCCGATCAACGGCGGCAGCGCCCCGGGAACTGCACCGACGATGGTGTTGAGCCATGTCACCCGCTTGAGCGGTGTGTAAACAAAAAGGTAACTCGCGAGGGTGATCCCGGCCAGGAGACTGGAAAGAGGATTCACGGAAACAGCCAGGTAGACAACTCCGATGAGTGAGATGGAAATACCGAATACAAACGCCTCCTGCGGCTGCATACGACCCGCAGGCAACGGCCGGTTCTTGGTTCGCGGCATTTTGGCGTCGGCGTCGCGCTCAATCCATTGATTGAGCGCCGCAGCGCCGGAAGCGACCAGCGCAGTGGCGAACAAAGTATGAATCATCAGGGCAACATCGATCGAGCCCCGCGCACCCATGTAAAAGCCAACCAGCGTCGTCAGCAGAACCAGGAATGTGAGCCGGGCCTTCACCAACTCGACGTAGTCTGCGATGAGACCCCGCAAAACCGAGCTCAGCTTGTTGTCCGTGATCGTGGATGCCTTCATCGCGCCATCTCCACATCCTGAATTTTGGATTTACGATGATGAACTTCAAAGGCCCACTCGGAATGCCTCGCAGGAACCTCTATGCAACGGATCCAGAGAATCGATAGAAGCGAGCCGGCCAGAAGAGTGAGCGAACCGACAACAACATGCGCGGTGGCAATGTCCGCCGCCTTGTTCGTCCAGATCGTAGAAGCGCCTAAAACAATTTGCAGAACCACCAGGAGCACCCACACATGCGACATGCCACGCAAAACCCGGTTCAATCTCGCGGTCTTGTGAATGCGCCATGCACTCCAAACAATTCCGGCAAGCACGAGAAACGCCGTCAGCCGGTGAACAAACTGAAGCACGATCTGAAAAGCCGTGGTCGGAGGAAGATCCAGCGACGCGCGACGCTCATTGTTGATCCTACTAAGCGAGTCGGCATCGAGTGGGGGGAACCATTTGCCATAGGCCAGCGGGAAATCGGGAATCGACAACCCGGCGTGCTGGTGACGCATCGTGGCGCCGATGATGAGTTGAAGAAAAATGAGTACTGTCGTTCCAAGAATCAGCCATTTGAGCACATCCGCCCCCTCAGCCGGTTCTTTTCGCGCGGACAAACTTCCCCACCAACGGCTCGTAAAGAGCACAATCGCGCTGATCAGGACAAAAAAGGCCTGAGCGAGGCAGGCGTGAAAAATTCCGATCCCATCCTTGAGCCATACGACGCGCAAGCCGCCAAGGATGCCTTGCGCAACCACCGCCAAAAAGGCGATCCAGCCAAGCTTTCTCATCCAGGGTCTCTGATCTTTCCAGGCAATCCACCCGGCCAGGATCATCGTCAGAAACCCAACAGTTGAAGCAAGCAGTCGGTGCGAGTGCTCATAAAAAATGCCGCCCACCATTTTCGAAAATGGAAAAAAGAACATGTTGTAGCCGTATGTGGTCGGCCAGTCGGGCACCGCCAGGCCCACTCCCTTGCTGGTCACCACCCCACCGACGCCGATCAAGACAAGCGTCATGACCGCGGTCAAAGCGGCAAAACGATGAAGCCATGGATGATATTCGGTGCTGCCCATTTGAAAAATTGATTCCTCAACCCCCAAAAAGCTTATACCGAGCCTTTCGGGCGGAGCAATCACTTTGTGAATTTTTTCACAATCTCTTGCGGCTCAACTATTCTTTGCCCTGAAAAGCCAAAAGCCGGCTGCCCGCGAAGGCAACCGGCCTTTGAACGCTTGAACTCAGCCGCCGGCGTAGCCGGCTGGCTGCGGTGAATTATGCATAAACATCGCAACTTTTCCAGAATGCCTGGTTTCCGGAAAGCAGTTGTGGCACCAAGAAAGCTAACGACGGTGGCTGAATTGGGTATGTCGCCAGTTTAGCGATAGATAGCCAAGCGAACCAAAGCCTATTTTCTACCGATTGGGGCACGACTGAAGCGCTAAGTTCCGGGCAGAATACTCGAAAGAAATGGTGGATACCGAGCGTTTCTTCTCCCGAAGGTTCGCGCCAACGATGCTCAATTGTTCCGAGCTGAGGACCCAGCTCAAAACTTACATCTGGTAATTCCTCTGACATTTCTCGGACGAGCGCCTCTTCTAGAGATTCATCTCCTTCCACTCGGCCTCCGGGCGTAAAAAAGATATCTTTTCGCTCGGGCTTGAGTGTCAACAGAGAGTCTCCGCTAACAATGATCGCCCTCGCTGTTTTTTCTTTACGCATAACAGAGTCGCCATAGACTATTTCACCGCAGGCTTAAACACGAAGTCCGTGGCCTTGGTGTCACCCGCCCCGACCTTGATCTTCTGTTCCAATTTCCCCGCCTTGACGTGGACTGCTTCGATCGTGTACTCCCCGGCCGGAAGACCAGGGATCGTAAAGCTGCCATCTTCCTTCGTCACCGCATAGAACGGATGATCCACGACGCCGATGTAGGCAAACATCCACGGATGGACGTCACACTTGAACTGCATCATGACCTCCGGCTTGGTGAAGACCTTTTCGCTCTTCATACCCTTGACCGGCTGGCTAAGGTTAAACTCGGGATTATTTTTCGCCATGCAATGGACATTGTGCATGGTTCCATCGTCGTTTTGAATCGTAAGCGGCTGGCCCACCTGGATGCCCATCACGTAAGGTGAATAGAGGCAGTTCTGCTGATCGAGCAGCTTCGGCTCCTTGGGAGCAGGGAATGTTTTTCCGGCCAGACCATCCTTCACATACACAAATACATTTGCGAGTGCGCCACCCGCACCCACCACGTAATGCCGCGTCGTCACCGCCGTCTTGTGCGCCGCGGCACAATAGGGGTCTGCATCCATCTTGATCGTTTTTTCAGCCGGTGGAGCCCCATCGAGAATCGCCTTGCCACTGATGGAACCCTGGGCAAATGCCCCGCTCGTCGCCATCAACAGCATTCCTGTGACAACCCACATTCCTGTTTTTTTCATGAGATGACCCTGCTTCCTTCTTTGTTGTTATTCCTGAGGTTCGTACAAATTAATTTTTCTGCGTCGCCTTCGGCGGTCCGCCGTATTCCATCAGATAATCGCGCACCGCCTCGATCTGCGTATCCGTATTGCCATCGAGGATCGTCGGAAATGGATTGGGCTGCCCTGGTTCCGGCCAGTTGGGCGGCATAAGGCCAAATCCCGGCGTGACCGGATTCGGCCTGGAAGTGTCGCCCGGATTGGCCAGCCAGGCAAGAATGCCATCGGGCCTCATCCGCTCCTTCACCATCGCGAGATTTGGCCCCGCTTTTCCGTTCTCCCTGGCCTTTTCCGGCGTCACCACCGCGTGGCACGAGAGGCATTGGAATTGGGTGAACAATTTTTCTCCTGGAGGACCCAACGCCAGCGACGGATGGAACGCGTCCATGGTAGTCTCCTCAAACGGATAAGGCTGCTTGTCGAGCAATGCAAAATAACGGATCAGCGTATTGCGCTGCGTGTCTGTCAGATTGAATGTCGGCATCCGCACTTCGAGCCAATACCGGTACTTATGCTCACCCGGATCCTTCAGGAAGTGGTAAAGCCAGTCGGGCCGAACCTTGGTGCCGACGCCCGCGAGATTCGGCGGTCGCATGAAGGGCTGCTCGATTTTTTCGCTGATCGCCCCGCCCCGCCCTTCCACGGTGTGGCAACCGGCACAGTTCATCTCCTTGATCAGCCAGCGGCCGTTCTCGATCTGCCATTCGTTGTCATCGAGGTGCGCAACGGACGCCGCTGTCGGCTTTTCAGAAGTGAGCGACATGATCGCCGTCATGATCAGTTCCGCCTGCTCTTCATTGAAATTGTATTGTGGCATCTTCAGATACTCCTGCGGACGCTTTGCCGCGACACGGTCGAAGGAACGCGGATTGGAAAGCTTCTGATGGAGAAACGCGTAGTGATTCTTTTCCTCCACATGGATGAAGCCGAAGTCAAACTGCGTCACTTTCTTGCTCGCCCAATCGGATAGCTCGATGCTCACCGGTTTTTCAGTCTCCAAACCTTTGATGGTATGGCAGCTGTAGCATCCGTAACGGCGAACCAGTTTCTCGCCTGTGAGTTGGTACTTCTCATCGGCGGACATTGCCTTGCACTTTTCCTGCGCTTCATTAAGGGGCATCGAACCCTGAAGGAAATCGACCACCATGTCGTCGAGGACGTCCTGCTTGACGTCGGCGACTTTCTTTTCATCAAACGCCTGGTTCTTGTCCTGTAACAAATATGAGGTGATGTCGGCTGCATCGCCGTCGGATAGCCGCAGGTTCGGCATCCGCGTTGCAGGATGGTACTGGCTCGGGTCTTTCAACCACGCATAGAGCCAGCCCGGTGAATATTTGCTGCCGCCGCCGCTTAACATGGGGCCGCGGGTTCGGAACATTCTGTCCTTGGCGGGCAGCTGCTCCCAGGTCTCCTTCTCGACATGGCAACCGTAGCAGCCGACTTGGGCCACCAGTTTTTGCCCATTTTCCGGATTGCCTTGAGGCGGGGCCGGATAGTCCGCCGTCTCAGCACGGCCAAACACAAACTCGGTGATCGCATGGATTTCGGCGGTGTTCCGGTCACCCCAGTCAAAAGTTTGTTTCCCATCCTGGCTCAGATACGTCATGCCTGCGCGATTGTTATCCAGACCCCAGAACTGGGGCATGAATGTGTTCGCGCGAAACTCCTTGGGATTCGAAAGCCACTTCTCCATCCACTCTTTTGTGACCTTGGAAGGAATCTTGGTAAGCGTTGGCGCAGCGCGGTCGGTCGGCACGCGGATGGGCACGGTGATGTCGCGGCCGACTTTCAAGTCCGCCGGCTTGGCAAGGCCGTTCGCTGCCAAGATGAGCCGCGGCTCGCTGCTAAAACGGTTGGCGATCGCCTGCAAGGTCTCCCCCGCGGCAACTTTGTGTTTGGCGGTGGTCTCAAGTTGCTGAATGCGATGACAGGCATAGCATCCTGCTTGCTCAACGAGCCGGATCGCCTGGTTGATTTTGTCGCCCGTGTTGGCACCAGTCATCCCCTCCGGCAACGGTTTTTGCGGGATCCACGTCACGTTGAGGTGGCACTTCCAACAGGAGGATTCGACAAATTCCTTGGGCCGCATCGGGTCTTCCTTATGGTGCATCGGATGCCAGCCGTACTGGTCATTCCAGACCTGCGCCTGGGTCGATCGCTCCTTCTTCGCTTTTTCCAAATTCTCCACTTTCGGCAGCGAACCCAGAATCTGGCTCACCTGGCCAAGGTCCTGCTTCACAACCACGAGCTCGCTTTTTTTCACCGCCAACTCGGGTGTCGCCGAACCTTTCCCAGAAACCTCCTTCAACAGTTTGTCACGGCGCTCTTCGAGCGATTTCTTCCAGGCATCCAGTGCATCGTGCGAGGACTGGTAAGTTTGCTCCAGGCCTGTGAAGGCCAACGGTTCCATCCACCGCTTCATTCCCTCACAATAGACGTAATCGTTCCTCATCGGGTAAAATTGCGGCGTGTGAGCAGCGCTCACAAAACTAACACCGCGGTCCCAACCAAAGTGGCAGGTCGAGCAACCAAACTTCTGGACCGGATGCGGCGAATCAGGACTCAGAAAGAGGTCGAGCCTCGGATGCGCGCGCCAGGGATGAGGCAGCTCCGAAAACCGGAATCCCTGCTGGCCGGGTTCCATGCCATCTTTCTTCTCAATAAAGGTGTGACAGGTTGAACATCGGTCGATGCGCGAGACCTGCGTGAAGTTGAGATCGTATTTCTGGTCCTCGACAATCACCTGCTGAATCCTCGTAAACGGCGCGGCAAATTCCAGCATTGGGATGCGATCGATGAGGTTCAGTTTCACATCGCTCAACTTGTCCAGCCTCGCCTCCACCAGCCCGCGATCCTTGGTGAGTTTTTTTACCTGCTTGTCGAGATCGGTCTCTGTTTCCTTTTCCTTGGCGAGTTGCGCGGCGGCTTCGTCATGCTTCGTCTTGGCGGCTTCCATTGCCACCTTGAAAGTCAACAGCCCTTCGCGCTTTTGGGTGACTTCCTTCAGTTTTTTGGAGATGCGCGGATCATCGGGATTGAGCTCAACCATCGCATCGTATTGGGAAACCACCGCGTCCAGGTTCGACTTCTCAGCCTGGTATCGGTTGGTGGCGACGCTGAGTGCGGTACTGAGAAGAGCCTCGTTGACGGTCAGCTTCTCAATCACGTCGCGCTCTTCCTTGAGCTTTTGTGTAGCCTCCTGCAACTGAAGCCGGATCTGGTCGATGTTCGCCGCCTGGGCCTTGTCCTCGTCCGCTTTGACATCGAGGATCAGTTTGAGCTTCTCGAACTCCTGGGCCTTGCTCTGCTGTGTTTTCCACTCGCGCTTGTAGTCATACCAGACCATCCAAACCACCGAACCGAGCAAGAGCAGTGACGTGATGACGAAAATCACATTCAGGCGCGGGATATTGTACTCGTGGACGGTTTCAGGGACGTTACGCATGAAAAAGTCCTGCTAAAAGTTGATCCACGGGGAGGCAAAGATGTACTTCAACGCAAGGATCCACCTCAGATACATTTTCATGGGCACAGTCGCCATGACGAGGAAAAGGAAGATGGCGACTGAATACCGGCCAAGGCCAAGTTGCTCGTAGAAATTCTTCAGTTTGGTTTTGGCGAGAACAACCGGGAGCACTAGAAAGTAGGAACCGAGGAGGATGATCCCCATGAATTCCTTCTTCAGCAGCAGTCCGATGTTCGGCCAATTGATATACAAGAAGTGCCCCGGCGCGAACAAAACATTATCCACCTGGGGTACTCCCTGCTTCAACCAGTCGATGTTCAGCCAGTTTCCGAGCGGGTAAAGCCCCTTGATCCAGACAAACTCCGACAGGTTCGTGTTGTTCGCCGCCACCACCTTGTGCGGATTCCATTCCTCAAACGGGCCGAAATAGTTCCATCCCGGGCCGCGCAGAATCGTGCCAAGGACGATCATGTAGTCCCACATCACGAAGAATCCGATGCAGAACGTGAGGATCGCCAGCCGCCGATCCTTGAAGCAATAGTATCCATTGCCCTTTTCATTCCTATCGATATAGGGGATCGCCATCAGGCCGAACACGATGATGCTCGGAAGGACGACGCCGGCCATCCATGGGTCGAAGTAGACCAGCAGTTCCTGCAGTCCGAGAAAGTACCAGGGCGCCTTCGAGGGGTTTGGGGTGTTGCCCGGATTGGCCGGTTCTTCCAGCGGCGCCGGGATCACCAGCGACCAGACCACCAGGATGATGGTCCAGACGATCATGCAAATGAGCTCAATATAAACGAGGTCGGGCCAGACCCAGGTCTTTTGGTTTGAGGTTTCCTTCTCTTCAGGCGGAAGCTTCTCCTCCATGCGCCGGTCGTTGTTGTGAGCCTGGGCCATTGATATCCAGAGAAAGAAGCTGAAAAAGAAGATCATCAAGAAGATCGGTGCATTGTCGGGCTTGAGCAGGTTGTGGGCGAAGTTCTTGTCGAGCAACATGATCCCGAGGGTCAGCGTAATCCCAACCATGCCTAGCACGGTGCCGGTCCTGGTCCAGATCGGACGGACAAACATCGCCCAGATGAAGACGGTCGCGAAAATAGAGAAGGAAATTTGCGGTCGTCCGAGGTAGTTCACCACGTTCTTGATGCCGTACGTGGCGCAGAAGCCGATCAACACCGCAAGAAAGACAAGCCCGATCGCCTTCAAAGGCGTTGACCGCCTTGTCCTGAGATTTGTGTTTATATTCAACCCCATGGAACTTTTTTCTACTCCTTATTTTACCCGAAAGATCCCCGCCCCCCGACAACGTCACGACATCACATCGGACCGCTGATGCCTCCATCCTTGCGGATGCGCCAAAAATGGACGGCCATGAAAACAATGGCAACCAGCGGCAAAAGGATGCAATGCAAAACGTAAAAACGGTTGAGAGTGATGCCGCCGATCTCCTTGGAACCGAGTAGCAGGAATCGAGCATCGTCACTTGCGTGAATGAGCGGAATTCCACCAATCTGAAGAAACTCGGAACCCGGTCCGCCCGCTCCGAGAAATGGCGTGGCTTTTGCCATGTTCGAGCCGACCGTGATCGCCCAGATGGCCAGCTGATCCCACGGCAATAGATAGCCGGTGAAACTCAACAGGAAGGTCAGCACCAGCAATACGACTCCGATCACCCAGTTGAATTCGCGAGGCGGTTTATAGGAGCCGGTCATGAACACGCGGAACATGTGAAGCATCACCATGATCACCATCGCGTGCGCGCTCCATCGATGCATCTCGCGCATGATCCCAAACGGAACCTGCTCGCGGATGTCCACCATGTCGGTGTAGGCAAGATCGGACGTCGGCCGGTAATAAAACATCAGAAGGACGCCGGTCAGTGTCAGAACGAGAAAAAGGAAAAAGCTCAGGCCGCCCGCGCACCAGGTGTAGCGCAGTTTGACGCCACTGGTCCGCACCTTCGTCGGGTGGAGGTGAAGGAAGACGTTGCCGAGCATGATCAGCACACGCTTGCGGTCGGTGTTGGGAATGCCAACGCGGAAGATCGATTTCTTGATCTGCGACTCTTCAATACTCTTCTTAATTTTACCAATGGGATTGAGCATAAGATTGAAAACTCGGGTTATACCGGCACGAAGGATTCGGGGTTTCCCCACTCGCCCTTTTCTTTAAAGAACATCTGGCCCTTGTCGACCGTCAGCTGTCCGTCGTCCGCCATTGTGATCTTGAACCTCGGAAGAGCCGTCGGGGCGGGACCCTCAAAGTTGACCCCGGGCTCGACTCCCGGCCGCGGGCCGTAAAAACCGCTGCCGTGGCAGGGACACTTGAACTTCATTTCGTTCTCCGACCAGTTGGGTGTGCAACCGAGATGCGTGCACACCGTCGAGATCGCGAGAATTTTTTCCGTCGTCCGGACGATCCAGACTTTTTCGGTGTTTTTGAACTGCTCACTCACGCTGTCATTGGCGTATTCGTCGGGAACACCAGCGCGAAACTTTTGCGCCTTGGTAAAATCGAGTCGAGGCGCCATGAAAGCGCCAAGGATCGAACCCAGGCCTGCGAATGCAGCCGCAAAAATCGCCCACCCCGCAGCCGCGGTCGTGATGAACTTCCTGCGGTCGACGGGCGTCTTCCAGACACCATCCGCCTTGAGTTGCGCGATTGCCTGCTCGCGCTTGCTCAATTTCGCCGCGTCTTGTTTCTGCTGATCCTGAGCCATATGGTTTTAATGCTTCGCTTGAAAATCCGCCTCTTCGGTCACCTTTGCCTGTCCCCGCAATACATCGATCGCCGCCTGCCGGACACCCAGCTGGGGATCGTGGTCCGCAACCTTTTGCAGATCAACCCTCAACCTGTCATTCAAAAAAATTCCCAACAATTGCACCCCTCGCACACGATACAACTCGACCTGCGCCTCGCTCAATACCGGACCGCGGCTACCGCCCTCCCCAGGCCTGCCTGCCGCGATTCGCTGGACAAACTCGGGGTCCAACAACCGCTTGAGCACTGGAACTGCCTCCTCACGCCGCTCACTGCCCTTCGCCGCACTGACACGTGCCAGCGAGAAGGCCGCATTCCAATCTGCCAAAGGGTCGGGGTCGTTGAGCGCCCGCTTCAACGCCGCGACCGCATTCGGCTCCTGGAAAAATCCCAACGAAAAGAGCGCTGCGTACTTCACTCCGGGATCGCTGTTGTCCAGTCGCTCCAGGATCAACGGCACCCCCCGAACGTCGCGAAGCTTGCCGAGCGCGATCATCACAAAAATGTCCTGATTCGCAGACCCGCCCTCCTTCAGGGTCTCCAGCAACGCATCCGATGCCTCCGGCCCGCCGACCAGCGAGAGAACCTGGGAGATGTACTGGACCACCTTCGGATCTTTCCCGCGCGCCTCTTTGAACGCCTCGATAAGCTTCGGAACGAATTCCGGATTTTCCCGAAGGAATTTTTCGCGGTCGAATCGAAGCTGATCGTTCAGGTCACTCAGGCTCTGCCAGCGCTTGGCCTCCTGGATGTAATTCAAAAGGGCCGATGCCGCCTCTTGCCGGCTGGATGCCGACTGTGCGTTGAGCGCACCGAGGTAGTCATTGACGTCGCGGCGCTCGTAGGTCAGCCACCGGAAAATAAAATAGAGGCTGACGCAGAACAAAACGATCAACAACGGGATGACAAAGAACTGAAGGACCAGGACAACCAGCGGGGATCTCTCCTCACTCGGTTCCTCGCCCCTAAAAACTGTTTTCGGCGGCAGCGGCGACGGGATTTCAGCCATGGGCACGCGATCTCCAAACCATCTGGGCCTGCCCCGCTTTAAGCCGCCTCTTCATGCTCGCCAGGCCGCTGCTGTGGCGTCACGGCATCGTACTTCACCTGCTGCGGCAGCATCGCAGCCAGGTTCGTCACCGGGTTCGGCACCCAGATGGCGTCCTTGTCGCAAACAATCTCACACAACCGGCAACTGACACACGTCCTCTCGTCGACGACGGCCACCTTGAAATGCATTTCGGGATTGCGCGGGTCGGGCTCGAGCGTGATGCAATCAAAAGGGCAAATGTCCACACAGTATTCGCAGGCGGTGCAATTGTCCGGGTCGACGGTTGCCTTGGGAATCTCCTTTTGCGGGACACGCTGGACGAGCTCTTTTTTCTCATTCTCGATGCATGAAACCGGGCAGTAAATGGCGCAGACACCACATTCGATGCAACCGCCGGGATGTATCTGAAAGACCTCTTTTTTGCCACCACTAATGGTGTCGGTGGGACATTTTTGCTCGCAAATGCCGCAGCTGATGCAGGTGTCCGTAATGAAGTACGCCATGGTCTTATTTCAACATAACCATAGCGTCTGAAACGGCGCAATCCCTTTGTGAAATTTTTCACAAGCAACTAAAGGAGTCACGGGATTTCTTGTCACAAAGCCATATCCAATCGCGATTTCAAAATCCGATTCGGTCGATTTAACCGGAATGAGAGAATTTTTATAAGCAAGCGCGGTCGTGCGACCGCTTCAGGCAAGCCCACCCCTATTCTTTGATTTCTTCTCAAGGACCCGCTTCAGACTCCAGCCCTCTTTCTTGAGCGCGGCCCATGCCTCCTCGTATGAGGAACCGCAAAGTTTTTTGAGGATACGCGTCATTCGATCCTGCAACTTCTCGCACGAAGGTTGAACATCGGTCATCAGGTTGTCCTTCACCTTGCCGAGACGGATCATCGAGATCGTCGTCAGCATGTTCAAAACCAGCTTTGTCGCCGTTCCCGCCTTGAGCCGTGTCGAGCCTGCCACCACTTCCGGCCCCGTTTCGACCAGCAACTTCAGAAACCGATTTCCCTTTAACTCTGTCGGCGCGACGGGGTTGCACGTCAACAAAATGCACCTGGCTCCGGCGAGCTGGGCCGCTTGAAGCGCGCCGATCACATAGGGTGTCGAACCCGAAGCGGTGATTCCCACAACCACATCCTTCCGGTTGACGTTCCGGTTGCGAACCGACTCGGCCCCGTAAACTTCGTCGTCCTCGGCAGTCTCAATCGCCTGATGGAGTGCCCGGAAACCGCCTGCGATGATTCCTTGGACCATCGACGGCGATGTGCTGAATGTCGGCGGGCATTCGGCCGCATCGAGCACACCGAGTCTTCCGCTGGTGCCCGCGCCAACGTAGAAAAGCCTTCCCCCTGCATTAAACGCCGCTGTGATCCATTGAATTGCCCGCTCGATTGATTCCTTTCGCTTCAAGATTTGGGGGATCACCGACCTCTCCTCCGACATCATCAAATTGATCAACTCCCCAACCGACATTTTTTCGAGATGACGGGCCCTGGGGTTGGGCTGCTCTGTAAGCGCGTTGGCCAGGTTGCGTGACTCGATCGAGCCGCGGTAAAGATCGCCACGATCGCGTGGCGGCTTGATCCAGCGGTAGAGCTTTGTGGCCGGTTTTGCCTCGATAAACCGTGATCGGCAAAGCAACGCGGCTCCATAGGCTCCCTCCTCCCGGCTGACACTGACATGCGCATGCGGTAGTTTCATCAGGATTGCCTGCTTGAGCTTGAGAACGTAATACGGCTGGCCAACAGCAAGTCCTCCGGTAAGCACGACGCGCGGCGCGTTCAACCTCACCAGCTCGGCCGCGCGAACCACTTGCAATGAAAGCCGGAAAGTACCCTCGCGGATCACATCCCTCGAAAGCTCTTTGTGCTTGAACACAAGCGGCGCAAGGCTCGCGATGTCCTCCTTCGAGGCCGCCAAAGTCCAGGTCACCAGCTCCTCCATCGTGTTGAGTCCAAGTTGGCGCAACACATCGCGTCCAAACACATTCGTCTGCTGATCCTCATCGTACTCGAGGAAGGTTTTTTGAAGCATCAGCCTTGCCAGATCATAGCCTCCGCCGACGTCGCCCACGACGTGACCCCATCCGCCAAGCTTGCACGTCCGCGACTCCTTCCGAGCCAGCACATTTGAGCCTGTTCCACAGATCACCATGACACCGGCCTTGTCCCCGAGCGCGGCGGCAAAGCCGGAGTCCGTGTCCCGTCCGACCAGATACTTCGAATCAGGCCAGACTTTTTGAACCAGTCGTTTGACCCGGGCCTCATCGCTCGGCGAAACGCAACCGGCAACGAACATGCCGACGAAGGGCGCTGGATGGCGCAGGCGCTCACAGATTCCCTGCCAGAGCTGGACGATCTGCCGGTCGTCCAGAAGCTTGATGTTGCAAGGGGGGCTCTTGACGCGCTGAACTACGCGGCCATCGTCATCGATCACCAACGCAATCGTCTTGGTTGAGCCGCCCTCAATGCCGCAGTACAGATTCCGATTTTTTTTTGCGGCACGCATCCCGAAGTTGGATTCTCAGCTTTCGAACCGCATTTCGCGAGTCAAAAAAATTTCAGTATTGGTTGATTTGATCGATGAGGATGCGAAGGCGGCCAAAATCGCGCCGGTTAAAGAGCATCTTGATCCTCGGAAGCGTCTTGGTGAGAGGGTCCTCCCGCTCGGTGGGAATATCGTCCTGCTCATGCGGAAATGGATCACACTTTTCAATTCTGCCTGACGTTTCGTTCGCAAGAACGTCTTTAAAATCATGATTCCACTGATCGATGACCGCGTCGGGAATCTGCCGGAGCATTCGGACCACCAGCCACTGCTTCACATAACGGGCCGAGTGAAAATTTTTGTAAAAGTTCGCAATCTCGTCAAAGGCCTGCTTCTCGTCCTGCACAATCCGGAAAAGCCCAATGTCCTCCGGCGAAATCATCCCCCGATCGAGGAGGTTTGTTTTGACAAACTTCATCCAGTCCGTCCAGTAGGTCTCGCCGGCCTCCACCATGACCATTGGCACGATAGGCGACTTGCCCGTCTGGATCAATGTGAGCGATTCAAAGCATTCATCCTGTGTTCCAAAACCGCCCGGGAAAAAAACAATCGCCTGCGATGACTTCACAAACATGAGTTTGCGTGTGAAAAAGTATTTGAATGTCATCACACGGTCCGTTCCCTCGATGACGGGATTCACGCTTTGCTCCCATGGAAGTTGAATGTTCAAACCTATGCTGTTTTTCGACCCTGCCCCGACGTGGCCAGCTTCCATGATTCCCGACCCTGCGCCGGTGATGACCATCCAGCCATGCTGGGCGAGCAGACTTCCCAGCCGCTCGGCAATCCGACACTCCTCGCAATCGATCTTGAGCCGGGCTGAGCCAAAGATCGTGGCTTTCTTGCGATTGACGTGCTTGGCGAAAAGTCGAAACGCGAAGCGGATCTCGCGCAACGTCCGGGAAGCGATCTTCATATCAAGGCGCGGCGCGTATTCCTGATCCATCTTCCATGCCGCCGCCAGCATTTCCAACAAAAGGTCGGAATTCCTGCTGACCGAATATTTCTTGATCAGCCTGTTAAGCTCGGCGTCGAGCTCTTCATTGTAAGTCGTTTGATGGCGAGGGCGCGAGGAACGCATGGAGAAAGGAATGATGGAATTTTGGAATAGTGGGATCTGGATGGGCAACAAAGAGCAAGGCGATGACTGATCTAAACCTAATATACTCCCATTATTCCAATATTCCACTATTCCGTGAGTGAGGTGGTGGTGTCGTAATATGGCAATCCTGCAAACCTTGTGGCGTAAACCAATTTTTCACATTGGATGCGATAAGATCAAAATAGGACATCACTAAATAATTAATGCCTGAAATGCCGCCGGTGGGTGAAAACCATTGCCACATTGAACTTGTTGCAGGCATCGATGACTTCCTGGTCGCGAACTGATCCGCCCGGCTGGACGACCGCGGTCGCGCCCGCTTTGATAGCCGCGATCACACCATCGGCAAATGGAAAAAACGCGTCTGAAGCAATCACACTTCCCTCGAGCGAGAGATCGGCCTCTTTTGCCTTCCACGCCGAGATCTTGGCCGAATCGACACGCGACATTTGCCCCGCACCAATTCCCAAGGTCCGGTCATTGCTCGCATACACGATCGCATTGGATTTGACATGCTTGACCACGCGCCAGCCAAACCAGAGCGCAATGGCTTCCTGGTCGGTGGGAGCGCGCTTGGTCACCACTTTCCAATCCTTTGGCGAGATCATTCCACTGTCCCGATCCTGAACAAGTATCCCGCCGACGCAGTAGCGGAACTCCAGTTCGGCGTTGGAATGCACGGTAGGCAGCTTCTGTTTGAGAAGGCGCAAGTTCTTCTTCTTTTTCAAAAGTGCCAATGCGTCCTCCTGAAAATGCGGTGCAACAATGACTTCGCTGAAAATCTCGGAAATTTTTTCAGCCAGCTCCAGATCCAATGGCCGATTGACGATGATGATTCCGCCAAAAGGCGCCTGCCGGTCCGTGGCAAGCGCTTTTTCCCAGGCATCTGCAATTTTTTCAGCCAACCCCACGCCACACGGGTTGTTGTGTTTGAGAATCGCCACCGTAGGCTCGCCAAACTCACCGATCAGTTCCGCCGCCGCTGTCACATCCAGGATGTTGTTGTAAGAGAGTTCTTTGCCTGAAAGTTGATCGTAGAAGCGAAAGAAATCTCCGTACATCGCCGCCTTTTGGTGCGGATTTTCGCCATAGCGCAAGTCCATGGCCTTCGTCACCGCGATCTCGAACTTCTCGGGCATGCCGTCCTTGGATGGCTTCGGCTCGTGCTTGTTTTCACCTCTGAGATAAAGCGAAATCATGCTGTCATATCGCGCCGTCGTTTCGAACACCTTTTCCGCCAGCCGGCGCCGCGTTTCGATCGAAGTATTGCCGCTCGTTTTCACTTCCTCCAGAACGGGGGCGTAGTCATCGGGATCGACGATGACCGTGACGCTTTCATGATTTTTGGCCGCGCTACGAAGCATCGAGGGTCCGCCGATATCGATGTTTTCAATCGCTTCCTCCAGGGTCACGCCGGGTTTCTGGATTGTTTCCCGAAACGGATAGAGATTCACGACCACCAAATCGATCGGTTTGATGCCATGCTCGACGATCGCCTGCTCATGAGTCTTGACGCCTCGCCGGTAAAGCAATCCACCGTGGACCTTCGGATGAAGCGTCTTGACGCGGCCCTGGAGCATTTCAGGAAATCCAGTGTACTCGGAGATTTCAATGGCTTTGATCCCCGCTTCCGCCAAAAGCTTCGCCGTCCCACCCGTCGAGATGATTTCAATCCCAAGTGCAAAAAGTCCCCTGGCGAACTCAGCGAGCCCTGTCTTGTCCGAGACGCTGATTAATGCGCGTTGCACTTTCATAGATCGTTTTAGTCCACCAGCTTCACATGTTCGGACTGGCCGTCGACAATTTCGCCGATCACGCTCGGCTCAAATCCACCATCACGGATCAACTTGCTCACCTGGTCCGCATCCGCCCTGCCCACGGCCAGGATCATGCAAACACCCATGTTGAAAACCTCGTACATCTCATGTTCGCTCACCTTCCCCTTCTCTTTAAGAAATTGGAAGATCGGAAGCACGGGCCACGATCCGCGCTTGATTCTCGCCTGAAACCCTTCCGGCACCACACGCGGGATGTTACCCCAGAATCCTCCGCCCGTGATGTGGACGGCGCCGTGGAGCAGTCCCGCGAGCTTCAACAGCAACGGGGCATAGTTGACGTGAACCTTGAGCAGCTCCTCGCCCACTGCGCAACCCAGTTCTTTGGGAGTGTTTTGGAGAGTGAGGCCGAGTTGGTCGAACAAAATCTTCCTCGCAAGCGTGTAGCCATTGGTGTGAAGACCCGACGACGGAAGCCCGATGAGAACGTCGCCCTTGCGCACGGCGCTGCCATCCAGAATCTTCGAGCGCTCGACACAGCCGATGATCGTTCCGACCAGATCGTACTCCTGGTCTCCATAAAATCCCGGCATCTGCGCGGTTTCCCCGCCAATCAAAGCGACATTCGCCGCGGCGCATGCCGTCACGAGCCCAGCAATCACATCATCAAAAACACTCGACTCCAGTTTGCCCGTGCCGATGTAATCCAGAAAGAAAAGCGGCTCGGCCCCCATCACCGCGATATCATTGCAGCAGTGGTTGACCAGGTCCTGACCCACCGTGTCGTGGACGCCCATCTGGACAGCAACACGAAGTTTGGTGCCAACGCCATCCATGCTGCTGACGAGAACCGGCTCTCGATACTTTTTAAGATCAAGCGCGAAGAGGCCGCCAAAAGCGCCGACACCGCCGACCACCTCCGGGCGGGAAGTCCGCTTGAGCTTGGTCTTCAGCCCGTCCTTTAGCTTGTCTGCGAGGTTGATATTGACCCCGGCCTTCGCGTAAGCGCTCTTATTCATTTCCGTAGAATGAAAAATACCAAATGACAAACAATCACAGAAGCTTTGGCTGCGATTCTTCCTTCTCGACTGCTTCGAGCAGGGTTTCGCCCCGGGCCTTGCGCTTCTCCATGATAAACTTGTCGAGTTTCTGGTCGAACGGGACCGGGTAGTCTCCGGTGTAACAAGCAGTGCAAAAAGTGTCCGCCTCCCGTCCTGTTGCCTTCATCATTCCATGGAGGCTCAAGTACCCGATGCTGTCCGCCCCGAGATAAGTTTTGACCTCCTCGACAGTATGCTGGTTGGCGAGCAACTCCTTGCGCGTCGGAAAGTCGATGCCGTAGTGACACGAGAAGCGGTGCGGCGGACAGCTGACGCGGACGTGCACTTCCTTGGCGCCCGCCTCACGCAGACTCTTTACGCGGGCTCGCGCCGTCGTGCCGCGCACGATCGAGTCATCAACGACCACCACACGCTTGCCTCGCACTTCTTCCTTGATCAGGTTGAGCTTGATGCGGACATTAAAATCACGGATCAGCTGCGTCGGCTGCAAAAACGTTCTGCCAATGTAATGGTTTCGGACGAAGGCTTGCCGGTAGGGAATTCCGGCCTGTTCCGCGTATCCGAGAGCGCAGTAGTTGCCCGAGTCCGGAACAGGGATGACGACGTCCGCGTCGGCCGGAAACTCGCGCGCCAACTGGCGGCCCATTTCGATCCGGACATAACTGACATTCCGTCCTTCGAGGTAACTGTCGGGCCGGGCAAAATAAACATACTCGAAAACGCACATCGCCTTTTTCGAATGCTGCTCGTCGATCTTGAACGATCGAAGTCCGTTCTTGTCGATGATGACCACCTCTCCCGGTTCGACGTCGCGGACGAACTGCGCGTGAATCAGATCAAGGGCGCAGGTCTCCGAGGAAAGGACATAGGCGCCATCCAGCTTGCCGATCGAAAGCGGTCGAAAACCATGAGGATCGCGAACGCCGATGATCTCGCTCTCGCCCATGATCACCAGCGTGTAGGCGCCCTGAATGCGCCGGAGTGCGTGGAGCAAATTGTTGTCGCGGTCGCCGAACTTGGGCTGAGCCATCAAGTGAAGGATGATCTCGCTGTCGACCGTGGTTTGGAAGATGGACCCGTACGCCTCAAGCTCGTCCCGCAGGACGTTGGCATTGACGATATTGCCGTTGTGGGCAATCGCCACCTGCCCGCGCGAACAATCCACCATGAGCGGTTGGGAGTTTTTAAGGCTGCTCGATCCGGTGGTTGAATATCGAACGTGGCCGATGGCCCGGGTTCCCTTCAACCCCGCCAGGTTGTCCTCGTTGAACACCTGCGAGACGAGTCCCATGCCGCGGTGAATCTGAAACGGCTCGCCGTCAGCCGTCGCAGAAACGATGCCAGCGCTCTCCTGACCGCGATGCTGCAACGCGTAAAGACCATAATAGGTCAGCTCCGTCGCGGCCTCGTGGCCGAAAACGCCGAAGACTCCGCAGTAATGTTTTGGATGTTCGGAACCGTTCACAGTTGATATTACCCCTGATTTCACAGACTTCAACACGCGTCTTCACCCATCAGCCGTCCGACGGCATTCCACCAGAATTGATGGAGCTCTTCAATAGCCCATATCAGTTTCTGACCCGGTGTTTCGACCACCAATTCGTTGCCGCCGACCACCCCAAGAAGGACTTTTTCGACTCCCAAAGCCTCCCATGCCGAGCGATGTTCCTGAGCAACCGACACCACGATGCGGGACGGAGCCTCGTTGAAAAGCACCTCATCGGTTCGGCCCACGGCGCTTCGCAGGTCGACGGTCACACCCATTTTCGATTGTCCTGAAATACAGCACTCCGACAGCGCCACAGCCAACCCACCCTCGCTGCAATCGTGAGCGCTCCGGATCCAGCCGTTGTGAATCCCCTCCAGGACGACGCTTTGGACAGCTGCTTCCTTCTCAAAACTAAATTCAGGCAGCGGTCCCCGCTTTTCGCCACAGAGCCGGCTCAAATACTGACTGCCTCCGAGACCACGGCCAAAACCGCCCAACAGATAAACCCAATCGCCCGGTTTCTTGAATGACTGCGTGGTGATCCATTCCTTCTTTTCAATCAAGCCGACCATCGCAACGACGGGCGTTGGGTCGATCGCTCCCTCCGGCGACTCGTTATAGAGGCTCACATTGCCGCCCGTCACCGGCGTCTTAAAAAACCGGCACGCTTCGGCCAAACCCTCGACGCATTCGCGCAGCTGCCAGAAATTCTCCGGCTTATACGGGTTTCCAAAATTAAGATTGTCGGTCACCGCCAGCGGCTTCGCACCCGAGCAGACCAGGTTTCGCGCAGCCTCAGCCACCGCCATTTTCGCGCCCTGCCGCGGATCGAGATAACAAAAAGTTCCGTTACAGTCGGAGGAAGCGGCCAGGTATTTTTCCATTTCGCCACATTGGAGGCGAAACACGGCCGCATCGCTGCCCGGCAGGACCACCGTTCCGGTTCGAACCTGATGATCGTACTGCCGGTAAATCCAGTTCTTCGAAGCAATTGTCGGCATGGCAAGTAATTTCAAAAGCGCGTCGCGGTCGTTTTTAAAATTTGGAAAATCGGCCGAGTTGTTCTTGCCAAAACTTGAATGCTGTTTGGCTTCACGCTGATAAACAGGAGCATTGTTGGCCAGTGGGTCGGCGGGAATCTCCGCCACCACTTTGCCACCCTTTTTGACGCGCATCAGGCCGTCTTCGGTCACCTCCCCGATCTCGGCAGCGTGCAAATCCCACTTCTCGAAGATATCGCGGACCAGTTTTTCCTTTCCCTTGCGCGCGATGATCAGCATCCGCTCCTGCGATTCGGAAAGCATCGTCTCATACGGCGTCATACCGATCTCGCGCTGAGGAACCTTGTCCAATTCAATTTCGATGCCGGTGCCGCCGCGGCTCGCCGTCTCGCATGTCGAACATGTCAGCCCCGCCGCGCCCATGTCCTGGACGCCAACCACGGCCTCTCCCTCCTCAAAAAGTTCGAGGCACGCCTCCAGCAAAAGTTTTTCCATGAAAGGGTCGCCCACCTGGACCGCCGGCCGGTCCTCCCGCGACTCCTCGGTCAGTTCGCGCGATGCAAATGCTGCCCCTGCCAGACCATCCCGGCCGGTCGCAGCTCCCACATAAAAAACAGGGTTGCCCTTGCCACTCGCCTTGCCCTTGCGAATCTGGTCGTGACGGAGGACTCCAAGACAGAAGGCATTCACCAACGGATTGCCGTTGTATGACTCATCAAAATAGATCTCCCCGCCGATCGTCGGGACACCGATGCAGTTGCCGTAGTGCGCGATGCCAGCCACCACACCCTTGAGAAGGCGCCGGTTGTTTTTCGCGGTTTCGGCGGTCGTCAATTTACCCTCGGTTAGCGGACCAAACCGAAGCGAGTTCAGTAGGAACACCGGACGCGCCCCCATCGTAAAAATATCCCGAATGATCCCACCCACTCCGGTGGCCGCGCCTTGAAATGGCTCAATGGCGCTTGGATGGTTGTGTGACTCAATCTTGAATGCAACAGCCCAGCCGTCGCCGATATCCAGAACGCCCGCGTTTTCGTCACCTGCCTTGACCAGGATGCTTGGGCCACTGGTTGGGAATTTTTTAAGCTCGAGTTTGGAGTTCTTGTAAGAGCAATGCTCGCTCCACATCACCGAAAAAATGCCCAATTCTGTGAGATTAGGCGGGCGTTTCAAGATCATTTCGATCTGTTGGTACTCCGAGTCCGTCAGCCCGTGTTTCTGAATGACTTCTTTAGTAATAGGCGTTTCGGTCATGGGAGGACTTGCTTATAGACAACACCTCCGTTACTGACAATAACAGCCACGAAAAAAATCAACCCGGATGGGCAGTTCGTGCGGTTTGGACAAATACCTCCCCGATTTCATCAAATACGCTCCTCCTGGCAGAGATGGCGTCCGATGGGCTAACGTCCCTTTTTGACTTTGTTTCGAAAGTCATGTTAACCTTTATTTAGACCCGAGGAGGAAACAGCACACCGTGTCTGACACAGTCCAAGACAACTGGTATTACTTGAAACCGAATCAGCAGGAGGCCGTTGGCCCAATCAGTGCTGAGGAACTCAAGCATCTTTACGTCACTGGCAAGGTGAACAAAAACACGCTTGTCTGGACTGAAGGCATGCAAAATTGGGAAGAGATCGGACATGTCGTCGCCCTGCAGAAAACCGAGAAGGTCAGGCTGAACATCAGCACGCCTGGCTCGCCAAAACCCGGCTCGGGCACCTCCGGATCTGCGGACGGCACGCCCTCTTCTGAAAAAAAGTGATGGTGATTGTCAAATTCTGGTCCTCTGTTTTTTGACTTCTGGTATGTATGTGGTATGATCCGTTTAACATGCCGGAAGAGTCCCCAGAAAGTCGTTGGTATTACATGCGGCCGAACCAGACCGACCCAATCGGACCGGTTCATGCCGACGAGCTTCGCTTTCTTTTCGCGACCAACCAAATCACCCGGCGCACTCTGGTCTGGTCTCCCGGAATGATTCAATGGAAAACGCTCAGCCAAGTCAGTTCGCTTCAGCAAACCGACCGCGTCAAAATGTTGAACCTTGGCTTTTTGGGAATCCATGCCAAGCCCTCTGTCCGCGTTGATCCGCCCGAGTAATCGCGCAGTCTCCCCCAAATCGATTTGTCCCAGGTTAGTGGTCCTCATCTGGCCATTTCGGCCGACCTTGTGGACAGCCAGGTGTTTTGCTCCGGATACCATAGGGTCAAAATAGGATAACGCTCCAAGTCACAGACCTTTTATAGACACTTTAAGATGTATCATTTTTTTGACTTTTCAAAATACCATGTTATTATCCAAAAACATGGCAAGGAAATTTCAAAGTTCTGATTCGCCTGAGGAACGCTGGTACTATCTGGAACCCGGACAGGTTCAGCCTGCCGGTCCCGTTGGCGTGAGTGATCTTCGCGAACTTTTAGAAAAGAAAAAAGTTCACAAGAAGTCCATTGTCTGGCGCAAGGGAATGAACCAGTGGGAAGGCATAGAAAACGTTCCGCAGCTCAGGCCCCAGAGATCTTTCTTCAGTCTTGCCCGTTTCGGCTTCGGCAAAAAGCCCGAGTCAGAGGAAACTGCCCGCGCCGCTGTCGAGCCGGAAGAAATCCCTTAGACTTTCCCTTCCGACGGGCATAAGTCCTTTACCTCACAGTTCATACAATCCGGCTTTCGCGCGTAGCAACGTCGCCGTCCGTGCCAGATCAGCCAGTGAGACCAGAGTGCCCAAAACCTTTTTGGGACAAGTTTGATCAGATCCTGCTCGATTTTTTCAGGATGCGTTTCAGCGGAAATCTTCAAGCGACCGCAAAGACGCATCACGTGCGTATCAACGACAACTCCTTCATTCGTGTTGAACGCGTTTCCAAGAATGACGTTGGCGGTCTTTCGCCCCACACCACCCAGCTCGATCAATTCCCGCATCGTCCCGGGAACCTTTCCCCCATGCTTATCCAATAACCTCCGGCACGCGGCCTGGATGTTCTTTGCCTTGTTCTTGTAAAAACCCGTCGATCGGATCAATCCCTCCAGCTCCAAGACCGGCGCATTGGCGTAGTCTGCGGCAGTCCGGTATTTTTTAAACAGCGGGTCCGTCACGATGTTAACCCGCTTGTCGGTGCACTGCGCAGAGAGAACCGTCGCGACCAGCAGCTCGAGCGGGTTGTCATAACGAAGTTCGCAATGCGCGTCGGGGTAAGTGCTCTGGAAACGCTTGATCAGTTTCCCGACTCGCGCCTTCTTTTTCTCAAAGTTCTCTTTCATTTCAGTCATTCGGAATCCACAAGTTTTTCTCCTCCTCAATCGCCGTCGGATAAACGTCCGGCTTGTAGGATATTTTAAACCGGATGAAGCGGCCGCCGGGAGGCCGGTTCTTGAGCTGGCTCAATGGGACGCGGAACTTGCACACAAAATCATCCTGCGTCAAAAAGCTGTGGTAGTAAACCCACTTGAAATCGGAAACCTTGACCGGCAGCACCGTCCGGAAGATCTCGGTCTTCACGTTGAAGGAAGGGCCCTCGTGGCTGATCTTCGTGTCATCGCGGTCATTCCGCGCGCCAGCAACAATACTTACATTCGATTCGGCATAAAGTGAAAGCGTCAAGCGCCCGGCCATGGCAATCTCCTGATTCTTTTCGTTGACGAGGCCGAAGTGGCCCAGAATGTTTTCCTTCTCCACCCAAACCCCCAGCTTCTTGAACTTGACCGACTCATAAGAGACCGGTCCCGGCGGGGGCCTTTCCCCACCGCAGGAGGAAAGGAACATTCCGACCAAAAGCGCGGGAATCGAAAAGTAAAACCTGTTCATTCGACGAGCGAAGTCAAGCCGACGACAAGTCACTTGATATAGCCCTTTGCGACCGCCGCTTGCGTCCACTTGTTGTTGGGAAACTCTTTTTTTAATTTATCGAAGCGCTTCCTTGCGTCGTCCGCATGCTTTAACTTGGTCGCGATTTCACCCGCCTTGAAGAGCGCTTCTGCATCGCGGCCCGATCCCTCAAAGTTGATCATGACCTCCTGGAACTTTTTCAATGCGCTCTCAAGACTAGCCGGATCCCCCTTGCCTTCGAATGCGTAACCCATGCGCATGATCGGCTCGACACGAAATTTGACCGGCATGGATTTCTGAAGTTCCGTGTATATCTTGATCGCTTCGTCATAATTCTTCTTGCGCTCGAATATCTGTCCCTGGAACAATTTCACATGCCCGTCGAGTTCGGTGCCTGCCACCTCCGATATCTTGCCAACTTTCTCGAAATAGGAATCGGCCTGGGTGACATCCCCCTTTTCAAAATAGGCACGGCCCAGCCAGTAGTATCCCTCGCCAAGGCCCAGCGGGCTTGCCTGGTTTTCCGAGATCAATTTTTGCGCGACCGCAATGGCCTTGTCCGAGTTTGGCGGTTCGTTGCTCATTAGCGCAGCGAGGTATTTCTTGTAGCTTTCCACCGGGAGCGTCGTGCCGCTCGAAGCAGCGTAGGCGTCGTCGAAAACCGGCAGAGACTCGGCAACATCGCCCCGTTCGAACAAAAACGCTCCGTACGTGAATTGAATCTTGGCGACAAGCAACCGCTCGGTGCCCACTGACTCCGTGAGTTTCTTGAACGCCGCATGCCCATCCTCTTTTGTTGCAAGGGCCGAGTCGATCCGGTACTTCCAGGTGGTCACCAGGTTCGAAAGCGCCTCGTCGACCTGATTGCTCTTCGGATATGCCGTGATCACGCTGGAGAAGGCGTCCACCGCCTTCTTGAGGTTTCCGTCCCACTCCTCCTTTTCTGGCGCAGGCAGGGAGTTTGGGCGGATTGCCTTGTCGGTGCTCGAAAACAGGTAGCAGAGTCCGAGACTGAGCTGGGCCCGCGCTCCGGTTTCATTGCCGGGGTTTTTGCTCACAACCTCTCCATAAAGCTGAATCGCCTTGTCGTACTTCTTCGCGACCTGACTTGCATAGGCCATCAGGTTTTGCGCATCACCCACGTTCTTATGCGAGGGATATTTTGCGATGTAATCTTGAAAAGCCTTGTCCATCTCTTCATATCGCCTCTGGTTATAATAAATGACCCCGATGCTGAAGAGGCTGTAAGGGGCCATCTCGTCCTTTGGAAAATCCTTCGCATTCCGTTGGTGAGTCTGGATCGCCTGGTCAAACTTGCCGGCCCCTTCGCATGCAAGTCCAAGCTGGTAGAGCACTGCCGCCAACAGCTGGGATTTCGGATACAGTTTTTCGAAACGCGTCAGATGTTCGATGGCTTCTGCATGCTTGCCGATACTGCTCAGACTGACGCCTATCCGGAAGTATGCATCCTCTTTGTATTTGCTGTCGGCATGGGCGGACAGGATGTCCTTGAAATCTTTGACCGCGAGGTCAAACTTTCCCTGTTTTTGATAGTTCAATCCGCGCAAGTAAAGAGCACGGTCGATCAGTGGACTATTGGGGAAAAGCTTCATGAAGCGGGCATACTCTTCGGCCGCCTTGTCGGTCTGGTCGAGCTGCGTCAGTACCGATCCTCGCGTCAGCAAGGAAGATTCCGCATAACTTCCATTGGGATACTTCTGAAGGCTTAACTCGAGGAGTTGGAGCCCCTTGTCAAACTGGCCAAGCGCCAGGATCTTCTCGGCCAGCCGGAAGAAAAGATCGTCGCCGATCGGATCGTCCTTGTACTTATCCGCGAACGCAACCGCGAGTTCCTCGGCGCCGGCAAAGTCCTTTTTGCCGATCGTCGCACCCACGATCTGATATTGGGCCAGCTTGGCCAGATCCTCGTCAAAAAACGGCAGGTAATGCTGGTTGACGATGAGGCTCTCGTCATACTTCTGCTGGGCTAGAAACACCTGGGCTATGTATTGCTGCGAAGCAAGGTAGAGATCATACCGCCCGAGCAACCGGTTCAGCTTGCTCGTTTCCCTCTGGATATCACTCTTCATGGTGCTGTTTTCCTTGCCGCTTTCACGAATCATCGCCATCCGTTGCTCCCGGAGCTGGTCAACCCTTGCCCGTTGATACCCGATCAGCTCTTCCTTCGGCCGGACTCTCCGAAAGAAATCGAGCGACTTGTCATACTGTTCGAAATCAAGAAAGGTTTTGCCCGCCGCGAAAAAAGCCTCGTTTGACATCACGGGATTTTTTCCCTGCCCGCCCACCTTCTCAAAACAATTCTCCGCCAGCTTCAGCATTGCGTCCGCGTCCGCCGTTTTTTTGTCCTTGAACAATTTCGAGGCCTTCGCGGCATAAACCTTTGCCAGGAGTTGCTGGGCATCGAGGAGATTCTGGCTGTCGGGAAACTGACTCGGAAATTTTTCCAGGTCGGCGATTGCTTGGTCGAAGTTCTCCATTTCGAACAGGAGGGCCGCCCGGCCGTAAACCGCGTCGGGAACCGAAATGCCTTTCTGGCGGTATTCCTTCAAATACTGGTTGAAAGCATCAAGTCCGCTCTTGAGCAACGCCGCCCTTTCGCTCTTCGGTCGCGAGACAGCCAGACCTCCATAGGCGTTGCCGAGAAGCAGCCGGGCCTGCTCCCGCAATTCCGGCGCGGGCGTGCTTGGTTTGGCAAGATCCTCGAGTACCTTGATCGCAGGTTCGTATTGCCCGTCGAGCAGGAGCGAAAGCCCGTATTGGTAACGGACGCTGAAAATCAGCTGACTCGTCGGATACTTTCCGATGAACTCCTTGTAGATTTCGGCCGAACGCTTGTAGTTGCCGTTGCGAAATTGCTCTTCAGCGGAAGCTGCAAGATTCTCGGCGGGACCCTGAGCATGCGAAACCAATGAACCGGCCAGGAAGCAGAAAAAAAGAATTCCACGTAGGAAACGACGAAGAGGCATATCGGCCTTCAATTTAAGACGATCCCGACACAAAGACAAATCAAGAAATGATCAGACAACTCATTCGATGGTGTCCTAATCTGGCAGTCCTTCCAACCTTGCAGCTCAGTCTGGTTATTCACGTTGGATGCGGTCGGGTCAAATAGGACACCACTTCCTAATTCCATGTAACACAAAAAAAGGCGTGAGACGCAATAAAACGCCCCACGCCAAATTCCGATTAAACGGAATGAATAAACCAGTTAACGCGCCTGTACAGGCTTCGGACTGCCCTGGCCGCCGCCTTTTGCGCCGCCCTTGTCCATCTCTTCGAGCGCGGCCTTCCGGCTCAGTCGGACACGGCCCTTCTCGTCGACGCCGACACACTTGACCCACATCTCGTCGCCCTCGCGGCAGATATCCTCCACCTTGTTGACGCGGAAGTTGGCCAACTCCGAAATGTGCACCATTCCGTCCTTGCCCGGCATTACTTCGACAAACACGCCGAATTCCTTAAGTGTCCGGACACGGCCACGGTAGGTCTTGCCCACTTCGATGTCGCCGACGATGCCTTCGATATACTCGACGGCCTTTTGCACGGCCTCTGCGGAGTGGGAATAAATCTTCACTTCGCCGCTGTCCTCGATGTTGATTTCGACTCCCGTCTCGTCCGTGATCTTGCGAATCACCTTGCCGCCTGGCCCTATGACAGCCCCGATCTTCTCTGGGTTGATCATCATGATATGAATCCTCGGGGCATTGGGCGAGATTTCCTTGCGCGGGGTATTGATGACCGATTCCATCACATCCAGGATCTTCATCCTTGCCTCACGGTTTTGCGCGAGTGCCTTGCGCATCAAATCGAAGCTGATGCCGGTCAATTTCAAGTCGAGCTGGAATCCGGTGATGCCGGTCCGGGTACCGCAAACCTTGAAATCCATGTCGCCGTAGTGGTCCTCGGAACCAAGGATGTCGGTCAGCAATATCTGCTTTCCTTCCTCGCTCACCAGGCCGACCGAGATACCTGCAACGGGAGCCTTGATCGGAACTCCGGCGTCCATCAGCGCCAACGTGCCGCCACAAACGCTCGCCATCGAGGTGGAACCATTCGATTCCATGATCTCAGCGGTGATGCGGATTGCGTACGGAAACTCGGCTTCCAGCGGGAGAACCGCCTCCAACGAACGCTCTGCGAGCGCACCGTGACCGATCTCGCGGCGGCCGGGAGATCCGAAACGTCCCGTTTCGTTCACGCTGAACGGCGGAAAGTTGTACTGAAGCATGAAGCGCTTGGTGTCTTCACCACCGGTGTAAGCGTCAAGTTGTTGAGCTTCGTCGGTCGGTCCGAGCGTCGCGATCACCAGGCCCTGAGTCTCGCCGCGCGAGAAAAGGCCGGAACCGTGCACACGGGGAAGAACGCCGACTTCGGCGGACAACGGACGCAGGTCGTTGATGCCGCGGCCATCGGGACGCTTGCCCTCGCGTGCCACCATCTGGCGGAAAGCGCGCTGCTCAAGCTTTTCCATGACGAGTTTCAGATCCAGTTCGTCGATCTCCGGGAACTGTGCCTTGAGTTTTTCACTGACTTCCTTCTTCAAGGCACCAATCGCCGACTGCTTGGCAAGTTTGCCGGGCGTGGTGATCGCTTTCAACAAACGGTCGCCAAGGATTCCGCAGGCCGTTTCGATCAGATCTTCGCGAGCCGTCCGAACCTTCAGCGGGCGCTTGGTCTTGCCGGCCTTCTGAACGAGCTCTTTCTGCATTGCGATCATTTCCTTCACGTGGCCATGCGCGAATTCCATCGCCTGGAAGAATCGATCTTCCGAAAGCTCCTGCGCGCTGCCTTCGATCATAAGAATCTCGTTCTCTGTTCCGACATAAACCAGGTCGAGAAGGCTGTCAGCGCGAAGCGCGTGAGTCGGGTTCACAACGAACTGATCGTTGACCAGTCCGACGCGAACGGCACCAATCGGCCCGTTCCACGGAATGTCGGAAATCGCGATCGCCGCGGATGCGCCGTTGAGCGCGAGCATGTCCGGATCGTTTTCGCCGTCAGCGGCGAGCAACGTTGCGATGATCTGGACTTCGTTGAAGAAACCCTTCGGGAAGAGGGGTCTGAGCGGACGATCCGTCAGGCGACAGGTCAGGATTTCCTTCTCCGTCGGACGGCCTTCACGTCTGAAATATCCTCCCGGGATTTTTCCGACAGCGGCGGCCTTTTCCTTGTACTCCACGGTCAGCGGGAGAAAATCTCCGCCTTCCCTGGGGTCGACCGCGGCAACCGCGGTGACCAGAATGACTGTTTCGCCGCTTTGAACAACCACGGCGCCGTCGGCTTGTTTTGCAAGTTTCCCCGTCTCGATGATGATATCGGACGAGCCAATTTTACGAGAGACTCTTTCTGGCATAGTTCTATGGCGGAAGCACCAGGAACAACCAGGCAGGCATTCGAGAAGAACTCCGAACAGGGAACATTCAGCACTTCGACGACCGCGAGGGTCTGAAAGGCTGAATGTTCTCTGTTGTTCAGCTCGGGCCGGTCCGGTTGTCTCGGGCCGCTAGTCCGCTACTTTCTGAGGTTCAGTTTTTTGATGAGCTTTTGATAGCGCTCGGTATCCGTCCTGTGGAGATAATCCAGCAGGCTCCGGCGCTTGCCCACCATTTTCAACAACCCACGCCGCGAACTGATGTCCTTCTTATGCGCTTGCAAATGGCCCGTCAGCTCATTGATCCTGCTGGTCAGCAACGCCACTTGGACGTCAGCTGACCCCGTATCTTTCGCGTGGATTTGAAATTCTTTGGTGATTTCTTTTTTGCGTATTTCTTCCATAACTCCAATGTTTTCCAACCGCCCCTTGGCGGCACACATATTGCGTTGCCGAGCATAGGTTCGGTAGAATCCGCTGGCAAGGGGATTTTTTACCCAATAAAACCGGGCTCAATCACGCTATTTTACCCAATGCAGAATCGATTTCTGAAGATGAAAACCAGGAGGAATGCCCCCAAAGTGAAAAGGTCGAACGAAGAGGCCTCCGGGACACAGGCGAGCCGGATCACCATGTCGTTGTAGTCGCCGGTGACGCCTTCTCCGCCCGCAAGCTGGGCGAGAGACAAATCCTCAATCCCCAGCCAATGGATCTCGACGCCGGGCGCCGCCGACTGCTGGAAGAGTGAAAAATGCTGGTGCGACTGCTCCCCTGCTGGATTCAGCGACGATTGTGTCCGGTAAACATTGCCATCCGCCCCACGGAGATAAAAGCCGTACTGGGATGAAAGGGCGACATTCATTTGGTTGCCCGCGCTGGCGCTGCCTGGGAAGATCAAATTCAAGACACCGGGGTTGGCGATGTCATACCAGCCAAACTCATTGGACGCCGAATGCGCGCTGATCTCAAGTTTGAGCGTGACCTGGGTCGAGGAGCCCGTGTTGTTGAAGAAAAAATTCAGATCGGGTGTGCCCCCCGTGTCCGTCGAGGAATTGTAGGTATTGCCCCAAAAAGGGATGGCGCCTGGCGCCCCTGGAAGCGGCGTGGGCGACAAACCGGTGAGAAGATAGCCGATGCTCTGATTGGCTCCGTCAAACGAAGGATTATCCCAGTAGGGTTTTCCGTTGGTATTCAGATTGCCAGCCGACCAGCTCTGAAATCCCGCACCCGCCGTCCCACTGACGGTGTCCGCCCGGACTGGCAGAGAAAGCAACACGACACTTATCAGGATCAGGCGATGAACATATTTCACTGTTTCGCATCGTATTTAAACGATGATCAGAGTCGATCTCCATTTCACGACTCGCAACGCTCCAGTGTATATACCAGGTTGACAAGAAATTGTTTTTTAATCGAAAACCTGTGAAAAAACGCACCGAATTTCCGGAGATATAACGAAGGAGATTCGGGACTTTTTTCAAGTGAAGGGTGAAAGACACCCTATTTCATAAACGACACATCCACGTCGTATTCCTGCGCGGTGCGCTGGATTTCGGCCTGGAGCGCGGGCGAGTCGTTGGTGAGCGTACGGCCAATGAGATGGTAAGTCTTCTGCCTGCCCCAATCCAGGGCAATCTGGCGCGTGCCACGTTTCGCGTCCTCGTACGACTGTCGTGTGAGCAACTCCTTTGTGGAACCGAAGCTGTCGCCCAGAATTTGCATCGTGAAAAGTTTTTCTGTTTCCGGATTGTAGCGGCCGTAAATCTTCAATGGCGTGTTCTGGTAGATGTGCGGAAGATTCCGCGGAAAGACTTCAGACGGATCGGTCCCGGCAAATTTGAACTGCAGATCCATCAGGAGCGGATCGCGCACCGACAGATAAAACTTGTGAAAGTCCTGGCCGATCATGTTTTCCGTGCCCTCATAGTCGGTGAGACCCTGGTTCTGATAGGCAAGGAACTCCAGCAGGAACTTGTTTACGTCTTTGCCCCCGCTCAGGCCAAAGAGCGATGTGCCTCGGTTGTTCTTCACCGTAAACTGGTTGATGATCCTGGTCGCGTTCTTTTCGCCCTCGTTCGCGTTTCCGTCGCTCATCAAGAGTGCCATGCGCATCCTGTTTTTTTCCCGAGACAACGACGTCAGCGGAAAAAGGGCTCGATAGATGTCTGTCCGGCCTTCCGAGTCGGTCTGGCTGAAGTATTTTTTGACGTCAACCAGCGCTGCCGGGGAATAGGGCAGCAATTTCTTTGAGTAGTATTGCTGCGTTTTCTTAAATGTCAGCAGGCTGAATCGATCATCCGAGTTGAGGTTTTGCAACGAGCGCGTCACGCCGCTCTTGAATTCGAATAACCGCCCCGACCCAATGCTCGAGGAGGTGTCGACAATGAAAAACACGTCCTTGGGAATGACCTTCAGGATGTTGTTTTCCTTGGCCGTGATGACCAACATGAAATAGCCTTCGGGTTTTCCGTTCTTCTGTTCCTCGTAAACAAAGAGATTGATGTTCATCCATGGGTTCAACTGCTCGTAGGGGCGCTCACCGGTGATATTTTCCCGGAGAATCCGGTCGCCTTCACGCAGGGGAATTTTCTTAGTCTGCTCGATCTCTGGAAGTATTTTTCCGGCCGCCAGTGGAACTCCTGTTCCACTGTCACCGCCTTGAACCGGGCCGGACAGCGTTTTGCCGGTCTCCGGCACAGTCGGCCGCTCGCTCTCCTCGCCCGCTCCCGAGGCCACGGGCAAGGTCCCCGCTCCGCCGCCCAAATCGGGGAGTTTTTCCGGCGAGCTCGAACCTGCCGGCGTTTCCCAGGCGGGCCTGTTCTTGGTCGAGATCTTCTCTTTCAGTGACTCCTTTTGAATCGCGATCACCTCATCGACCTGAAGCGCCTTCGCGGCAGCGTCCCGCTTTGCCTCCGGCAAGGCGCTGCGCGCGGTCGGCGGAGTCTTTTTATCGGGCAGCTTTACCGCACTCGGAGCCGGAGCAGGCAGCGTCGGCGATTGGGAATGCTCCTTCCTTGCTTCCGGAAACGCCGGAGGCGAAGCGATTGAAACCTCGGGCGCCTGAATCTTGGTGCCGCGATCGCGAGTCACATCGGTTGGGATCGGCAAAGGCTTGGGAGCCTCCATTTCAACGCGCTGGACTTTGAAAGGCTTGGTCAGCTTGGTCCCGCCATCGCCAGGCCAACGAATCGCCTGGCGTCCCGTCCACCAGTAGATGCCCAAATGAAGAAAGAGCGAGATCAACACCGCCAAAGCGAACCATTTACGGTTGTCATTTTTTCGCGGAGCCACTCCCTCTGCAAACGTCATTTCTTATCCTTCTTGTCCTGATCGGCAGTAACCTTCGGATATTTTTGGGTGAGTTCCGCCTGAATGCGTTTTGCCTCGGCCATGTCACCGGCCCTTTCGAAGGCCTGTGCCGCCAGCTTCATCGCCCACGGTGAAAGCTCGGGGTTGTCGAAAAGAACGCCCACACTGTAATATTGGGCGCCGGCCTCCTTGTACTTCTTCTGGACCATGAGAATGTCACCCTGCATGATGCGCGCCTGGGCATTGAACAAACCCTCGGGGCGCTCGGTCATCACCTCATTGACGAAGCCCTGGGCTGGTTGCAGATCGTCGCTCTTTTCCACAATCGAGCGCGCCGCGCCGAGCCGTGCCTCCATGGCAAGATCCGAATTGCCCTCACTCGCGATCACCTTCTTATAAGCGCGAATCGCCTCATTCCAGTCCCCTTTGCCGGAATATGCGCGCGCCAGTCCCATTTGCGCATCCGTGATCTGCGTCTTCGTCTTCGCCGACTCCAGATACCAGCGATACGCATCGATCGCCTGCGGATAATGGAAAAGTTCCAATTGGGTTTGTGCCGTCCATCGTATCACCTCCGGCGGCAACTCCTTGATCCGGCCACGCCCGGCAAAATAGGCCAGCTCGCTTTGCGCCTCTTCTACTTTGCGCAGGTAGTAATAAACAACGGCTCGACGCATCCGGACCTCGTCGTAAAAGGCGGTATCATCCTTCTTCGCAGCCGCGTTAAAATACCGCAACGCCGCCTCCCAGTCCTTCCGCTGGGTCGCCAGCCAGCCAAGCCAATAGTTGGCTTCGTACTGGCGTCCATGCTTCGGAAATTTTTCCAGGAATGCTTTCAGGTTTTTTTCCATCGAAACGTAGTCATTGAGCCGCCCTTGGGCCATTGCCAGCTCGAACATCGCCGTTGTGAACGGATGCTGGGGATATTGATCGATGAGACGCGTGAGCAGCTTCACGGCATCGTCCCATTTCCCCTGATCGGCAGCCAGCGTCGCTGCCAGATAGAGCGCATCGTCGGCATTTTCATGCTTCGGATTAAGATCGGCGAATTCCAAAAACGCCTTTTGCGCCTTGGCCTTTTCGCCGATGCTTTGCAAACACCATGCCTTCTTGTAGGATACGTCGGTCTTCAGTTCAGCATTGTCGGTCTTCTGCAAAACCTCGTCATAGTGCGAAAGGGCTTCGGCATATTGCTTCTCCTTGAAACATGATTCGGCCATCAGAAAGTGGACGTTGAGCGCCTGCGGCGAGTGCGGATATGCGGTGAGAAAAGCCTGGCTTGCCGACTGCAGCTCCTTCTCCTGGTTCAGCGCACTGTAACAGGAGAGTGCCTCGTAAGCGGCGGCCTCGGAGTAAGGCGATGCTGGAAATTCCTTCTGATTTTTTTGGTACCAGGGAATCGCCGCCTCCCATTGGGAACTCCGGCGGAATGCTCCTGCAATCAGGTACGATGCCTCGGCCCGGTATTCATTGGGAACGCGGTCATACAATTTCTGGTCGTCTTCGGTGATCTGTTTGATTTCGCCCGCCTGAGAGGCGGCTCGCAACAAACCGACGGCAACCACGGGAGCGTATTCCTGGGAAAGCGACTGCTTTTGAAGCTCGGTGAAGGCCGCCAGCGCTCCCTTTGCATCGCCGAGCTCAAGCCGGATCGAAGCTGTTTGCAGCAACAGATCCGTCGACAGCGATTCGGGCACCTTGAGCTTAAGCGCTTCCTCCCAGACGGCGAGCGCCTCCTTGTTTTTGGATTGTGCACGGTAGATCCGGCCCATCAATTCCAGAATGTAGGGGGCGAGATCCTCGAGATTTCCACTTTTGCTCACCGGCTCGAGAATTCTTTCGGCATCGGCCCATTTTTTCTGCTCAACCAGCGATTTGGCCACGTAAAAAGCGGCGCCGTTTCGAAGCGGCAATGGCGTATTTTTCTGGGAAAGCAGCGGCGTCAGAAACTCAACCGCCTCCGGATATTTGCCATCGAGATACCGCATTTCGCCGAGCCTGTAGTTGGAGCGCCAGCTTACTTCCGTGTTCGGATACTTCTTGATGACCAGGACAAACTGCTTCTCGGCGTTCTCCTTGTCTCCGAGCTCGCGATAACACTCTCCTACGCGATACTGTGCCTCCATTACCCGCGGGTTCGTGGGAAAAAGTTCGATGAATTTCTGATATTCAGGAATCGCGAGTTGGAAATGGCCGCGCGTGTAGTAACCGTTGGCCAGGTCGATTTGAAGCTTCGGAATGACCGTTGGCTGCGCGGGAGCCGCATTTTCCGGAGGCGGAGGAGGCGGAGGCGGTGTCTCCTGCGCTGAGGCTCCCAAAACCAGGAACAAGCTGAAACCGGAAAAATAACGCATAATACATGATCGATGAAGATACTGGCTCATATGCTTTCCTGCCCTGGCACCCCGCCGATCAGTGCTTCTCGTCCTCTTCCCGGCGCGTCGCAAATCCGACATTCCAGATGTCCGCCAGCCTGCAAATGTCCAGGACACGGATGACGTAGCGGTACTCCACCTGCCGGTCGGCCCTGATAATGATCGATTGACCGGGAAACTGACCCGAAATTCGTTTCAACAAACCCTGCAACTCCTCGAGCTTGAATTGTTTCTCGTTGAGAAAGACCTCTCCCGACTTCGTGATGTTCAAAATGATCTCGCCCGGCTGGCGGCGCGACTGTGTCGACTCCTTGGCCGTTGGAACCGTGATGTCCATTTGGGTTTCCCAGCGGGCAAAATTCCAGGTCAGGATGAAAAACGACAGCAAGAAGAAGATGATATCAATCATCGGTACGAGCATCAGCTCGGTCTTCTCGAACTTGATATTCTTCCGAAAATTCATGGGAAACCTGCCGCCGCGAGAGATGACGCCTGTTAGCTGTTCTTCGCGCTGATCCTGCCGATCAACTCGGTTGTCACGGACTCAAGATCCGAGATGGCCCGTTGGACCCGCCCGCGAAAGAAAGCATAAAAGCCCATCGCAGGAATCGCGATCAAAAGCCCGGCCGCCGTGTTCACCAACGCCTGCGATACGCCTTCGGCGAGCATCAAAGCCCTCGCTGATCCCACATCCGTTGAGAGCACGGCGAAAGACCGGATCAATCCCACAACGGTTCCCAACAAACCAATGAGCGGAGAGATGACCGCGATATCATTCAGATAGGAAATCATCCCGATCAAATGCGTCGACTGGCGCGCCCCTTCCGATTCCGCAATCTCCCGGATCACGGCATGCGTGGTCGCCGGATTTTCCAGGTAGGCCCTTGCCGCGGAGCCCACCACTTTCGATGCGATGTCATTGGACTCGCGGCTAAGCATTTCGAGCGCGGCAATGTCGCCACCCGCAAGTAACCTTTTGGCGCGCAAAACGTATTCTTTGGAAACAATGCGGCCCGGCCGGAGGGCGAAGAGATAAAAAATTACCAGGGTCATGGCCACCACTGAAAGAAGGAACAGAGGAAGGATGAAATACCAGCCTGCCGCATTGATCAGTTCTCGCAATGTGACAATCTTTTCCTCGGGTTTGAAGGGAAGTTCAGCCGCCCACGAGGAAAGAACTCCAACAAAGTAAACGGGGATTAAAATCGAAGATACTTTAAGCGATGGTCTCATGGTTCGACGTTATAGGTTAGGGCCCGGCTTCGCCAAGCGGAAAACAAGGAGGGCTAGGTCGCCCGTCTCGCAATTGACGTACCATGGAAACGGGCCATTCCGTCTTTCACATGCCGGTTGGCCGGCAGCTAACACCAGCGTAGTCCTGTTTTGATCTTGCCGTATCCGGCATGAAGCACCTGGCTGTCCACAGGGTCGGAAGGAATGCCTTGTGAGGACAATGCTGTCCTGACATTACACTTTCCAGGTCACGGACTCGTAGGAAGAATCGGGAACCTCAACCTCAATGAATCCTGAATCCGGATGACGCTCCGTCCGGGCACCATCCTGAAGCACTTCCACGCCGAATTTCACCTTGTCCCTGGGTTTCCAGTCCAAGTCGGAGAGTGGAACCGAAATTTCCAGGACTTTTTGAAGAGAGAGCTTGTCGAAGAGGGCCTCGCTGCCGTTTTTCCAGTGTGCCACGGTCTGGAGGCCGCCGATTGGAAGCCGAATGACGAGTTTTTTCTCTGGCGTACCGGAAAATGTAATCAAAAGCTCCATTTGCTTGGAAAGCTTCCAGCTGTTTTGCGCGTCAATGCGCAAGTGCAAATGCTCGAGGTCGAAACCGAAATAGATCTGCTTGATGATGCGCTCGCCCTGGAACATCGTCCCACGCCCCTGGGTGACGCGATAGACCCCCGCCTCATGCCACTCGAAGAAATGGGTCTGCTGTCCGTCGAGTTTCGGATGAATCAATCCGATCGGTTGAATCACCGACTCAGTCGATGTCTTCCGGCAAATCGGCAGGTAATATTTTTCCGGCGGCGGCTCCTCACAAATCCGGTAAACGTTCAGAAGATGCGTACGGAAAAGCTGGTCGAACATCAGATCGTTGTCAGTTGTAAAATCGGGACCGTACCACCAAAGCCAGTCGCTTCCCTCCGCGGCGTAAATCTCCATGAGTGCGAGCGACCACTTCTCGTCCTCGATGACATCGAGCTTGCTCTCAAGAAACTTGCGCGTCTCGCCGAGCCACTCCCAGGCCTGGTTCTCCTCTTCGTCACCGATCCAGATGTCCAAGTTTGCATGGATCCATGACCCGGTATGCAGTTGAGTGAGCAACCGACGCTTTGGTTTTTGCGCAAAAAACTCAGCGGGAGTCTGGGTCTTGAAACTCGCATGCGATGCGAGGCGCTGGTACCAGGAATTGAGAAACGACTCGCCGCCATCAGGAAAATGTTCCCATGCATTCTCACCATCCAAAAAAATTCCGACCATCGGCTGTGGATGACCCTTGGTCGCATCAGCAATTCCGTGAAGGTGTCCAATGATGAACTCGCTGGCCTTGTCGCCAGGATTCTTGGAGGCGGAAAAACCAATGAAGTCACTCAGAGACCGGTCACGGAATACCGCCGCGAGCCTGTCCCCGTCGTATTCGGCTTCGTAAACATCATAAAGATCGGTCCGGCCGAGACCGTTATCGGACTGGTTCGCAAGGCTGCGAAAAAGAATGTCCTCATCCGTGGCAAACCATTCGAGGCCCAGTTCCACCCAGCCAGGAATCAGCTCTGGCGCGACCGAACCCTCCGATGGCCAAAGCCCCTTGGGTTTCCGGCCAAAAACCTGGGCATGCTGCGCGATGGCCCATTCGACCTGCCCCAATGCATCGCCCGGATATGAAAAACGCGGGGGAAGCTTCACCCAGGGCATGGCCCGCTGCGCAAAATCCGTGTCAAAGAGAAGTGGCAGGATTGGATGGAAGAAAGGCGTCGTTGAAATTTCAATCTGCCCCTTGTCATACAAATCTTTGTACCTGGGCAACAACTCGTGCATGATCATTCGGTGAATGGCGACAACCTCCTTTTTGTCCTCCTCCGTAAAGTCACGCCCCTTGTCCTTGAGAGCGCGCAGCTCCGGATAGATCTTAAATGCGCTGAATCCGCACCAGGCAAGATTGAACCAGACCTGGAGATCGAGATAATCCTGCGTCGAAAATGATTTCGCAGTCGTGTCGAGATTCACGTGCATCAGATCGTAGCCTCGCTTGACCAGCAACTCGTGGAATCTCGGGTTCGGGGCAATCAGGTTGTCCCAATTGACCTTGTAGAAATTGACAAGAATGTTTTTCTTCTGATCCTGATTCAATTCGGCGGCCGGCACCTCGGTCCATTCGAGCCAAAGGTCCTTGATGGTGTTGTTGTTAAAGTCCAGGATTTGTTTGACCAAAACCGGAGTAAGATTGAACGTCACCTTGATTTCCGGGTGCTTTCGCACCGTTTCAATCATGTCGAGGTAGCCCTTCACCGCGTGCATCCGCACCCATGGCATCATCGCGACCCGGCTGAGCGGATCGACGTAGTACGGCTGGTGCATGTGCCATAGTATTTGAACTGAAAGCATCTTATCTTGTTCCTCGTGAATTTACTCTCCTCCAAATCTATCCAACCAACTTGGTGAATCCAAGTTTTCTTTGGGATTAGGAGATAGAATACAGAAGCTAGGAGCTAGAAGAATATCGATTAACCGAGTCAGTGACAAAAAAATGTGACAGATAAGAGAGGAAAAATTCTAACTCCTAAATTCTGCCGTTCATTCCGGCTGGTACCAGACAACGATCGAATGCTCTTCGGGAAAAAGTTGGGAGAGCTTGTCTTCACTGATCTTGATGACGCGCACGTTTCTGGTCTGGAAATTCGATCCCTTGCTGATGCGGCCCACCTGCTCCTCGGTGCTGTAGAGAATGCAGTGCAGAAGCGAGCCGTCGGCCAGCTCAACGTAAAAGCAACCGGCGGGAATGTCCGGAATCTTTCCAGTCGCCTTCACCTCAAGCACTTCGCCGCGAACCTCCTTCACAAGGAGTCGTGAGGAGCGCCATGGCGCCCTCCACTTCGCGACAACTTCCTCCGCCATTCGAAGCTGTTGCACCTGAGTCAACGCATTCCAGTAGCGATCGTAGAGCTGGGAGTAAGCCGCCCACCAACGCACGAGCTCCCCGGCCCTCTCAAATTCCGCAGGCGGGCTCGGTGGCGACTCGAGAGCCCCTACCAGTTCATCGTAACTTTTGGGAACGGGAAGCTGCTTCATCTCCTCGATCGATTTGTCGACCGCCGTCATCGGCTTTTTTTTGGGCACCGTGGGCAGCACGGAACCGGGAATGACCTGCTGAACCGTATCGCGGCCGCTCTGCTGGATCGCCCAGATCAGCGCCACTGCGCAAACCATCAGGACGCCAATCAACGCATAGATCCAGGGACGCGACTGTTCATATTTCGTCGGCGGGTGCGCAAGCTGAGGCGGCACCTGGTAGGCCGTTCTCTTTTTTGGAAAGATGAAAAGCTCGGCAGCCTCCACCCACTCCCTCGTTTCATCGGAACAAATCAGATCTTCGGGGGAAAGCTCTCCTGAAGCGACAAGCGTGCGCATGACGGACTCATCCACCGGTCCGTATTCCTGGCCGTTGCGCTTGTAACGATACCTTCTTAGCGCCATTCTCCTGCCCTCTTATCACGCCAGATCTCTTTCTTAAAGGCTAATCTCCCCTTCGTCGACGTTTACCGGGATTGTCAGATCTCATCTCACGGTACACGGTTCCGCGGAGAGGATCAGAAGAAATCAGGCCTTGCTCGCGATGGAGCTCGCGAGCGCTTCCTGAGAAAATCCTTGGGGTGCGAAGCCGTCATGCGCGTAGAAGTAGAGCGCGGTCTGGTAAACAATCCGGATAGCCGACTGCGCCAGCGCCATCACGACAAAATAGAGGAACCCTCCGCCGAACAGCAAGACCATCATCACTACCGATTGGCTCGCTGCCCCGAGAAAGATCGCCGCATAAATCATGAAGAACCCCGGGATCGCGAACAGAAAGAAAATGATTCCGAATCCGACATTCCCCACAATTTGCTCGCCCCAGGTTTTCTTCAAAAGTTGTACGGAAGACTTGAGCGCGGTGATCGGCCCCACCTTTTCAATCACCATCGTCGGCAGTGCCAAAAATGCAATGAGGGTCCAGGCCGCTCCCATAAACCAGCGAACGATGTTCGCAAGAAGCTGGCTCCTCTTGCGCAGGACGTTGTCGATGATGTCGAGCAGAAGGCCGATGGTGGCCGAGATCGCGGCCCAGCCGAGAATGGCCGGCAACCGCGAAACGGCGATATTCAATCCTTCCTTGACCGTGCAAGTTTGTCCCTGCATGCGAGCCGATACACAGACAACCATCGCCGCGTTGAAGAAAATGATCACCGAGTAATTGATGAAATAAAATGCAAAGGCCAACACGTAGTTGATCGGATGATCGATGCCCTCCTTATTAAGCAACTGCGGATGGGCCATATAGAAGACAGTCGCGGGAACGGCGAAAACGGCCAGGACCGCCAGGGCGCTGAACGAGGAGATCAGCGGCAATAGCAAAAGCGTCTTGTCAGCCCAGAGGACTGCGAAGGAAGCCTTCATCAAACTCCAGGCATTGGATACTCGCCCCATGAAACCAAGCGGCCTGGAGGCAGTGGCCACGTTCATGATCATGACCTTGTCCATTTGTTGAAATTTCGCCTCCTCTTTTTTCACGCGGGCCTCTTCGGCAATCTGCAGCGGATTGGGCGCATCTGTGGCACTGGACCGGGGCTGGAGCTTCAACTTGGGTGGAGGCGGAATACCGACACGGCCAAGTGGAATCGTTTTCAAGGGGACCCAATCCGGAGTGCCTTCTTTCCAGGCGTAGTGTTCTCCGGTAAGCTGGCCAGCGGCGAGCAGTTCTCGAAGCTGGTCTTCTGAATAAGGGCCCGCCTGCTGCTGTTCATCCACGTAAATGTAATAGGAAGCCATTAATCCCCGGAAGTCTTCGGAAAAATAGCATAGAATACCCCGGGAAACAACAACTTGAATCGGGAAGGTCGGTCTGCCAATCTACCGAAGTTTTATGTCTAAAACCCTGGTTGGCAAGGTCGACCCCCGATTTCTACGGGAGGAAGGCCCCGAAGTTTTTACCGGCACGGAACTCCTGATCAAGGGGTTGTTGGAGACCGAGGGCGGCACCCACCTGTGGACCGGATACCCCGGCTCACCAGTCGCCGGATTCTTCGACACGGTGGAAACGATCGCCGATATTCTTTCCAAAGCCGGTATCCACGCAACCCTCGCCAACAACGAAGCCATCGCCGCCGCAATGGTCAACGGTTCGCAAATGCTCCCACTCCGCGCCATCGCCGTGATGAAAAGTGTCGGCGTCCACGTCGCCGCCGATGCTCTGGCGTTGGGCAACCTCGTAGGCGCAAATCCCGAGGGCGGCGCGATCATCATCCTCGGCGACGATCCCTGGAGTGAAAGCACACAGGTTCCCGCCGACTCGCGGTTCATTGCCCGACACCTTTTCATACCCGTCCTCGAACCTTCCGACCAACAAGAGATCAAGGATTGGATCGGGATCGCCTATAAGCTCTCGCAAAAGTCCGGCTTCTACATCGGCTATCTGATCACCACCAATCAAGGCGACGGCGGCGGCACTGTCGAAACCCGGCGCAATCACTTTCCCGACGTCAACACCCGGAACAAGGGCGAATTGGTCACTGCGAACATCCCGCTCGAAAACACCGTGCTACTTCCGCCCCGCACCGCGAACAAGGAGGACCGCATTCCCAGCCGCCAGGCGATCCTTTGGGATGTGGCACGCTGCCTTGGAGTAAATCAAATTCGAAATTCGAAATTCGAAATTCGAAATTCTCGAGCGAAGCTCGGATTGGTTTCCTCCGGCATCGCTTACACTTATCTGCTCCATGCGCTGACTGAGATGGGACTGATCGACGAGTTCCCGATTCTGAAGCTCGGCATCACCTATCCCGTTGACCCGGACATTCTCCTGGAATTCGCCGACACCGTGGAAAATATCTTTGTGATCGAGGAGCGCCGCGGCTTCGTCGAGGAACAGATCCTGACCATTCTCAACAACAACCACAACGCGGGTGATGCGACATCTGCGCCACGCGTTTATGGAAAAATATTCCCTTCCGACCTCTCCGGCATTCCCGCCTCGCGCGGACTCAATCCGTCGCTCCTCATCGAGCGGCTCGGCCCCGTCTTCAAGCAGTTCGGTTTCGCGGCGCATATCGATCGCGAGCTGGATCTCTGCAATCTAACATCCGGATTCGAAATCCAGATCCCGTCCCGCACCCCAACGTTTTGTCCCGGCTGTCCGCACCGCGATTCCTCAAGTGTTCTGATGGAGATCAAACGTGACTTCACCAACCCGCTTTACATGAGCGCCCGGCACCGGCGCGGCCCCGTCGATCTGGTGTTCCACGGAGATACAGGCTGCTACACGATGCTCATGTTTGAACCGACCAAGGATTTGATGCACAACTACTCGGGCATGGGGCTCGGTGGCGCAACCGGTGCCGGCATCGATCCGTTCATCAAGAACAAACAGGTCGTCTTCATGGGCGACTCGACGTTTTTCCACAGCGGCGCCCTCTCCATTTCCAATTCGTTGAAGCAAGGCCAGGACATCACTTATATCATTCTCGATAACGCAACCACGGCCATGACCGGCCACCAGACGACGCCCGAGCTTGGCTACGACACCATGCAGCAACCGACCTACCAGCAGAGCATCGACCGGATCGCGCAGTCGATGGTCGGCTCACTCGGCGTCCAGGTCCAGCGCGTCAACCCTGCCTACCGCGAAACCTACCGCGAGCTGCTCGAGGACACCATTCTTCAAGACGGTGTCAAACTGATCATCGCCGACAAGGAGTGCGGCATCACGTACCACCGCAAAGAATCGCGCAAGGAACGTGACGTGCTGAAAGAAAAGGGATTCATCCCCGCAAAAACCTTCGTCAACATCGCGCAGGAAGTCTGCGAAAATTGCCTCGAGTGCACGAAGTCGACCGGCTGCCCCGGACTCACGACTGTGGACACCGAATACGGGCGCAAGATCGGCACCGATTTTTCGTGGTGCGTCTCTGACAAGGCCTGCACGAAGATCAAGGCGTGTCCGTCGTTTGAGGAAGTGACTGTGAAGCGCTCTCTTGCGCCCCGCAACCCGGTCGACGACATCGATCTGGAAAACATTCCCCTGCCCCCGCGCAAAGTGGTCGACGACAACTGGTGCGCATATCTGGCGGGAGTTGGAGGCATGGGCATCGGAGTCGCCACCGCCACGCTCGTGCGCGCCGGTTACAAGGAGGGCTTCAGCGTCCAGTTTTGCGACAAGAAGGGCCTCGCAATCCGCAATGGCGGCGTTTACTCCCATCTGGTCTTCCAATCCAACGGCCGCTTTTCCTCGAACATCATCCCCTATGGCAAGGCCGATCTCATCCTCGGCGTCGACATACTTGAGGCGGTTCGCGCCATTGATCCGGCCATCCACCAGCGCATCGGCAGTTCAAAGACTTCCGTCGTCCTGAACACGGAAAAAACACCCACGATTCTGACGCTGCTCGGTCACGATGACTTCGATCCCGAAAAACTCGAAGAAATGATCCGGAAATATACCAACCCGGAAGGATACTTTTCCGCGAATCTCTCCCACACTTCGGAGCATTTTTTTGGCACCAAGCTTTATGCCAACGTGATGATGCTCGGCTGCGCATATCAGGCCGGCCATTTGCCACTCTCGCTCGAGAGCCTCCAGTGGGCGATCGAGACAACCTCGGGAGCATTTTACGCGAAGAACTGGCAGGCATTCAATATCGGCCGCAAGATGGTGCTCGACCGCGACGCATTCCTCGAAAATGGTCCGGAACTTTCATACCGCCAGACCGTCGAAAAGAAAACCGGCTACCTGCAAAAACTTGGCCACGGCGAGCGCCTTGCCAACGCCTACCGGAAGTTGATCGCGCACGCCGAGATGTCGATTAACCTCGATGAGGACTCGCACCGCGATTTTGCCATCCGCATCTACGATCTTCTCCGTTTCGAAAACGCCGCCTACGCCAAGCGCTACATCGACACCATCAAATTGATTTTCAACCGCGACACCAACGAGTATAATTTCGCCGCCACCAAGGCCGCCATCTGGTTCCTCCACAAGGTGATGGCAATCAAGGACGAAGTGTATGTGGCTGACCTGCTGACCCGCGAGGAAAAGTACGAGCGTGACGCCAAACGCTACGGCATCGACCGCGCCCGAGGCGACCGGATCCGCTACCGGCACATCAACCGCCCGCGCTTCGAATTCGGCACCTTTCTTGGGCTAAAGATTCCCGTCATCGAGTTCGACTTTCATGCCAGGGACTGGCAACTGCGTTTGATGCGAAAGGCAAAGTTCCTGCGCCGCCTCCTGCCCCAGTGGCATGCCGAGGAAAAATCGTTCCGTGACTGGTACCAACAACTCATCCAGAACTTCAACCACCAGAACCGCGAGCAGTACAACCTCTGGCTCGACATTCTCCGCACTCCTGACGTCGTCACGGGCTACCGCGAAATCCGCTATCCGAAAATGGAAGCCGCGAAGAAAAAAGTTGGCGAATGGCTCGATTATTTGAAGGCCGACACCAAGATCCGTCCGCAGATGGCGAAGAGTGGCAGATGGTGAGACTCTTTTAACCGCGAAGACGCGAAGAACGCGAAGGGGAAATGTTTGTATCAGCGGTCTATGACCGTCGAAAATCGTTAGAAAACAAACCCAATAAAACGATGCGACATTTATTCACCACGCTGATGGGCTCAATTGAGCAACAGAATTTTGAAGCCTTTCAAATTCCGGGTTCGGAAAGTTTTAGAACTGGTATTTCCAAGCAGATGTTTGATCAGGTCAGCAATGTTCTTGCACCACGCCTCAAACGTGGCTATCAGGCCACGGCTCTCTGCCAACTCAAACAGCGATCTTGCGAGATTTATCTCTGGAAACTTACGTTTTCCGACGGAGGTGACGATCGACTTGTACGCTTGAGTGTCAAAGCCGATCGAGCGGTGGGATTGTTGATCGATTGAAAGCGTCTATCCACTGCAGGTAACACGATGGGCTTGTAGCTGATCTCACGTTAGGCCTTATCACACGACTCTCATTCCAGCGCTTATGAAAGAACCAAACTGGCACCGTCTCGGCCCTGCCCAACAGTTCGCGGGCAAGCCACTTCAACAACTCCAGATCGGCGAACTCAAAATCGCGCTGTCTTATCGTGACGGCGAGTTCGGCGCGATCTCCGGCGTTTGCAACCACGTTGGCGGGCCTCTGGGAGAGGGGATGCTCAGTAAAGATGGGTATGCCGTTTGTCCGTGGCATAGCTGGCAGTTCCATCGGCTGACCGGCGAAGCGCGTCCGGGCACTCCCGCTGCAGTGCCGCGCCACGATGTGAAGGTCGAGAAGGGCGACCTGTTCATCAACCTGACACCTGCGACCAAGCGCATCAACGCTCCGCATGCGGCGCATCCTCTTTCGCGTGAAATCCGGCGTGAGCCCGGACCGCTCCGGGTCGTCGGCATTTCCACGACGGCCATGAACCAGACGTTTCCACGCTATTCGACCTCGGAAGACCTCCTCCAAGTGAGCCTCGATCATGCGAAGAGCGAAGGCGCGGAGACGAAACTCGTCCGCCTCAACACTCTCCCATTCAAAAACTGCGAAGGCTACTATTCCAAAAACGCCCGGGCTTGCACCTGGCCCTGCACCATCACCCAGTTTGACGAGACCGATCAACTCAGCATGGTCTATGAGGCTCTCGTTTTTTGGGCCGATGTCGTTCTGGTTGCGACGTCGATCCGCTGGGGTGCGCCAAGTTCCCTCTATTTCAAGATGATAGAACGGATGAACTGCATCCAGAACCAGATCACAACTCATGATCGCGTCATGATCCTCAACAAGGTGGCGGGTTTTGTAATCACCGGCGGACAAGATAATATTCAAGCGGTTGCCGGCCAGATGATGATGTTCTTCGGCGAGTTGGGTTTTAGTTTTCCCCAGTTTCCTTTTATCGCCCATAGTCGCGGCTGGTCGGCCGAGGACATGGAAAACAACATGACTCACGTAAAGAGTGATCAGGATCTGCGGAATGGCGCAAAGGCGCTCACAGACCGTTGTCTCAAGATGGCGGCAGGCCTGGTCGCATCCGGCGAATGCACGGCGGCAATCGAACGCGGCGGGCGCAAGGCCCATATGCAAAAATGAGGCATTCCAACATGAAAACAAATCATCTCGTTCTTTTCTCCATCCTGTTCCTTTTCGCTTTTGCAGGGGTGAGTCTTGCCGAGACCAAAGAGGGAACCTGCCAACTCAAAACGGGTTATGTCTCGGCCGTCTCCGTGGAAGTGGGGCAATCGGTCAAAGGAACCTGCAAATTCTATATCGATGATTTTTTCGGAAAAAAGATCATCAACGCCAACATCGAAGTGAAGAACACGGCGCAGAAACCGATGTTCTTCCAATACAACGTGGCTTTCTTCGACAAGGACGGTCATTTGATCGGCTCTGCGTCACAGGGTTTATCGGGGGATTCGGGGTTAGAACCGGGCAAAACCACTCAAACGGGAAGTTGTCTCATTCCCCTGCCCGCGGGGAAGCACGAAGAAGTCGCATCCTACAAGATCGCCTATTACGAATCGGAAACTCAGATTGGAAAATGACCGATGAAACATTCCGAAGGTCATCGTTCCAACCGGATCGGATGGTTACGGGCTGCGGTCCTGGGCGCCGATGACGGCATTGTTTCGACGGCGAGCCTGATTCTGGGGGTCGCAGCAGCAGGTGCAACGTCTAGTGGAGTGCTGATCGCAGGAATAGCCGGGCTTGTGGCGGGTGCCATGTCCATGGCCGCAGGTGAATATGTCTCCGTGAGCTCCCAGTCCGATACCGAGGAGGCCGACCTTGCCCGCGAGCGCAAGGAACTGGCCACCGATGACGCCTCGGAGCGATCCGAGTTGGCGGAAATCTATGTCTCCCGGGGCCTCGATCGCAATCTTGCGCGTCAGGTCGCCGACCAGCTCATGGCGCACGACGCCCTTGGTGCCCATGCGCGTGATGAGCTGGGCATCACCGATATGCAGCGAGCACGCCCCGTGATGGCAGCCTTTGCGTCGGCGGGCTCGTTCGCGGCCGGAGCCGCCCTACCCCTTCTGATTGTGCTACTTGTTCCCTCCAGCCAGCTGGCGCTGTTTGTCGTGGGAACCTCGCTCGCCTGTTTGGCGGTTCTCGGCGCACTGGCTGCCCATGCAGGTGGAGCGAACCCTGCGATCGGGGCCCTGCGGGTCACGTTTTGGGGCGCGATGGCAATGGCCGTCACCTACGGTGTTGGCGCCCTGTTCGGCACCGTTGTGTAACCGTCAACAAGAAAGCAATCATGATACTGCGTTATTTAAAAGTACTTATACTCATTGTTACTGTTGATTGCACACCGATGGTTTGGGCCCAGAACGCCTCGATGACTTTCACGGTGACCAACAATACCAAGGGAAAGTTCAGGGACGACCAGATCTACTGGGTGATCCTTGGCAGATCTGGCAACAGCTTTGTGCATGTCGATAAGAATGGAAGCCTGATCCCCATGTCGGTCAACGACAACACGGCCCCCGGACATTTGAAAAAGGGCAAGCAGGAGTACGCAAACTATTTTTATTCACTCGCTCAGGCCAAAAGTATCCAGGTGCCCAGAATCGGCTCCTCGAGGGTATTCCTCAGCGTGGGCTCGCCCATGTACATCCGCGTCATGCCCAATGGCTACGCGGGCGCGGACATCAACAATCCGAACGATCCAAATATTGACGTCTATTTTGATTTTGTGGAGTTCACGATCGATGACCGCGGTTTCCACGGAAACACAACGCAGGTGGACGGATTCGGGTTCCCCGTGATGATCGAACTGACCGACGCCTCCGGACAAGTCCGCAAGGCGGGACATATCGAATCGCGCGCGGGCTTGTTCGAGGCGTTCAAGCGGGAGGTTCCGAACGAATTCAAGTCGTGCCTGAGAGCGCCCTACCGGATCGTCTCGCCATGCGCTGCCGATTTCGGCAAGGGGCATCCTCACGCCGGATATTTTGACAAGTACCTCACGGAGGTTTGGAAAACCTTTTCGATGGAGAAAAAGTTGCTGGGAGGCTGGACGGGCAAGGTGACCCATGGAGAGCTCACGTTCTCTCAAGGATCCGGAAAGGTCTTCAAGACCCCGAAGCCCACGACCCAGGAAGCGTTTCTGGGCAACGGCGTCCTAGGACATAGTCCGCAGTTTTGCGCGGCGATCAACCGGCACGTGCTGGAGGAACCCGCATACTGGACAAATCCTTCGAAATACTACAATGCGGCTCCCGCCAATTACTACGCGAAGTTCTGGCACGATCACAGCATCAATGGGAAAGCGTATGGATTCTGCTACGACGATTTCAACGGACAGGATACGCTCATCGAAGCGCGCCAACCTACGAACCTGAACATCACGGTTTCGTGGGATTAAAGAACCGGGAACTTTTTTTTCTCGTCGTTCGAACTGGTTGCTTTACTCATCATCGCAATCTTCGCATTGGTCTTGCCATTGGCTTGCGCTGCCCTCGTTGCAATTGTTCTGATCGTTTGTCGCCATCGTATCGGACATCAGCGCCTTCCAACGCAACTTCGAGGATTTTCTTCGCCATCCCCGCGTTTTCATTCGGGAATTGGCCAAAAAAATACAGAACAAATTGGAAGGCAGGCTTAGGCTTGTTTTGTCATTCACGGGCTGTTAAAAGCGCGATGGATGATTCCAAAATTTACCCGACCTCTTTTCGCATTCACTCTCTATGTCCTTGCCGGGGCATCGTGGTTTGTTGCTGCTGCGTTTCTTCTCAAGTCCACCCTGGAAGTGGATGTCCCGGGCACCGGCGGGTGGACGCAATACTTGACCCCAGTCCCCGCCGTACCCGCGGTTTTTCTTGTTTCCGGAATCATCCTCCTCAGCCTCGGACGCATCATTCACCTCACGGCCGAGGCGGCGCACTACACCAAGTACCTTTGCTGGGAACAGCGGATCGCAAACCAGCTCACCGAGAAGAAGCAATCGGAGCAGCGCAAAATTCCCCCTCCGGTCCAACATTTTTCTGACCTCGATCCGATGGAAAGAGTATATCGCAGCATTGAAGATTGAGTGGCGTTCTGGAGCGGCTGAGACATTCGCCAAAAGCACGATTCTCGGCTAAAATACTTATACAAGTCGAGTTGCCCCTTGCAACCCAGCAACACATGACGGACCCGGAAATTTACCTGATGCGACACGGAAAGAAGGTGGGACCTTACACCCTTGGCGCCGTGAAGGCCATGCTTGCCACCAAAAGCATCTCCTCCCATGATTCAGCGTGGTATGAAGGCCTCGAAGGTTGGATGCCGGTTGCCTCCCTTCCCCTGCTCGCGGAACAAGCAAAGTCTGAGCGAAAACCGCTGACAGTCATTCGCACCAAATCCGAAACCTCGCCCGTGCCCAAACTCGTGAGCACCCGCGTTGCGAGAATTACCGCCCAACACAAGATGATTTCCGGCGAGCATCACCTCCGGCGCCGATCCGACATCCTGGGACCACTGTTCGCGATTCTTGGCATTGTCATCCTCATTGCCGGTTTTTTCTATGTCAGAAACCACTGGCTGCGCGCAACATGGAATGACGAATATTCGCAGGCACTGCAATCCGCGACGGATGAGAACAAGCTCGTGTTTATCTACTTCACCCGTTCCCGAACATGTGGCTGGTGCAAAAAACTGGATTCGGAAACTTTCGACCAACCCGAATTCCGAGGCTATGCAGCGAAGAACCTGGTGATGCTCAAGGTCGACCTCGACTGGCCACGCTATACCAGCAGCGAAATTCAGGAGTTGGACAAACGATTCCAGGTGGACTCCGTTCCGCTCGTCGTGATTCTGAGCAGCCAGGGTGAAATGCTGGCCCGCTTTGGATACAAGGAAGGCGGCCCATCGGTCTGGATTAATGAACTCCGTAACTTTAAACAATAAATAGAATCAAACGATCCATGGGACTGAAAATTCACTTTCTACGTCACGGACAGACGGCGTTTAGCCGTGCAAACGCATTTTGTGGAGCGGGAACTGATGCGGAGATGACGCCTGCCGGCCTTGAAATGGCACAGGAATTCGCCGCAGCCTACAAGAACACCGAGTGGAACGCAGTCTACTCGAGCCCGCTTAAGCGTGCCGTCGCAACCGCAAAACCACTCTGCGATGCGATCGGCACGAAAATGGAACTTCGCGACGGTCTGAAGGAGATCAACTACGGCAAATGGGAAGGCCAGACCGTTGAAACGGTGAGCCGGGATTATCACGACGATCACATCCGATGGACGGCAGACCCGGCATGGTGCCCGCCGACCGGGGGTGAACCTGCCGTGATGATTGGGCGCCGCGGGCTCGAGGTCGTCGAGGAGATCAAGCAAAAGTATTCGAGCGGCAATGTCCTGGTGGTGTCGCACAAGGCGACAATCCGGGTCATTGTTTGTGAATTGCTGGGGATCGACGTGGGCCGGTTCCGCTACCGGATCGGATGCCCGGTAGCCTCAGTGAGTGTCGTTGACTTCAGCTCGCACGGGCCGCTGCTGCACACGCTTGCGGACCGATCCCATCTTTCCGAGAAACTTCGGAATCAACCAGGGACTTAACCTTCAATTGCCTGGATGGCCAAGTCCACGGCCTCAAACGGCAGCCAGTATTCGGACTTGTTGAAATTCACGAAGGTTTTCCTGTCATCCTTCACAAATTTCTGGAGTTCGTCCCAGCCGCAGGGTCCCGCGGATTGCTGGCCCTTTGCGTAATACCATTTGCCCGTGGCATCATTAGCGCTCTGGGCCCACTTCACCGCGGTCCTGACGGCGTTGGCCATTTCGTCATCGTCGAGCTTGGAATCCTTGTTCCGGTCGAACGACACGATCAGCGACGCATTCTGGCTGACCCAGTCGCGGACTTTCTGATAAGCCCTGCCGACAAGGGACGCTGTCTTTTTGGAGTCATCGGAAAAACCGGCGACCCTTTCAGAATCGTCCCGAAGGCGGCCGAGGTATTCCGGCAGCTTGATCCCGACGTTTTTTGTCAGCTCATGCAAGGGTGGCAGCGCCCCAACAAGGCTGGAGACAAAATCCGCAGTGCTGCTTTTGCCATTGCCATTTTTGCCGCCCTCCCAAACCGTGACTGAATCGATCTTCAGGTTGGAAATCGCCTTCACCTGCTCTTCGACCAGTTTCGGCAATTGCTCCGTGACCATCAACAACGAGGCAAGTTCTGGGATTCCGGAGCACGCTCGAATAATTTCGGCGAACCCTTCGGCCTTGCGCGTCAAAATCGCCATCAAGCCCATGGCCTCGGCTTCCATCGTGGAACGGAGACCGTCGGCTTCGCCCTTCTTGGTCCGGCGTGTCCTTTCGGCATCGGCCTCGGCCAGCGTTTCGATCCGGCGCTTTTCGATCTCAGCCGGCACGATGATGTTGGCATATTGGCTCGCCTCCTCCCGCTTCGCCCTTTGGCGCTCGGCCTCTTCTTCGGCTGCGTAGGATTCCTGAAATGCCTGCGCCTGCTTCACTCTCTCGGCGGCGATGGCAAGCCGTTCGGCTTCGGCCTCCCTCTGACGGAGTGCGGCTGCTGAGTTCGCAACCCTCACTTTCGCGAGGTTTTCGCCCTCAACCGCGGACGCCCCAGCCTCCGCAACCTGGACACGCTGGTCTCGCTCCGCAGCCGCCTTGCCGATTTCACCGTCACGCTCCTTCTCAGCCACCTTGATCTTGGCTTCGTTGATCGCGCGAGCCGCGGCCTCCTTGCCTAATGCCTCGATATATCCGGAAGCATCAGTGATGTCCTGAATGTTGACGTTGATGAGACGCAAGCCCACCTTGTTGAGCTCAACCTGCACACCCTCCTCGATGTTCTTGATCAATTTTTCGCGATCCGCATTGATGGACTCGATTGGCATCGTGGCGATGACAACGCGCATCTGTCCGAAAATAATATCCTTCGCCAACTCCTGGATTTGCTCGCGGGTGAGGCTCAGCATTCGCTCGGCCGCATTTTCCATGATCCCGGGTTCCGTCGAAACACCGACCGTGAAGGTCGATGGCGTGTTGACCCGGATGTTCTGCTGCGAAAGCGCGCCCTCAAGTTTGATGTCGATCGGCATCGGGGTCAGATCGATGTACTGGTAATCCTGAAAGACTGGCCAGATGAACGCGGCGCCACCGTGATAACACTTCGAAGAACCCTGACCGCCCACTTTACCGTAAACGACCAGCACCTTGTCCGACGGACACTTCCGATAACGGCTGATCACCCAGACCATGGTGATGAATGCGATCACGACAGCACCACCCAAAAGAATTAAAACGTAAACCGACATACCTTCTCCTTTGTTGTTCTTTACGACAGAAAATTCATTTAACCCGAAAGCGGTTCGACCAACAGCGTGTTTTGGTCGATCAATTTGACAACTTTGATTTTGCTTCCACCCGGCAAATCACGATTGGCCTCCGTCAATGCGGGAACAAAGCGCACCCGGCCCTGGACCAGGATCTGCACCTGGCCCGAGCCCGATCTTTTTGCGGGAACGGTAACATAGACATCGCCCACCAGACCCACGGCATTGTTATAGTCGACGGTTCCGGAGGCGCGGAGGCCGTAAACGAATCTCATGAGCGAGTAAACGATCGCCATAAAAAGGGCGCCCACGACAATCGCGATCAAAGTCGCACCCAGCGTCGAAAAACCCTGCTTGATCGCGAGCACCCCGGCCCAGCCGAAACCAAAGAAAAACGCGGTGACCGTGCGAACCGACACGATGTTGAGACCATCGGTATGTACACCGCCTTGGCCCGTGTGAACACCGCCCACGTGAAGGTCGTGCCCTCCGCTCACATCATGATCTCCAAAACCGAAAAACATCATGACGAATTGAAGAAACAGCACCAGCGTGGCAAGAATGCCAAGGGTGTAAAAAATCTGAAGGTCAATCCTGAGGGCGTCCCACCATTCCGTCATAATGTAAAGGCTCCGTATTGGGTGAGGGTTGCAGGCATCGCGAGGATTGGCAGGTTAAGTGTTTTGAATCGCAATTTGCAAACCGAAAACGCGATTGGCGCTTCCAAAAACAGGGAATTTTTATAATCATGATCCCATCCAAGTCATGATGCGCTCCTTTCACAGCCTGACCTCCCTCGGTTCATGGATTGTCGCCTGGCTCCTGCTCGGCACGGCGGTGTTTTGTGTTGCCCAGACTCCCGCGCCCGCTCTTGAAACCAAAGCCCTGGAAAAGAAAATCCACGAACTCGTCAATGGCCGAAGGACGGACCACCATGGCGACGCGCTCGAGTGGGACGATCGGCTCGCCGCGATCGCACGTGAACACAGCCGCGACATGGCCGAACACGATTTTTTTGACCACACGAATTTGAAAGACGAGGGACCCGCCGAGCGTGTGCAGAACCACGGCTTACGGCCGGGTAAGGAATATGAATCCGTGGGCGAAAATATTTTTGAAGTGAGTGTGATCCATTCCACATGGACCACCCTCTCCTCCACCGGCAAGGAGACCATCGAGGTCCATTACCGCACTCCGGAGAGTATCGCCTCCGAAACGGTCCAGGGATGGATGGCGAGCTCGGGCCATCGCCGGAACATTCTGAATTCCGGTTTTCAACACCAGGGAATCGGTGTGGCGGTGTCAGCGAAGGGCGAGGTGTATATCACTGAATTGTTTTTGGGCATACCGGGGGATTGACATTGTCCCATCCAAAAGGCGATGCGGATCGTATCTTCTGTTGAAGATGAATCCTCGAAGCCATGTTTGGATTGTGTTGTGGATCTCAATGTTTCTGGCGTCTTGCGATTCACAGGATATGAAGGTAGAGGGCAACAAGGCGGACAATCTCCAACCCGTGAAAGGATCATCCATGTCGAACAAAACCGTCAAGACCGACGAAGATTGGAAGAAGCAACTCACGCCCGAGCAGTACGAGGTCGCCCGCAAAAAAGGGACGGAGCGGGCTTTCACCGGAAAATATTACGCCACCAAGGAAAAGGGAATCTACCGATGTGTCTGTTGCGGCGCGGAACTGTTCAGTTCGGACACAAAGTTCGACTCGGGCACAGGCTGGCCGAGCTTCTGGAAACCCGCGAATGAACAAAACGTTGAGACGGAAACCGACCGCAGCCATGGGATGGTCCGGACCGAAGTGACGTGCCATCAATGCGGCGCGCACCTCGGCCATCTTTTTGACGATGGTCCTGCCCCCACAGGTCAGCGCTATTGCATCAACTCCGCGTCGCTGAACTTCGAGAAGAAAGTGCCCTGACGATTTTTTTTGATCCAGGGATGACTTGATGGTATCAACGAGAAGGAATGAAAATCGAACAACTCAGAAGCCCCTACGACAAGGTGGGAGGACTTGTCTATTTTGGAAGACTGGTGGACAAAATCCGTCTTCACTCGCAATCGAAGCTGCCGAAGGACTACCATGAAAACCTTGGCAAGGGTTTCGACGAACGCTGCATCCACCTCCTCAACGTGAAATACCCCGATGTCGTCGAACGCGTCAAAAAAGGAGGCTCCGACCAGGAAATTCTCGATTGGTGTTTTACCAGGGGCAGGAAGCCCAGTGAAGACGACATGAACATTTGGAACGAATTCATGCGTAAGCGCGGCTGGAACGATGAAATGAGCGAACGTCTCGAAACCCGAAAGAAGGAAATCGGCGCCGAAAACCGGGACGACATCCAAACTTTTTTTGATTATATCGACGCTGACGAGGGGCGTAAATGAGCCAACGGCTGCTTTTCCTAGCCATTTCCACCGCGATCGCCTTGGTGATTTGTTCATGCCAGTCGACAGACGATCCAGGTTCCATCGTTATGCCGGACCGGGACAAGGAAGGGTTGAGCGGGCCCGGGATTCGGATGCAGGATAACGCGGATATCGGCACGAATAACCTTCAACGCGTGAGCGGCTCCACTTACGCTCCGACCAGCTATCTGCAAAAACAACAGGAAGCTCCGGTCGACGGTGTCGACTTTTTCCAATACAAAAAAAAGTTTTAGCCGCGATGCCGCCACTCCGCTTGCCGCCGAACAGCAGACGATGCGCCTGAGTGAATCCATCCGGATGTCCGTTCAGGATCGCTTCTGGCAGTGGCGAATTCTTCTGCTGCCATGGCTGGCGTACATGGGCTGGCGCCACTTGCAGGACACTGAATATTGCAGTCCGTTTGAGTGGCTCGATGTTGTGATCCACGAGGTGGGTCATCCCCTCTTCGGATATTTCGGCGAATTCATGCACGTCGCCGGAGGTACCTTGCTTCAATTGATCATGCCGGTCGCGGTGCTCATCATCCTTCTGCGACAGGGCGAATTTTTCGGCATTCCGCTTTGCGGGGTCTGGTTCGCTGACAATCTGTATGATGTGGCACGCTACATCGCGGATGCCCGGGCCCAGAATGGCGAATATGTGACTTTGGGGATCAATACAGGCGAGCCGGTTGAGGCAACCCACGATTGGGAGTACCTGTTGGAACACTTTAACGCGCTTGAAATGGATACGCGAATCGGGGCATGGGTTCGCGCCGCGGCATTCTGCATGACGTGGGGTTCGATCGCCGTGGGCTTCTGGTTGACGTGGGTCATGATGCGCTCAAAGCGTAAATCATGAATTTTGAATCTTGAATTTTGAATGAAGGAGAAGACAATCACAAGCATGGGTGAATTAGCTGATAAGCAATGCGTGCCTTGCAAGGGCGACGTTCCCAGGATTCAGGGTCACGAGTTGGGGGTGCTTCTTGAAAAACTTGGCGGTGGCTGGAAGACGGTGAACGACCACCATCTGGAAAAGGAATTCAAATTCAAGAACTTCCGTGAGGCGCTCGATTTCACGAACAAGGTCGGCGAGCTTGCCGAAACCCAGGGCCACCATCCCGACGTATTCTTGGCATGGGGCAAAGTCCGCCTCACAATCTGGACCCACAAAATTGACGGCCTGACGGAAAGCGACTTTATCTTCGCCGCCAAGGCAGACCAGGTCTAGCGGGTTATCCATTGCTTTTTGCGGACAAATCCCTTAGGTTTTCGGCGTTCTTCGTCACATCTTCAATGAAAGGAGTTTTTTTATGGCTTACGTCGTCAATGAACCCTGTGTGAACTGCAAATACGGCGATTGCGTCGAAGTCTGTCCGGTCAGCTGCTTTTACGAGGGACCCGATCAGATCTACATCAACCCAACCGAATGCATCGACTGCGACGCATGCCGCGAAACCTGCCCCGTGCAGGCGATCACGACCGGCGACGATGCCAAACCCGATTACACTGAAAAGAACGCCAAATTCGAATTCAAAGAAGAACTGCGGCGCACCAAGAAAGAGGATGTGAAGCACGGATCGGCTTGGGACGCGAGCAAGGCTCACTAAATTCCATCCAGAAGGAATCTGAAATGATGCGAATGAAGTTCGCATTTCCCTTTGCCATTCTTTTTCTTTGTGCGCGCGCGCAAGCCGATCTTCCACCTGATGTCTATGTGGAAATGCAGAAAAAAGCCGGGGAGTTTCTTAAAATAGAAGTACTCAACTCTAAAAAGGAGTCTGTCGCGAAAGAAAGCTCTCTGACTCCGTTCGAATTGAAGAGCGACACCCGGGTATTTGGAATCCGACTTTCAGCAAAGGTGCTCGACGTTGAGCGCAGCAAGTCATCCCTCAAGGAAGGCGATGTGATTTCAATCGACTATATGCGGACCGAAAGGCCCAAAGAAATCGGCTGGGTTGGCCCTTCTGAAATTCCTCTTTTGAAGAAAGGGGATGTGTCAAAAGCCTACCTGGATAAAAGTTCCAAGTCAGACAGTTACACTCCGGCAGCACGTGGCAGAAGTTTTCAGACCATTGACAAATAGGGTCCATTTGCGGATTCCTTTGTTCTGAACGATATTTTTACGCTGCCTTCGAGCGGCACTTCGCGCTTCGGCAGCGACATGCCCATGGAAATCCTCGAACGTCTTGGCGTTGCACTGATGATCGGCCTCCTGATCGGCGCCGAACGCGGCTGGCATGACCGGGCCGCCGAAAGAGGCAGCAGGCCGGCGGGAGTGAGGACGTTCGGAGTCATCGGATTGTTGGGCGGTCTATGGGCTGTATTGGCCAACCCCTTGGGCAACATCATCTTCGGCTTTGCGTTTCTCGGATTCGCCATACTGATGACCACGGCGTACGCACTCTCCGCAAACGCCAAAAAAGCCTACGGAGTCACGACCATGGTTGCCTCATTTGCGACGTTTGCCCTTGGAGCCATGGCCGTCAGCGGATATGTCGCTCCGGCAGCGGCGACGGCGGTCGTCATCGCCATCCTACTCGGACTTAAACCGATCCTCAACACTTGGGTCGAGCATCTCAAGCCGCAGGAAATCCACGCTGCATTTAAACTCCTCCTCATTTCGGTCGTTCTGCTTCCAGTCCTGCCCAACCGGACCATCGACCGGTGGGAAGTTCTCAACCCGTACCAAATCTGGTGGATGGTGGTCTTGATCGCCAGCATTTCATTTATCGGCTACTTCGCCATCAAGATCGCCGGGCCCAGACGTGGGATCGGCCTGACAGGCATTTTTGGCGGACTGGTTTCCTCCACGGCACTCTCCCTGAATTTTGCAAGAATCGGAAGACAGAGTCCGGAAAACCACACCCTCCTGGCTGCAGCTGTAACCATTGCTGGCTCTACAATGTTCCCCCGAATGCTGGTGATCGTCGGCATTGTCCACCCGGCTCTTCTCCGGAATTTACTCTGGCCCATGGGAATTATGTCCGTTTTTGGTTACGCCGGTTCCGCGTGGCTTTGGTGGCGGAGTAAGGCACACACACCGCTCGAAGAGCCGATCGTCAAAAATCCTCTCGAACTGACCAAAGCCATCCAATTCGGCATCATTCTGGCCTCCATCATGGTCCTGGCCAAACTTGCGCGCCTCTGGTTTGGAGATACTGGCATCCTCCTGCTCGCAGGCCTGTCCGGCCTTGGCGACGTGGATGCGATCACGCTTTCGCTCTCGCGGATGGTAAGCGGCGATCTTTCTCCAGAAGTCGCAACCAAGGCTCTTATGCTTGTTGCCGTGGTGAACACCATTCTGAAGGGCGGCATCGTGGCAGTTCTGGCCGGTGGCAAGATGAGCACCGCAGTCAACGCGATTTTCATTACGATCGCGTTGTTCGGCATCGGCTGGCTGCTTCTTAATTAGGTGTCAGCCGGTTGTCAGCGGATTTTTAGCGAACGCGTACTCTTCAACAGGCTTGCCCCGGATGAGATGCTCTTGAATGATCCTCTCAAGCACTTCGGGCGAACACGAGTGGTACCAAACCCCTTCCGGATAGACCACAGCGATCGGTCCGTGCTCGCACACATGAAGACAGTTTGCCTTCGTCCGATGAACAAGCGCCTTCGGACCCGTCAGTCCGAGTTCCTTAAGGCGGGCTTTCAAAAACTCCCATGACTCGAGACCCTTTTCACGCGGACTGCATTTTGGCTTGGTCTGATCGGCACATAAAAAAATATGCCGCCGAAAACTTCGCAATCCCATGGAGTTTACAATCGATTCAAGATCGTTTGACATTTTACCTTTCCCGGCCGACCGTTTCGCTTTAATCTTCCTGAACATAGCAAGCACGCATGAAAAGAAAAATCTTATCCTTGGGCATAGCGATGGTGTTTCTGGCAGAGTTCATTGCAGTGGCCACTCCGGGACCGCTGCATAGCGCCAAGGTCACTGAGGTCCAGAACGATGTCCGGCTTCAGGAAGAGGCCGCCCAAGCGGCTGCCTCAGCAGACCAAGATCCCGCGCCCTATCGGAGCCCCGCCAAAGCTCCAACCCGCCCTGCGGAAGTTGGCGATTTGATCAAAGGCGGGCGCCTGATCAGCACCGGCAAAGCCTCTCGCGCCGAACTGCTGTTCAATGACAACACCATCACACGCCTCGGTGCCAATAGTATTTTTACTTTTAGAACCGGCAGCCGTAATGTCCATCTCTCCTCGGGTTTCATTCTCCTGCACACGCCCAAAGGAAACGGAGGCGCGACCATCACAACACCAACCGCCACCGCTACCGTGCTGGGAACGACGATCATGCTTTCCGTCCTCCCCGATGGAGGCGTCAAAATGCTGATCCTGGAAGGAACCGGGACACTCGCCTATCATGGCCAGACCGAGACACTCAAGGCCGGCCAGGTTTCCATTTTCACACCCGGCCAGGGCATCTCTGTTCCCACCACCATCGATCTAAAGAAGCTGACTGAAACCTCGTCCATGCTGAAGTCATTCTCGGGTCCGTTGGGAAGCGAACAGGAGATCCAGGATGCCATCGAGGCACAGCAGCACTTGCTCGCTTCCGGTGAATTGAATATTTCGGGTGATGCCAATGGGCTCCAGTTCGTGACGGACTCCGGCGCCGCTTCGGCCATCCAGTCGCAGAGCCGCCAACCGCAATCCACCCCTCCTCCGACAGCTCCGCCCCAAGGCGGCGGTCAAACCGGCGGCCCGGGACGATAACTCCTCTTTAATCATCCCTCTCGCTCCTGCCCAATGACTTTACTAGAGCCGCTAATTTAACGTCCCTCGCTTTTCGCTCGTGGCGGAACTGGCAGACGCGCTAGGCGCAACGCCGCAATCCGATGCTTATCGTTGTGAGGTTTTGTCGAAGTAATCGATGAGCGGATACAGCTGATCGTTCAGCTCCTTCATCGCGTCAAGCAGCGGCTTGTACTCGTCGTAACGGATTGTGACCATGCCCTTGTTGGAGTCCCGGTTGGAAGGATCGGTTGTCATGTCGGTGGGATCGTTGTCCATGTATTTGAACCAGTGCCAGCCGATGCAGACCTTGGACTGCAATAATCCGAGCGTGAAATTTTGGTAGAACATCCCGCGATCCTTCTGGCTTCTGACAATCCAGCCCGCCCCGCCGGTATTCGGTAGACCCGCGTCCGCCCCTTTCACATACCACTCGGTGACAATCACGGGTTTGCCCGACCACTTTTCCCAGTTTTTCAACTGGTAGGGCTTTGGCGTCCACTCGTTGTAATAGTTGACCGCAACAGCATCGAGCCAGGGCCCCGCTCCTTTATAAACTTCCTGGGAGTCGAGGTCGCGGCCGTGGAAACGGGAGCCGAAGAAGAGATGATTTGGGTCGTACCTCTTTATGGCCTTCGAGGTAATTTCAAAATAGCGGCTGGACATATAGACTACAAAATCCTGACGATCTTTACTGTTAATTTTTGAGCCAGCTTGTCCCCCTGCGGTGGGGGCTGTTCCCTTTCGTTTCAGGAGCCACTGTTCGGCAGCGGTTCTCCCAGAATCGTCCTTGTCGAGCTGAAGGTACCGGTCGAGCGC